>CEUL01035747.1_pt1 | contig 15928 bp, 14 predicted proteins | sample 427021 | NCBI WGS metagenome assembly CEUL01 (sample SAMEA2622800, study PRJEB7988) | marine metagenome | isolation source: saline water (ENVO:00002010), including | reverse complement strand
TAGTTCCAAATTTTTCAGCTGCCCGTGCAACAGCTAATTCGCCTTCATGATGAAAGAGTCTTTGTAATGCAGTAGGTGAACAAAATAAGGGCATATCTAGTTTTTGTCCCATAACTGTAACAGACATATCTATATCTTTAACGCCTGCTAATACATTAGGAACTAAATCACATTCTTCATATGCTGCTGTATTTCTATCTTTAGTTATTTCATCATCTGCCCCTCCATCAATATAATGAAATATTGGTCCAGGTAGTTTGCTTTTGGCTAACTCTCTAAAATCCTGAGTATTGTGACAATCTTTAACTCTTTTAAATATCATTTTAATCTTTTACCTTTATTTTAATTAGATACTACATAGTACAAATTTTAACAAAATTCTATATATAAAAAACTAGAATTTACTTTGGAGCCATTCTCAAAGAACCATCTAGCCTAATAGTTTCTCCATTCAACATTTCATTCTCAAAGATATGTTTTACTAGAGCAGCATACTCCTTAGGTTGTCCAAGCCTGTGAGGATGTAATGTAGACTCTATAAGAGAGGTTTTAGCTTCTTCAGGAAGCCCTGCAAGTAATGGTGTTTCAAAAAGGCCAGGAGCAATAGTATTTATTCTTATTCTTTGTCGCGCTAGTTCTCTTGCTATAGGCAAAGTCATTCCTATAATTCCCCCTTTAGACGCTGAATAGGCTGCTTGACCAATCTGTCCATCATAAGCTGCAATTGAGGCGGTATTTACTATTACACCCTTACTTTCATCATTATTATCTTCATTATGCTGCATGACATTAGCTGCTGCTTTTAAAGTATTAAATGTTCCTATTAAGTTTACATTAATAATTTTACTAAAAAGATTTAACGGGCAAGTACCTTCTTTATTTAAAACTTTGCTTGGACTTCCTATACCAGCACAATTTACTGTTAAATTAATAGGTCCAGTTTTACTTACAATATTAGAGAAACTTTCAGATACCAAATTTTCATCTGTTATATCTATATTTATATAGTTGCAGTTAGGTCCTAATATTTCTGCTTTTTTGAGTCCCAGTTCATTCTGTATGTCTATGATAGTAACACGACCACCATTTTTTATAATTAAATCAGCTGTGGCTCCTCCAAGACCACTTGCTCCACCTGTAACAACAGCATTACTATTTGTGAATTCCATATTTTATCCTTTCTTACAATTATGAGGAAAACTGCTCATTTATAAACTTTTCTTCAAGACTACTTTCAGTATCAAATAATAATTTAAAAGCTAATTTAGTTGATAGTTTTATATTAACTGATTTAACATTTCTAACTTCTAAATTTCCTGCAGTAGCACTTACTCCCCTTATTTTTGGTTCTTTAACAATGAAGTCTACTGAGGAAGATTTAGGTAATAATGCACCTCTCCATCTCCTAGGCCTAAAAGCACAAATAGAAGTTAAAGATAGTAATTTTGAATTTATAGGTAATATTGGTCCATTTGCAGATAAATTATAAGCTGTACTTCCGGCAGGAGTAGCCACCATAACTCCATCACATACTAATTCATTAAGCCTCTTTTTATTATTAACATTAATTATTACCTTTGCTGTCATTCTAGACTGTCTCAATAATGAAACCTCATTAATAGCTATTCCTCTATATTTTTTATTATTAACATCGACAGCTTCCATTACTAAGGGTGAAATTTTAGATAAAATAGCATTATTAATTCTTTCTAATAGATTTTCCTTTGAATAAGTATTCATTAAAAAACCAATAGTTCCTCTGTTCATACCATATACTGGGATTTTATTTATACCATATGTTTCTATTACATTAAGAAGAAGACCATCACCTCCTAACGCAACTATAACATCTGCTCTATTAATACTTGTATTTTTATATACTTTTGATAATTCTTTTAATGCTTTTTGTGCAACTTTTGAGTTAGAGGCAATAAAAGCAATTTTATTAAATTTCATTTTATACTTAAACCGTGTTATTTGATTATTAAAGATAATAGAAAGTTAGCACTTAATAAATTAAGTTTAAAGATAAATTTATCCGCCTGTAACGCTCATATGTCTTTTTACGGCAGGACCTGAAGCTCTTCGGCTAATTTCAAAATCATGCCCTTTAGGCTTTCTCAATATAGCTTCTCTAATAGATTCTTCTAATTCTATGCCTTTTTTTCCATCTTGAAGCTCTTTTCTTAAATTAGCAGAATCATCTTGTCCAAGACACATATAAAGCATTCCTGTACAAGTTAAACGAACTCTATTGCATGATTCACAAAAATTATGAGTAAGAGGAGTAATAAATCCTAATCGCCCACCGGTTTCCTTAATTTTAACATATCTAGCAGGCCCACCAGTTTTATATTCACTCTCTATTAATGTAAATTTTTTTCTTAAATTGGCTCTAACTAAAGATAATGGTAAATATTGATCCGTTCTATCTTCAGAGATTTCTCCCATTGGCATAGTCTCTATTATTGTGAAGTCGTGTCCTTCATTATGAGCCCATTCAATCATATTTTGTAATTCATCTTCATTTACATCTTTTAAAGCTACAGCATTAATTTTACATTTTAATCCTGCCTTAGTAGCAGCTTTAAGACCATTTAATACTTTCTCTAAATTTCCCCATCTTGTTATTTTTTTAAAAAGCTCGGGTTTTAATGTATCAATTGAAACATTTACTCTTCTCACGCCATACTCATATAATTGGTCAGAAAAACGTGATAACTGGCTTCCATTAGTAGTTATAGTTAATTCTTCTAGTCCAGAACCAATTCTTGAACCCAGTGATTTTATTAATGTTAATACATTTTTTCTAACTAATGGTTCTCCTCCTGTAAGCCTAATTTTTTTTGTACCAAGATTTATAAATGATGTACAAATGGTCTCTATCTCTTCAAGAGATAAAACGTCGGATTTTGGCAAAAAACTCATATTTTCTGACATGCAATAAACACACCTAAAATCACACCTATCAGTAAGAGATACCCTTAAATACGAAATAGCTCTACCAAATGGGTCCATTAAAGGGCTAATATTATTATTAATTTTTTCTTCTTGGTTAATCAACATTTAAAAATCCAAAAATATACCTATTATATGGTTATATACGACTGTATATAATGGATCAAGAATTACTTTCAATATTATTTTTTATTATGTATAATAATTAATTGTTATAAAAAAATATTATGTGTATTAATGCAAAAAAATATCAATAAAAAAATAGAAAATTGGTCTTATGATATATACCAAGTTTTAAGCAAAAATAATGCTAGGCAAATAGCTTATGTTCCGGATGCTGGTCATAAAAGCCTTATAGAATATTGCGCCAATGATAAATTTATGAATATGATTAGTTTGACTTCTGAAGAAGAAGGTATGGGTCTATTAGCAGGTGCCTGGTTAGGAGGAGAAAAAGGTGTATTATTAATGCAATCAAGCGGAGTAGGAAATTGTATTAATGCAATAGCTTCTATTACAAGAGCTTGTAATTTTCCACTTTTAATGCTCATAACTATGAGAGGAGAATGGAATGAATTTAATCCATGGCAAGTTCCGATGGGTCAAGCTACAGAAAAAGTTTTAGATGCATTAAATGTAGTTACAATTAGATGTGAAAAAATTGAAGAAATTTCAGATACGGTTTCCGCAATGATGGGTTTAGCTTATAAATCCAATTGTATATCAGCTGTTCTTTTATCTCAGAGGTTAATAGGTGCGAAGAGTTTTAAGGAATAAATATGAATGATTATGAATTAAATAGACGTTATGTAATAACTGAGTTGTTAAGAAATAGAAAAGATAATTTAATTATAAATGGTTTGGGAGGTACATGTTGGGATGTTGCATCTTTAGGAGATAATAATTTAAATTTTTATGTATGGGGAGGTATGGGTAATGCGTGCATGATAGGGTTAGGTTTAGCTTTAAGCCAGCCTAATAAAAAAATAATAGTTATTACGGGTGACGGTGAAATGTTAATGGGAATAGGTTCTTTAATAACAATAGCGGTAAAAAAACCTAAAAACCTCTCTATCGTTGTATTTGATAATGAATTATATGGAGAAACAGGTAATCAAAAAACACATACGGCTAATGGAGTAATTTTAAGTACAATAGCAAAGGGCTCAGGTATTAAAAACTCTAATATAATTCAAAATACTACTGAGTTAAAATCATTATCTTCAAAAATTAATCAAATAAATGAACTTTCTTTTTCTCAAATAAAAATAAATAATGAATTAGATGAAACTATATTGCCTATTAGAGAAGGCCCATATATAAAATCACGTTTTAGAAAAACTTTATTAGGTAAAGAAGCATTACTTGAATAAAAATTTATTACATGTACATAATAATACTCTATATAAAAATAGAATTATTTATATTAGTTAACTTATTTTATAAGGAATATATTTTGTCAGATAATAGTCATAGAATTGAAAGTATTAAGAATTTAAAGCAAGATGAATGGGAGGACATTAGAAATGGAGTTATCAATCTTTGTAATAATTTTCCCGGAGAGTATTGGAGAAACTTAGATAGTGATAGAAAATACCCAGAAGAGTTTGTTAAAGCTCTTACTGAAGCAGGTTACTTAGCGTGTCTAATACCTGAAGAATATGGAGGGTCCGGTCTTCCTATTCAAGCTGCATGTGTAATCTTAGAAGAAATACAAAGATCTGGGGGTAATGGAGCAGCATGTCATGCGCAAATGTATATAATGGGTGCTTTATTAAGGCATGGATCAAAAGAACAAAAAGATAAGTATTTACCAAAGATATCTTCAGGTGAATTGCGTTTACAAGCTTTTGGTGTGACGGAACCAGATGCTGGAACAGATACTTTATCAATTAGAACTAGCGCTAAAAAAACAGATGCTGGTTATATTGTAAATGGGCAAAAAGTTTGGACCAGTAGGGCAGAGTATTCTGATTTGATGTTACTTTTAGCAAGAACCTCTTCTGAAGAAAGGGTAAAAAGAACTGAAGGTTTGTCATTATTTATAATCGATATGCAAAAAGCAAAGAATGAAGGACTTTCAATTAAACCTATTAAAACTATGATCAATCATGCAACTACTGAGGTATTCTTTGACGATTTAGAAATTCCTTTTGAAAGTTTAATAGGTGAGGAAGGAAAAGGTTTTAAATATATATTAGATGGAATGAATGCTGAGCGTATTTTAATTGCAGCTGAATGTATAGGAGATGCAAAGTTTTTTTTAGATAAGTCTACAGAATATGCTTCTTCAAGAGAAGTTTTTGGAAGACCTATTGGCCAAAACCAAGGAATTCAATTTCCTATTGCTAGATCATATGCAGATATGGAAGCGGCATCTCTCATGGTAGATAGAGCTGCAAATTTATTTGATAAAAGTATTGCATGTGGGGCGGAAGCAAATATGGCTAAATTACTTTCATCAGAGGCTTCTTGGAAAGCAGCAGAGGCTGCTATGCAAACATTTGGAGGTTATGGTTTTGCTGAGGATTATGATATTGAAAGGAAGTTTAGAGAAACGAGATTATATCAAACCGCTCCAATTTCAACTAATTTAATTTTAGCTTTTATAGCTCAGAATATTTTAGGGCTTAAAAGATCATATTAGGAGAAAATTTTTGAAAATACTAGATGGATTATTAGTAGTGTCTTTAGAGCAAGCAGTTGCTGCACCATTTTGTTCATTAAGGTTGGCTGAGGCAGGCGCAAGGGTAATAAAAATAGAGAGAGCAGAAGGTGATTTTGCAAGGTATTATGATAAAGATGTAAAAGGTAATAGTGCTTACTTTGTTTGGTTAAATAGAGGAAAAGAGTCCTTAGTTATTAATATAAAAGATACTAATGATATGGAATTATTAAAAAATATAATTTCTAGTGCTGATGTATATATTCAAAATTTAGCTCCAGGAGCTACAGAAAGAGCTGGGTTAGGCTCAAAAGAAATGAGAGCATTAAATAAAAAATTAATTACTTGTGATATCTCAGGTTACGGTCAAAGTGGCCCTTATCGGGATATGAAAGCATATGATTTACTTGTCCAAGCTGAAACTGGTTTATGCAGTGTTACCGGAATAGAAGAAGAAGAGGGGAGAGTCGGTGTTTCTGTGTGTGATATCGCATGTGGTATGAATGCTCATGCTTCAATTTTGCAAGCATTATATAATAGAGAAAAAACAGGAAAAGGAATGGGAATAGAAGTTTCATTATTTGATGGAATGGCAGATTGGATGAACGTTCCTTATTTACAAACAGTCTATGGAAAAAGATCAGTAAAAAGGGTTGGGCTATCTCATCCGTCTATTGCTCCCTATGGTGCTTTTAAATCAAAATGTGGTAAAAAAATTCTTATTTCTATCCAAAATGAAAGAGAATGGATTCAATTGTGTTCATCTGTGTTAATGTTAAAACATTTAGCAGAAGATGAAAGGTTTAAAAAACCTACAGATAGAGTAAAAAATAGGAAAGAACTGGATCAAATTATCTCTAAAGAATTTCTTAAGTTTGATAAAGATATTCTTTTGAAAAGGCTAAGAGATAGCAAAATAGCCTGTGGAATCTTAAATTCAATTGAAGATTTAGATAAACATCCACAATTAAGAAAAGTAAAATGTTTAGTTGGTAATGATGAAATTGAATTAATAGCTTCTCCATCTATAATAATTGGTGAAGAAAATTATATTGGAGAAGTGCCTGAGATAGGCCATAATTCTAAGGAAATAAGGATAGAATTTAATGGAAAATAATTTAGATGTAATGTCTTGGATAGGAAAGTCTAAGGAAAAAGATGACTATATTAGTGATTTTCCTGTTAAGGCAATGGCTTCAGTTTTTAATTATAATGAAAAAAAAATTAAAATAATACCGTCTGGTTGGCATTGGTTATATTTTTTAAATTTACCTTTACAAGAGAATTTAGGCTCAGATGGTCATGAGAAAAGAACAGGTTTTATGCCACCAATACGATTACCAATTAGAATGTACGCAGGTGGAGAAATTTTTTTTCATAAACCATTAATTATAGGACAAAAATTAATAAAAAAATCCAGCATAATATCTATCGATAATAAAACTGGAGCTACAGGAAATTTAACTTTTTTAAAAATTAACCATAAAATATTAAATGAAAAAGAAATTTTAATTAATGAATACCAAAACCTTGTTTATAGAGAAGATAAAAAAACGCAAAAGAAGAAAAAAATTATTGGTTTGAAAGCACCTGATAAATTTGATTATGAAAAAAAGTGGAACACATCTTCTGAAATGCTATTTAGATATTCCGCTTTAACTCATAATACTCATAAAATTCATTATGATTATCCATATGCCACTGAAACAGAAGGATATCCAAATATAGTTGTCCATGGCCCCTTGATGGCTACATTTTTGTTGGATTTAATAGATAATATACTTAGAGATAATGGAAAAAAACTTATAAAGTTTACTTTTCGATTAAAAAGTCCCGTTTTTGTAGGAGGAACAATTTCAGCTCAGGCAGTACACACGAGTAAGGGTCTAGATCTTTGGATTAAAGACCAAAATGGATATCAATCTTTAACTGCTGTGGCTGAAATAAGTCACTAATTTTTCATATTCATAAATATAGAATCTAAATTTTTATGAGTGTTAATTACAACATTTTTTAAGCTTAATGAAGTTTCTAATATAGTGTTGGCATAAAAATAGGCAGTTTCGATCTTTTCATTTAGAAACTTATCTCCATCAGTTTCTTCAAGTAAATGATATGCTTTAATTGCACTTTTTGCCATTATCCATGCCCCAAATATATTCCCACACATATCTAAAAATGGTGTCGCCCCTGATGCCGCATTTCTTTTATTATCTTTCCACATATTTAAAAGATCATCAGCAGTATTTTCTAGGGTATTAATAGCAAAAATTACCTTATCTCCTATTTCTATTAATTTATCTTTTTCTGAATTTATGCATTCTTTAGCATCTTTTCTCATATCATTTAAAAACCTTTTAAAGACATTGCCATTATCGAGTGTAAGCTTTCTTCTTAATAAATCTAGTGCTTGAATGCCATTCGTTCCCTCATATATAGGTAATATTCTTGCATCTCTATAATGTTGGGCAGCCCCAGTTTCTTCTATAAAACCCATACCACCATGAATTTGGACTCCAGTAGAGGCTATAAGTACACCTTGATCTGTGCACCAACCCTTAACGATTGGCGTTAAAAGGTCTAAGTTTTCTTGAGCTTTATTCTTATCTTTGGCAGATAATGCATTTTTTGATAAGTCTAATTCGTTTGCTGTAAATAATGATAAAGCTCGCATAGCTTCTATTCTTGATCTCATATCCATTAACATTCTTTTTACATCTGGATGATCAATGATTGCTACGGTCCCTTCTTGTGAGTTATCTATTGAATTTCCTTGTTCACGAGAAAAAGAAAAATTAAGTGCTTGTTGGTATGCTCTTTCAGCTATAGATACTCCTTGAATACCTACATTAAGCCTTGCATTATTCATCATGGTAAACATCGCTTTTAGACCGCCATGCTTTTCACCAATTAATTCTGCATCAGCACCATCATTGTCTCCATATGCTAAAACGCATGTAGGGCTAGCATTTGTTCCAAGTTTATGCTCAATTGAAACTACTCTTACATCATTCTTTTCTGATATTTCCCCTTCTTCATTTATTAGGTTTTTAGGAGATATAAATAATGATATACCTTTACTACCTTCAGGCGCATCTGGTAATCTTGCTAAAACTAAATGAACAATATTATCATTCATATCTTGGTCACCATGAGTAATATATATTTTATTACCATATAATTTATAGTTGTCTCTATTTGGAATAGCTTTTGATTTTAATAAAGCTAGATCTGATCCAGCTTGAGGTTCCGTAAGATTCATAGTACCTGACCATTCACCACTTATCATTTTTGGTAAATATTTTTTCTTTTGTTCGTTAGTTCCATATGCTTCTATAACTTCAATCGCTCCCTGTGTTAAAAGCATATTCAGAGAAAAACTCATATTTGCTGCATGCCAAATTTCATTTAGACCTCCTACAATGTTCCATGGCATTTCTTGCCCACCAAAGTCTTTTGAACCTGCAACTGAAGACCAACCTCCTTCTATATATTGACTATAAGCTTCTTTAAAGCCTTGAGGCATTCTTACAACTCCATTTTCTAATGTAATACCTTCTTTATCTCCAATGCTATTTAAGGGAGCAAGTATATTAGAAGCAAATTTACCTGCCTCTTCAAATATTTGTTTCCTTAAATCTGGGTCAGAATATTCATCACTATTATTTTCTACTTTTGAATTAATATTATTCAATACAAATAAAATATCTTCAATTGGAGCATTATATTCTTGCATTTTATTTTCTTTCTATTTTTAAAGTACTTTTCCAGGGTTTAAAATATTTTTTGGATCAAAGGTATTTTTTATTGATCGCATTAAGCTTACTTCTATTTCTGGGTTGTAAAGCTTCAGTTCTTCTCTTTTAAGTTTTCCTATCCCATGTTCAGCTGAAAAACTTCCATTTAAATCATTCACTATGTTAAATACAATTTTATTTACACTTTCCCATTTTTCAAGAAACTCTGACTTATTACTTTTAATTGGTTGACTAATATTAAAGTGTATATTGCCATCACCTATATGACCAAATGCAACTACCCTTGAATCAGGTACAAATTTTTCTACTTGAATTGTTGCATTATTAATAAATTTACTCACATTATTTATTGGTATAGAGACATCATGCTTAATAGAGCCTCCTTCAGGTTTTTGTGCTTCGTTTAATCCATCTCTTAAAACCCATAATTCTTTTCTTTGTTGAGAACTTTCTGCAATTACTCCATCACAGACTATATTTTTCTTTAGAGCCATTTCAAAAAGAGTTTCCATTTGTGCTCTCATACTATTTTTTGATGAAGATGAAAACTCTAATAGGACATACCATTTATATTTATCTTTTATAGGGTCTTTGGTATTTGGTATATTTTTTAAAACCATCTCCAGACCTAATCTGCTTATTAGTTCATAAGCATTTAGTAAATCAGTGCTTACGCTACGAGCTAGACCCAAAAGTTCAACAGCTGCTTGAGTATTTGGTACAGCAAATAATGCTGTTTCAATATTAGATGGAGATGGAAATAATTTTAACACAGCTTTAGTTATTATTCCTAATGTTCCTTCGCTTCCAATAAATAATTGTTTTAGGTCATAACCTCGATTATCTTTTCTAAGACCAGTTAAATTATTCCAAATTTGACCATCAGCTAAAACTACCTCTATTCCTAATACTAAATCTCTAGCCATACCATATCTTAGTACATTTATTCCACCTGCATTAGTTGATAGGTTTCCTCCAATAGTACAAGATCCTTCAGATGCCAAACTAAGAGGAAAAAGAAGATTCTTTTTTTCTGCTTTATCTTGGATATTTCCTAATATACATCCTGCTTCTACCGTAATTGTAAAATTTTCTTCATTAAAATCATTAATTTTATTCATTCTTTCAAGAGATAACATTACTTCTAATCCAGTATCAGATGGAATAGTTCCTCCACATAGTCCAGTTCTTCCTCCTTGAGGTACAATTTTGATATTATGTTCATTACATAGTTTTAGTATATTGCTCACCTCATTAGTATTAATCGGCTTTAATAATAAGTCAGACTTTCCTTTATATAGACCTCTTTCTTCAATCAGATGAGGTTCTATTATATTTGTGTCCTCTACCCAACCTTTGGATCCTAAAAGAGTTTTTAAGGGCAATAATTTCTTTAGTTCAGAATGCATATTATTTTCTCTGATTTATATAGAGCAATATAAACTTTTGTGCATTTAGATCAAGATGAATTAGCTGCCCCTCTATATAATCTGTCATTTATAGCTATTCCTATATCTTTATTTGGTATTTTTTTTACAGCTATTTTTCTAACTTGTAATTTATCTAAATATCTTAACATTGAAAATAAATTTTTAGCAGCTTCTTCTAAGTTTCCTTCTTTACTTAGATTAATATTTATAAAATTATTTATACTTCTTGGATTTTTTCCAAAACCTAACCAAGCTTCTCCTTCAATAGGATAATCTGCATCTAATCTAAGTATTGCTTTTGGTGAATAATGTTTTTTAAAAAGACCAGGACTTAATGGGTTATGATTATTTATTTTAGTTGTGTCGAATGAAGCTTTAACAAATTCATTTATAAGTTTTATACTTAAACCTCCCGGACGTAAAATTGTAGGATTTTTTTTAGTAAAATCAATAACTGTTGACTCAAGGCCAATCTTAGTAGTTCCTCCATCTAGAATCATATCTTTTTTATGATCTAATTTGTTAAATAAATCATTTTTTACATGATCTGCAGAAGTAGGGCTTAAATGCTGAGATATGTTAGCACTAGGGGCTATTATTGGAGCATCGACTAATCTTAATAGTTTTAATGCAATTGGATTATTAGGAATTCTTATGGCAACTGTATTCAAATTTGCTCTTGCAACAGAACTAATATTTGATGAAGAGTTATAAGCAGTTATTATTGTAAGGGGACCAGGCCAATATTTTTTTATTAATTTAATAGCATCTGATGGAATAATTTTTGCTATAGATAATGCTTGTTCAATTTTATATATGTGGACTATTAATGGATTATTTTCTGGTCTACCTTTAACTCTATAAATACGTTTTACCGCATTTTTATTAGAGGCTAAGGCTCCAAGTCCGTATACTGTCTCGGTTGGAAAAGCAACTATACCTCCATTATTAATTAGGTTAGCTGCTAGTTTAATATTATCTTTATTTGCTCTAAAAATTTTCATTAAGACAGTACAGGTTTTAATTTTTCAAAGGCTTTATTTAGTAAATTTGGACTTTTAGCATAACAAATTCTTATCCAGCGTTCACCGCCATTACCAAATGAAGTTCCTGGCGCTAATCCAACACCAGTTGATTGTAAAGTATCAAAACAAAATTTTTCTGAATCTGATATATCCTTTATTTTAAAATATGCATAAAAAGCAGCTTCTGAATTAGGAAAAATTACACGAGAAAAATTATTTAAATGTTTTATTGTTACACTTCTTGATATTTTTAAATCATTAATCATTTTTTTAATAAATTTTTCTCCTTCCTTAATTGCTATTACTCCTGCGTGTTGAGCAGGCGAAGAAGGTGAAGCAACATTAAATTCATTGAGCTTTTCAAAAATATTAATTAAGCCATTGGGAATAGTCATCCATCCTAGTCTCCAACCTGTCATAGCCCAAGATTTAGAAAAACTATTCACTACTATCAATAAGTCATCTTCCTTCGAAATATCTAAAAAAGATGGAGCAACTTTTCTATCATAAATAATTCTTTCATAGACTTCATCTGATATTACCCAAACCTTTTCCTTTCTACATAATTCTAAAATTTCTATTTGCTCATTACGACTCATTACCCATCCGGTAGGATTATTAGGTGTATTTATATAAATAGCTTTAGCGTTTTTTATATTTTTTTTAATTTCTTCTAAATTCAGTTCCCAATTATTATTTTTCTCAGAGTGTGTTAGTGGTATCTCAATTATATTACCTCCCATAATTTCTATACATCGCATAAAATTTGGCCAAACAGGAGTGACACATATTACTTTATCATTAGGGTTTATGAGTGCTTCAGAGGTAATCATTAAAGCGTTCATTCCTGCTGAGGTAACCATTATCCTAGAAGTAGAAATATTTTTTTTATGTAATTCTGAGCTATAACTTGAAATAGTTTCAATAAGCTCAGATACTCCCTGATTTGCGCTATAAAAAGTATGGCCTTTATCTAAAGCCGTTTTCATAGCTTCCGATATAAATGAAGGAGTAGTAATATCCGTTTCACCAAAGTAAAGTGGAATAATATCTTTTTTTCCTATTACTGAGTTTGCAACGTTTCTAATAGGAGAGGATTTTAAAGAATATATTATTTCCCTTATTCTAAAATCATTATTATTAATCAAGTTATGGCGCCCATTTGCCACGGAACAAATTCGAGATCACCTAATCCATTAATTTCAGATTTAGATTGTTTACCGGAAGCTACATCTAAAATAAGTCGAAAGATTTCTTCTCCCATTTCTTCAATCGTTGATTGACCTAGTAATATTTTACCACAATTTACATCCATATCCTCAGTCATTCTATTATACAAATCATCGTTAGTTGCAAGTTTTATAGAGGGAGCTGGTTTGCATCCAAATACTGATCCTCTTCCTGTAGTAAAACATATCATATTTGCTCCTCCTGCTATTAAACCTGTAACGCTAGCAGCATCATAGCCAGGTGTATTCATAAATGTGAATCCTTTAGCTTTTATACTTTCAGCAAATTGATATACATCTACTAAATTTGTAGTACCTCCTTTTGCAACAGCCCCAAGAGATTTTTCAAGAATAGTAGTTAACCCTCCAGCTTTATTTCCTGGAGACGGGTCTTGATGTAATTGTTCTTTATTTTCTTCGAATTTTACTAAGTAATCTTCTTGCCACCATTTTACAAAGTTAACAATTTTTTGACCTACTTCTTTATTTATTGCTCTTCTTGTTAATAAATATTCAGCTCCGAATATCTCTGGAGTTTCAGCCAATGTTCCTGTACCTCCATTTTTTACTAACAGATCAACTGCTGCCCCTAATGCTGGGTTAGCTGTCATACCAGAATATGCATCAGATCCTCCACACTCTAATCCTAAAATCAATTCTGAAGCAGGAACTTTTTCTCGTTTTGTTTTATTAAGAATAGGCAGCATTTGTTTAACTATTTCAACTCCTTCCAGGATTGTTTTTCTAGTTCCACCAACCTCTTGAATAGTCATCATTTTAAATGTATCTGAATTTGCCCAATTCATAGTTTGAGCCATTCCACTCACTTGATTTACCTCGCAACCTAAACCTATTACTATTAAGCCTCCAAAATTTGGATGCCTTGCATAACCAGAAATAGTTGATTGAAGTAGTTCCCATCCTAAACCATTACTATTTATTCCACAGCCAGTTCCATGTGTAATAGAAAAAATTCCATCAACGTTCTCATAATCTGCTAATATATTTTCGTTAAAAGCTTCCGCTATTTTTTTGCATACTGTAGCTGAACAGTTTACTGAAGAAATTATACCAATAAAATTCCTAGTGCCTACTTTACCATTAGGCCTGCGATAACCCATAAATGTAGCTCTCTCATTTTCGGGTAATATTTCATCATTTTTACATCCTTGAGAAAATTCATAGTCTTTTCTCTTATCTGACATGCCGGCATTATGAACATGAACATGATCTCCAACTTTTATATTTTCTTTAGCAATACCAATAATTGTGTCATATTTAATAATATCGTCACCTTTAGAGATATTTTTTGTAGCTATTTTATGCCCAACCGGAATATGCTGGTTTGTATTAACTTTTTCTTCAACAATATTAGTATTTATATCAATATCTGATTTCGCAGTGACTACGTTATCATTTTTATTTATACGAATTGCTAACGGTTCCATCTCTAATTCTCCCAATACAGTAAAGATATATTAATATATATTATATTTTTCTAGATTTAAATATATTTTATGTTTACTTTTTATAGCGTATTATAGAATATTTTAATTTATTATTTTTTAATTTTTATTTCAAAGGGGAACAGAATGAAATTAGTTAGGTATGGCGTTAAAGGCAAAGAAAAACCAGGAGTAATTGATGCAGATGGAAATATTAGAGATTTATCTAAAAAGATTTCCGATATTAATGGAACGGTTTTGTCATCAGCAAAACTAAAAAAATTATCTGCAACTAATATTAATAGACTTCCATTAGTTAAAGGCAAAAAAAGATTAGGAGTACCTTTAACTGGAATAGGTAAAATTGTATGTATTGGACTTAATTATGTTGATCATGCTAAGGAAACAGGAAGTCCAATTCCAGGCGAACCAATAATGTTTATGAAGCCTACTAGTTCATTAAATGGACCAAATGATGATGTTATGCTTCCAAAGGGCTTAGTTTTATCAAAAAAGAGTTCCAAAGTAAAAGATAGTAAATGTGGCGATTGGGAGGTAGAATTAGGTATTGTAATTGGAGAGACTGCAAGATCGGTAAGTACATCTAGAGCATTAAGTTATGTAGCTGGTTATACCTTAGTAAATGATGTTTCAGAAAGAGAGTATCAAATGAAAGCCGCTGGTGGTCAGTGGATTAGAGGTAAAGGTTTTGATACTTCTTGTCCTGTTGGGCCTTGGTTAGTTACAAGAGATGAAGTAAGAAAAGTACAGGATTTAGACCTCTGGTTGGATCTTAATGGAAAAAGAATGCAAACTGGAAATACATCTACTATGATATTTGATGTAAAAACAATAGTCTCGTACGTAAGTCATTATATGACTCTTGAGCCTGGAGATTTGATTGCTACAGGAACTCCTCCCGGAGTTGGTGCAGGTATGAAGCCTCAAAAATTTTTAAAACATGGCGATGAGATGCATTTGGGTATAGAGAAATTAGGAGAGCAACGCCAAAAAGTTGTTAAATGGAAATAAAAACTAAACCTAAAATTTTTATTCATTCTTGGTTATCTGATGATCTTTTATCAAAGTTAAAAAATAATTTTGATATAGATCATCATGATACTAAAGAAAGCATATTAACTGGTAAAGATCTTTTGGACAGAGTATTAGATGTAGAAGGAATATTAGTTCAATCATCTCCAATAGATAAAAAACTTATAGAGTCATGTCCTAATTTAAAGATAGTTAGTAATGTTGGTGTGGGTTTTGATAATATTGATGCAAAACTTTGTACAAAAATGGGTATTCAAGTTACTAATACACCAGGAATACTCAATGATGCAGTTGCAGATATGTCAATGGCATTATTACTAGCTGTGGCTAGAAGAGTTCCTGAAGGAGATCAGATTGTTAGATCT
>CEUL01149892.1_pt1 | contig 15952 bp, 15 predicted proteins | sample 427021 | NCBI WGS metagenome assembly CEUL01 (sample SAMEA2622800, study PRJEB7988) | marine metagenome | isolation source: saline water (ENVO:00002010), including | reverse complement strand
TATATTATTTTTAGGGCAGATAAGAATATTTCTCTCAAGGCAGCTAATTTATGCAAGGCTGATTTATGTAGTGAGATTGTATATGAAATGCCAGACCTTCAAGGTGTTATAGGAAGTAAATATTCTGAGTTAGAGGGTAATGATTCTAGAATTAGTGATGCTATTAAAGAACATTATTCACCTCTAGGTCCAAATGACATATGTCCAAGTAATCCTGAGTCAGTTATTTTATCATTTGCGGATAAAATAGATACTTTGGTAGGCTTTATTGCAAGTGATTTGAGACCGAGTGGTTCAAAAGATCCATTTGGAATTAGAAGAAGTGGTATTGGTTTAATTAGATTAATCCTAGAAAATAATATTAGAATATCATTAAAAAATATTATTAGTTTCTCTTATGGTCAGTATTTAAAACAAAATATAAAGTTTGTTCATACCAAAAATGAATCTATAGAAATTATTTTAGAATTTTTAATGGAAAGATTGAAAGGTTTTATGCGTGATAGAAAGCTATCTCAATCATGTATTTTAGCTGTTTGTAATATTACTAAAACAGATGATATTTTTGATATTGTTCAGAGAATAAACGCTTTGGATAAATTTGTACGTACTCAAAAAGGCATGTTATTTATTCAAGGATTAAAAAGAGTTAGAAGAATTTTATCCATAGAAGAAAAAAAATATAAAGTTAGTTATAAAGGAAATATTAATAAAACACTGTTAAAAGCAAAAGAAGAGAGAGAATTATGGGGTTATTTTGAAAAAATTAATGTGGATACTTTAGTTTTTCTAGAGCAAGAGAAGTATGAGAAAGCAATGGAATCCTTTCTAAAAATTAAAAATAAATTAGAAAAGTTTTTTGAAAAAGTACAAGTTAACACAGAGGATGATAAATTGAGAATTAATCGACTAAATATTTTATCTTCTATTAGAGAAACATTTATCGATTTCGCTGATTTTTCATTGATTGAAATTGAAAACGACGCTAAATAATTAAGTTAATATTTTATATTTTAAAGGTACATCTAAATGGATAAATGGGTATACACTTTTGGGGCTGGAAAAGCTCAAGGAAATGCAAAACAAAAAGAATTATTAGGAGGCAAAGGAGCTAATTTAGCCGAGATGAGTAATATAGGTTTGCCTGTTCCTCCTGGTTTCACAATTACTACTGAAGTATGTAATTATTATTATCAAAATAATAAAAATTATCCGACGGATTTGGAAGAGCAACTAATTACTGCATTAGATAATATAGAAAAAATTACAAAAATGAAATTTGGAAGTAGTAATTTACCTTTATTACTTTCTGTGCGTTCAGGTGCTAGAGCCTCAATGCCTGGAATGATGGATACTGTCTTAAATCTTGGATTAAATGATAAAACGGTAATAGGTTTGAGTAATGAAAGTGGTGATAAACGTTTTGCTTATGACAGCTATAGAAGATTTATTCAAATGTATGGGGATGTTGTATTAGGTATTGATTCAGCAGACTTTGAAGAAATTATTGAACAAGAAAAATTATCTAATGGTGTTGTTTTAGATACTGAAGTTTCTGCAGAAATATGGGAAAATATAACAATATTATTTAAAGATTTAGTAAAGAAAGTCACTGGTGATGACTTTCCTCAAGACCCTATTGAACAGTTATGGGGTGCAATAAGTGCCGTATTTAGTTCATGGATGAATCAAAGGGCTATTACATACAGAAAATTAAATGATATTCCTGCATCTTGGGGTACAGCAGTTAATATTCAGGCAATGGTGTTTGGTAATATGGGAGATGATTGCTGTACTGGAGTAGCTTTTACTAGAAATCCATCGAGTGGAGAAAATAATTATTATGGCGAATATCTTGTAAATGCTCAGGGAGAAGATGTTGTAGCAGGAATTAGGACGCCACAAAATTTAACAATTAAGGAAAAAGAACTTCAAAATTCAGATACTATGTCAATGGAAGAGGCTATTCCAGAAGTTTTTAAACAATTAACAAATATTTTTGATTTGTTAGAAAAGCATTACAAAGATATGCAAGATATTGAGTTTACAGTTCAAAAAGATGTTTTATGGATACTTCAAACTAGATCAGGAAAGAGAACTTCAGCTGCAGCGGTAAAAATAGCAGTTGATATGTATAATGAGAAATTAATTTCTAAAGAAGAAGCAGTAGTAAGAATCGATCCATTAGGACTAGATCAACTGCTTCATCCAACATTAGACCCAAATTCAGAAAAAAATATTGTTACTACAGGTTTACCTGCTTCACCAGGAGCAGCTTTTGGAAAAGTAGTATTTAATTCTGATACTGCAGAAGAACTAGCAAATAATGGAGAATCAGTAATTTTAGTTAGAATGGAGACTAGTCCAGAAGATATTCACGGTATGTATGCAGCAAAAGGTATTTTAACTAGTAGGGGAGGTATGACTAGTCATGCAGCAGTTGTAGCAAGAGGAATGGGTAGAGCATGTGTTGCAGGGGCAGGAGATATAATAATTAATTCAGAAAATAATGAGTTTATTTCTAATAATATTAAAGTTAAAGAAGGAGATATTATTACAATAGATGGCAGTTCAGGAGAAGTTATACTAGGAGAAGTGTCGACAATATTGCCTGAATTATCAGAAGAATTTAATCAGTTAATGAAATGGGCTGATGAAATTAGAGACCTTAAAATTAGAACTAATGCAGAAACGCCTAAGGATGTAAAAGTTGCATTAGAATTTGGTGCAGAGGGTATAGGACTATGTAGAACAGAACATATGTTTTTTGATACAGAAAGAATTTCAGCAGTTAGAGAAATGATTTTTTCTGATAATGAGAAAGATAGAAGAGCTGCATTAAATAAAATTGCCCCTATGCAAAAAAATGATTTTACAGAAATTTTTATTTTAATGAAAGATCTTCCTGTAACTATTAGGTTGTTAGACCCTCCTTTACATGAATTTTTACCAAGAGAAGAGGAAGAACTAGATGATTTATCAAAGAAATTAGGTAAAGATAAATCTTTAATTAAGTCTCGAGTTTTACAACTTGAAGAACAAAACCCTATGTTAGGACATCGCGGATGTAGATTAGGAATTACTTTTCCTGAAATATATGAAATGCAAGTTAGATCTATATTCGAGTCAGTTACTGAAGTTTCTAAAAAACTTAATTTAAGTATCATGCCAGAAATTATGGTTCCGTTAATTATTAGTGATAGTGAATTGATTTTTATAAAAGAAAAAATTGATGATGTTGCTCTAGCAGTCGAAAAAGAAACAGGAGTTAAAATAAAATACCTTGTAGGCACTATGGTTGAGTTGCCAAGAGCTGCATTAAATGCTGAAGATATATCAAAATATGCTGATTTTTTTAGTTTTGGTACAAATGACTTAACTCAAACTGCTTTGGGGATTAGTAGAGATGATAGTGGCAAATTTCTTCCAGAATATATAGATCAAAATTTATTAGAATCTGATCCGTTTGTTTCTATTGATGTTAATGGTGTAGGAAAGTTAGTCTCTATTGCTGTAGATTCAGGAAAAAAGCAAAATAAGAATCTTAAATTAGGAATTTGTGGAGAACATGGAGGAGATCCAAAATCAATTGAGTTTTTTCATAAAGCAGGCTTAGATTATGTTTCTTGTTCTCCATTTAGAGTTCCTATTGCAAGGTTAGCTGCTGCACAATCTAAAATTAGAAACAAATAAATTATTTTATAAATTTTATTTTACTTTCTGCAATTTTAATATATTTATTTTTAGATTTATATTCCTCGTAAACTTCTCTTCTTATTGTTGCTAAACCTATATTTTCTCTAATTGATCTAATAACTCCAACTTTTCTATTATCTAATTTTATTTCATTTCCCATAGATAAGGTTTTTCCTTCAATTTCGATTTTAGTTAATAGTTTTTTTGCAGTACCTCTATATTTTTGTCTAGCCGTATTTTCTTGGCCAATATAACAACCTTTATTAAAATCAATAGCATTCATGATTTCAAAATTGTTTTCTAATAAAAAACTTTTTCCTATTTCTAGATCTTTATTGCTATCAGGTATTACAAGGTTAATTCTTATCGTTTCATAATTTTTAATAGATTTATTATCTATATCAGATATCTCGGAGGGTAATTTATCATTACTAGAATACAATCTGATGCCCAATTTTTTATTTCTGGGATCAATCAAGAATATATTATTATTCATATTAGAAGTTGAACCTTCTGTGTGCTTTAAATTGAAGCTCGAAAGTAAGAATTGGTATTCACCATATAATAAATATATTGTTATATTTTCTATAACTGAAAATTTTACATCTTTTCTTAATTTATACATATTTAATAATTTTATAAATTCTTCTGATCTATTTTTATCACACTCTAAATACAGTGATTCTTTTTCATTTCCTTTGAAAATTATAAAATCAAATAAAAATTTTCCTTGAGGGGTGAGCAATGTTGAATAAATTGAGTTAGTATTTGATACTAATTCCATATTATTACTTATTAAATTTTGTAAGAACTCTACTTTATCTTTTCCTTCTATTGATAAGACAGTTTTATCAATAATTTTGGTTTTATATATATTTTTATGCATATTAACCTTATTTATTTTTGAATAATGCTTGCATTACTTAAAATACCTTCGTAAACCCTTATCATGCTAATAACATTTCTTGACAAAAGCCAAATTTTTGATGGCTCAGCTTTAAAACAGAGGCCTCTAGGTGCTTCGGAAAAATCACTTATTTTATTAGCAGAAGCACTAGCTAATATAGGGCATATAGTTAGAATTTTCAATAATTGTGAAAAAAGTGTAGTAATTAATAAAGTTAGCTGGAATCCTATTAGTAATTTTAATGCAACTCACTCAGATATATGGGTATCTGTTAATGATCCTAAATTGTTTGATTTATGCGAAGGTAGTAATAAAAAGATATTGTGGTTGATTAATTCAGGTTTGTTATTATCTAAGCCTGAATATTTCCAAGCTACCATAAATCATAATCCTACTATCGTTTATCAAGGAAAAAATCATATTGACACTATTCCCGATGGTTTGAAATCTTTAGATGCAAAAATGATTACCTTAGGAGTAAGTAACAAGTATTCTAATACGAATGAATTTATGCCTTCTGTTGCCCCTAAAGCTTTTGTTAATACAAATCCACTTATTGATTTAGATTGGTTAATTAATTTATGGATTAATAATATTCATACTAAATTACCTTGGGCGGAACTATATATTTTCTCAATGACTATGTATAAAGGTTTAAAAGGAAATAAAATTGGTGAAAAATATAAAACTATTCTTGCTAAAGTCAAAAATAACTTAAAATATAATATTCATGTAAAAAAACCAAAAATAGATAGTGAGTTTATTGAAGAAATGAAAAGTATGAGAGTCCATTTATACCCTTCACATAATTTTGAAACATCAGCGCTTACATTGATGGAATCCCAAGCTTTAGGAATACCAGTTGTAACCAGACCGTTAGGAGCTGCTCCTGAAAAAATCATTAATGGTAAGACTGGATTTGTGGCTCAAAATGATATCGAATTTTCAGAATATACTATAAGGCTAATGAATGATATTGAATATTTTAAAAGAATTTCTAATCAAGCTAAAGAACTTAATTTAAATATTAATTGGGATACAAAAGCAAAAGAATTTATCACATTATTCGAAATAGGTTTGTCAACATGAAAAAGCAGTTATTATTTATTGGAAATACTCGTCTAGGTGACGCTGTTATGTCCACAGGACTATTAGCCAGTTTATGTAATAATTATTCTGCAGATGCAACAATAGTTTGCGGCAAAGTTGCTGTACCAATATTTAAGTCTTTTCCAAATGTTAAAAATATAATTCAATTAAATAAAAAGAAATATAGCATGCATTGGTTTGAAATTTGGAAAGAAGTAAAAAAAATTAAATGGGATATAGTTTGTGATTTGCGGAATACTCCAATAATTTGGTTTATATCAGCAAAAAAAAGGATAATTTTATCACCAAAAGAATCTAAAACTTTACATAGAATAGCTAGGTTACATAAAATTTCACCAGACAAAAATCAACCTATACCTAAAGTTTGGATCAGCTCTAGAGATAAAATAGAAGCAAAGTCATATATAAAAGATAGTAAAGGTCCATACGTGGTTATAGGGCCTACAGCTAATTGGAATGCAAAAATTTGGCCGGCAGAAAAATTTGCAGAGTTATTAAAAAGAATAATTACATATCGTTTATTTACTGGAACCACCTTTATCCTAGTAGGAGGTCCGGGAGAAGAAAATATTGGAAAAGAAGTTGAAAGTTTAAGTGAGAATATTAATATTATTAATTTAATAGGTAAGCCAATTATGCCTACTGCCGCCATATTTACTTTGTCTAAAATTTTTATAGGAAATGATTCTGGATTAATGCATTTGGCTGCTGCTACAGGAACACCCACGCTTGGCCTATTTGGTCCAACCGACGATAAGTTGTATGCTCCTTCTGGAAAAAATTGCATGACAGTACGAACTCCAGAAACCCCATCAGAACTTATGGACATACCATCTTTTGATCACAGAACATCAGGTTCCTTAATGCACACACTAAATGTTAGTGTCGTTGAAAAAGCATTTTTAAAATTACTTAGTTTATAAAAACTATTATTAGTATTTTTCAATTTTGATTGTTTTTGGTTCTGATATAATTTCATCTTTTAATTGTAAAGGAATATTTAGTATTCCCTTATTCAAATAACATTTATCAATATTAATATTTTTACTTAACTTGAAAGTTTTTTCAAAATTTCTAGAAGCTATACCTTTGTGTAAATAGTTTTTTTTATAATTAGAGTTATTCTTTATGGATTTTATAACCAAATGATTGTCATTTATAGTGACTAATAACTCATCTTCTGTAAACCCTGCAACTGATACTTCAATAATATAGAGGTTATTTTTTTCAATTTTAATATTATATGGAGGATATTTTTCGTTTTTTATAATATTATTTATTTTATTATTTAATATGTAAGAATTTCTATTATCTCTATAATTTTGGAATAATAATGTAAGATCAAAAAAAGACATTTATTTATTTTTTAATGAAAAAATATTATTTTCTGTGGGAAATATTTTATTTTTTACTTCATAGCTGTAATTTTTTACTGCTTCAGTAATATGTTTATCAATTTCTCCATATTTTTTTACAAACTTAGGAGTAAAATCACCGTATAAATTTAATATATCGTGAATGACTAAAATTTGTCCGTCACAGTTTCTACCAGCACCAATAGAAATTGTTGGTACAGTAACTGTATTTGTAATTTTTTTTCCTAATATCTCAGGTACTGCTTCTACAACCATAGAAAATACGCCTGCTTCCGTTATTGCTTTAGCATCTGAAATAAGCTTTTTTGACTCTTTTTCTGATTTTCCTTGTGTAATAAAACCACCGATAGTGTTTATTCTTTGTGGAGTTAATCCTATGTGTCCCATTACAGGAATTCCTCTTTGTGTTAAAAAATGAATAGTTTCTGCAAATTCTTCTCCTCCCTCAAGTTTAACAGATTGTGCTCCCGTTTCTTGCATTATTTTACTTGCTGATCTAAAAGCAACTTGAGGAGATTCTTCATAGCTTCCGAACGGCATATCAACTACTATGTGAGGTCTATCCGTAGATTTTACAACTGCTTTGCCATGATTAATCATCATGTCCAGTGTAACTGATAGAGTATTAGGAAACCCATATATAGTCATACCTAAGCTATCACCAACTAATATTATGTCTACATGGTCATTAATTATTCTTCCCATTTGTGCGGTGTAACACACAAGTGAGACAATAGGTTGATTTTGATTTGGAGATAATTTTAGTTTGGTTATGTCTCTAACAGTAAGTCTTTTTTTCATGTTTTGCTCTTTTCACGGTTTTTTAAATAAAATTTTTATGCATTATAACATATTTTTTTACTTTTTTTTTAATATAATAAAATAAATTTTTTACTTTGCGATTGACAATCATTATCATTTTTATTTAAAGTTAAATTAGAAGAGGGTAATTAAATGTATGTTTGCATATGTAATGCTTTTACATGTAAAGATGTAAAAAGATTAAAATCTGAAGGGGTTGAAAAATCTGGACAGGTATACAAAAAGCTTGGCTGTAAAATGCAGTGTGGTAAATGTTTAGACACAATTGAAACATTATTGAAGGATGATGTGGATATTGATAAATTGAATGCAAAGAAAATAGAATCCATAAACTCTCTTTCAGTTCCAGTATAAAAAACAAACTTTTTTACTGATATTAATAATCAATAGCATTTTTATTTTAGTTGTTTTTGTATTTTTTTTAATTTGAATTTGATAATGAGAATGTGTCTCAACCTCTTGTTTTTAAACATTTTTTCTTGATCTAAATCAAATTTTCTACCATATATATGGTATGCAATTTAATTATTTAGGAGGTATATATGAAAGGTGATAAAGAGGTTATTAAACATTTAAATACTGTTTTAACAAACGAATTGACTGCTATTAATCAATATTTTTTACATTCCAGAATGTTTAAAGATTGGGGTTATGAAAAATTAGGTGCTAAAGAATATGAGGAATCTATTGATGAGATGAAGCATGCAGATGTTATAATTGAGCGCATATTATTATTAGATGGCATTCCCAATGTTCAAGATATGCATAAAGTTATGATAGGCGAAGACCCTGTCGAATGTCTCAAATGCGATTTACAGGTAGAAATAAAAGCAATACCAGATTTGAAGAATGCTATTCAGCATTGCGAAAAGGTATCTGATTTTGTAACCAGAAACATATTTAGAGAAATTTTAGACTCAGAAGAAGAGCATTATGATTGGCTGGAAACTCAAATACAGTTATCAGATCAGTTAGGAAAGGAAAATTGGCTTCAATCCCAATTATAATCTTTTACAATAGAACTTGATTTATAAGCATATTAATTTTATTCATTTTAGGTATATTATTAATTTGTTTATAAGTTAGGAGATATTGTGAAAAAGTTTTTTTCTGGTACTGATAATTATGTTGCTACTGATGAATTGGCACTAGCAGTTAATGCCGCAGTAACATTAGAGAGGCCCCTCCTCATTAAAGGTGAACCTGGAACAGGTAAAACTATGTTGGCAGAGGAAGTAGCCAAATCATTAAACAAATCACTCATAAGATGGCATATTAAATCTACTACAAAAGCTCAACAGGGTTTATATGAATACGATGCTGTTTCACGATTAAGAGATTCTCAATTAGGTGACAAAAGAGTTGAAGATATAAATAATTATATCAAGAGAGGTGTTCTTTGGGATGCCTTTATCGCGAAAGAAAAGCCTGTATTATTAATAGATGAAATAGATAAGGCCGATATAGAATTTCCAAATGATTTACTTTTAGAATTAGATAAAATGGAATTCTATGTTTATGAAACGAAACAAAATATAGTGGCTAAAGAAAGGCCAATAGTAATTATTACATCTAATAACGAGAAAGATTTGCCAGATGCATTTTTAAGAAGATGTTTTTTCCATTATATAAGGTTTCCGGATGAAGAAACTATGAAATCAATTATTGAAGTTCATTTTCCTAAAATTAAAAAGAAGCTTATAGACACGGCTTTAAAGTCTTTTTTTGAATTAAGAGAAGTTGCAGGAATAAAAAAGAAACCCTCAACATCTGAATTATTAGATTGGATAAAGTTGCTACTTGCTGAGGATATATCTCCTGATATATTAAGAGATAACAATTCAAAAAATGCTTTACCTCCTCTATATGGTGCGCTACTTAAAAATGAAGCAGATGTGCATATGTTTGAGCGTTTAGCTTTCATAGCTAGAAGAGAGAATAATTAAATTTATGAAAGGTGTATAATATGTATCTAATAAGAAACAGTTTATTAATTTTTATAATTTTTGGAATAGGCATAGTGTCTTCAGTAAATGCTAAGGAAGTATGCTTAACAAATATAGGCAAAGATCCTGTTGCCTTTATTGTAGGTCACTCTATGCAATGGGTTGATCCAAGAAGAGGAAGATGTATCAATACTAATGAAACTGTTGCATTAATTCAAAATATAGATGTAAAGGATGTATGTTCTTTTGACGAAAAAACTACCAGTGCTAGTTTAGTTACTTATGCTTGTTTTAGAGTAAAAGGTGAGGCTGGTGTTTGTAATGCTGATATAGAATATTGGGAATTCTCAGATGATTGTGAAAAAAGAGTTAAAAGATCTAACTAGTAATTTTTATTAAGGAAGGTTTTTGTTTGTAGCATTTTTACATCAACTTAAAGATTCAGGGGTACCTGTTTCTATTAAAGAATATTTAGATTTTATCGCTGGCCTAGAGGCTGGTGTAACAAATCTTGACACAAATTCTTTTTATCATTTTGCGAGAGCTTCGCTAGTCAAAGATGAAAGATATTTTGACAGATTTGATAAAACTTTTTCTAAATTTTTTGAAGGGACATTAGAAGTAGGAGAACAGATTTTAAATTCTGTTCCTGAAGAATGGATTAAAGATGCCCTTCAAAAGCAATTATCTGTAGAGGAAAAACAGAAAATAGAATCTTTAGGTGGCTGGGACAAACTCCTTGAAACTTTAAAAGAAAGATTAGAAGAGCAAAAAAAAAGACATCAAGGAGGTAATAAATGGATTGGTACAGGAGGTACTTCTCCATTTGGTTCAGGAGGCTATAATCCGGAAGGAATAAGAATTGGTAATGAAGGAAAAAGACAGGGAAGAGCGGTCAAAGTTTGGGAAGAGAGATTGTGGTCAAATTTTGATGATAAAAAAACTTTGGGTATAAGAGATATTAGAGTTGCAATCAGAAGATTAAGACATTTCGCAAGAACAGGAACTCCTGATGAATTTGATTTAGATAATACAATCAACTCTACAGCAAATAATGGGGGATACTTAGATGTAAAAATGCGTCCAGAGAGAAAAAATAGAATTAAATTACTTCTATTTTTAGATGTAGGAGGCTCTATGGATCCATATATTGAAGCTTGTGAAGAATTATTTTCAGCTGCTAGAACAGAATTTAAAGAACTAGAACATTTTTATTTTCATAACTGTTTATATGAGACGGTATGGAATAATAATCCCAGGTCTTCAGAAGACATTATTCCAACTTGGGATATTTTAAGAAAATATGGAAGTGATTATAGAGTCTTGTTTGTAGGTGATGCTGCCATGAGTCCATACGAGGTTGCATATCCTGGAGGATCTATTGAACATTGGAATGAGGAATCGGGAGCTACTTGGCTAGAAAGATTAACATCACATTTTGATTCCATAGCATGGTTGAATCCAGAAAGTAAGAGTATTTGGAATTCATCAGCATCAAATAAGATGATAAGAGAGATATTTGAGGATAAAATGTTTGAAATGAATCTTTCAGGTATTGAAGAAGCTATGAAAGATTTATCCCGTTAAATTGCAAGGTATTTATCTCTTGTCTTTTTATCTTTGTTGAGTTCCTTAATGGAACCACTCCATACTGATTGGCCTTTGTCAATTATAATAGCTTCTTTCGCTACTTTCATACAAAAATGCATATTCTGCTCAGCAATAAGAATAGTTACTCCTATTTTTTCCAACTTATCAATAAGCTTCTCAATTTCTTCAACTATAATAGGAGCTAATCCTTCTGATGGCTCATCTAATAATAATATCTCAGGGTTGCCTGCTAGGGTTCTTGCAATTGACAACATTTGTTGTTCTCCGCCAGATAATTGGCCAGCTAATCTAAATCTAAGGTTTTTAAGTAATGGAAAAGTATCCCAAATTTTTTCTAAGTCCCAGTTGTTTATGTTTTTAAGATTATTTTTTTTACCCAAATTTATATTTTCTTCAACAGTGTGTTCTGGAAAGACTTGTCTATCTTCTGGAACATAACCTATTCCAGATTTTGCTCGTGAGTTGATAGAATTGCCCATTAATTCTTTTCCATCTAATTTTATAGAACCAGATTTAACCTTTATGATTCCTGTAATTGCTTTGAATGTAGAGCTCTTACCAGCACCATTTCTTCCTAATAATGCAATTATTTTATTTTTTGAAATATTTAGACTCATATTAAAAAGCACCTGACTACTGTCATAAAAAGCATTTATGTTTTTGACTTCTAATAATGACATTATTTTTTTCCTCCACCCAAATATGCTTTAATTACTTTTTGATCTTTTTTAATATCTTTGGGTCGTCCTTCAGCTAATATAGCACCCTGTTGGAGTACATATATTTTTTGAGCAATTCCGAAAACTATATCCATATCATGTTCTATAAATAAAATAGTTATTTTGGTTTTCTTCCATAATTCTTTAATTCTATCAATCATTTTCCATCTTTCTTCAGGTCCCATTCCGGCTGTTGGTTCATCAAGAAGAAGAAGCTTTGGTTTTAAGCACAATGCTAAAGCTATATCTAATAATTTTTGATCCCCATGACTCAATTCAGAACTGATGATATTTTTAGATTTTGTTAATCCTGCAAGCTTCATTATCTTATCAGCTTCATAATTTACATTATGGTCTTTAAAGCGGGTCCACATATTATTAAGACCATTGTGTTTTGAAAGTATAGCAAGTTTAATTGATTCATAAACTGTTAAATTAGGAAAAATATTTGTAATCTGAAAAGCTCTTGCTATTCCCATTTGTGTTGTTTCTGTTTCATCTAAGTTTGTTATTTCTTTATTTTCTATAAAAACTTTACCAGTATCTGGTTTTAGTTTTCCAGTTATCAAGTTAAATAGAGTAGTTTTCCCAGCCCCATTTGGCCCTATTACAGCATTTATAGTTTGCTTTTGCAGTTCTAGAGTTACGTTGCCAGTGGCAATAATACCCCCAAAACTTTTTTCTAAATTATTTATTTTGAGCATTTTTATTTCTACTTTCTTTAAATTTTATTACCATCCAATCTAACAAACCTTGTTTTAAACCTAAAACAAAAGATAAAATTACAAGACCTAGAACTAATCCGTAATATTTAGTATTTGCAGTAACGAAATCATTGAGGATTTCAAATATTAATGCACCCATTAAAGGTCCTAAAAATGTATTCATTCCTCCCAGTAAAATCATAAATAACGGTTCTGCTGATTTTGCCCAAAATGCCCACTCGGGATAAGCGCCAACATCAAGCAAAGCCTGAAGAGAGCCAGCTAAACCTGCTATTGAACCAGCAATAATAAAAGCTATTAGCTTATGGTTTTGATTATTAAAACCTAATGCAGCTGGTCTTTCCGCATTATCTCTTATCATTCTTAAGCCATAACCAAATGGAGATTCAATTAGTTGTCGAAGTACTAAAATAACAAGTATGGAAATAAAAATGGTGAATGCATAAAAATCAAATGGTTTGCTTAGGTCTATTCCTAAAAAAGGAGGTTTTGGAAATCCTCCCATTAGTCCTTGATCACCACCTGTAATATCAACAAGTGCAAGAATAATACTGTATATTACCATTTGGAAGGCGAGCGTTAAAAATGAAAAATAAATATCTTTTAATCTAATACATATGGCTCCTATAAAAGTCGCCAATACTCCTGAAACTAAAATGGATAACAATATAGCTACAGGAATAGAGAATGAGCCAAAATTATAAATTTTTATAAAATCTGATTGTAGAAATAACCCTAAAGTATAAGCTCCAGCAGCAAAAAATGCAGCATGTCCAAAAGCTATAAGGCCTAAATATCCTATTAAGATGTTTAAGGATAAAGCAAATAAGCCTAATATAAATACTTTTTGAATAATATCATGAACACCAGGGTCAGGAATAATAAAAAAAACGACTATAAGAAATACCCACGATAGTAAGGCTAAGCAAGCATCTCGAGAAAAAGAATCTTTCTTTAAAAATGAAATCATTTTTTATCACCCATCAGTCCATGAGGGCGAAGAATTAATACTAAGACCATTATTAAAAACATAATTCCATCTGTGAATAAAGGCATCGCTATTGCTCCAAATGATCTAGCCATACCAATTATAATTGATGCCAGAAATGCGCCGCCTATTGACCCCATTCCACCTATAACTGTAACGATAAAGGACTCAACTAAAATAGAGTTTCCCATTCCTGAAACGACACTACCTATACTTGATGCTAATGCTCCACCCAGACCGGCTAAAAAACTTCCTAAAACAAAAACTGACGCTCTAATTACTGTAGTGTTTATTCCTAGTGCTTCTAACATATTTGGATTAACTGCTGCCGCTCTAACTAAATGACCAAACCTTGTTTTTGTCATTAGAAGCCATAAACCAATTGCAAGGAGTAAGCTTAATCCTATTATGGCTAAATGAAAAGGAGGAATGATTGCATCTAAAACAAATAAAGGCGGAACTTGAAATATTTCTGGTATGCCAATACTTGATAAAAATTCATCTCCCCAAATAATCATGACTAAATCATCTAAAATTAATACAATAGAATAGCATAATAGAATTTGTATAAGAAGTTCAGCATTATAAACTCTATTTAATAACCCTCTCTCAAACATTAAGCCTACTATGCTGACTCCTATAGCTCCTAGCAAAACAGATAAACCAAAATGGCCCGTCGTATTCATTACTTGCCAGGAAAAATAAGCACCTAACATATACAGGGCTCCATGAGCAAAGTTAATTACTCCTAATACACCAAAAACAAGAGTTAATCCCGATGCAACTAAAAAAAGAAGCATGCCAATTTTTAAACCACCGGCAGTTTGAGATATAATACATGACGCAGATGTAAGACATTCTAGAAAGGCAACTAGTTCCATAATAAAATCCTAATTAAAATATTTATATATTAAATCCAGCCTTTATTAGTCAACCATTCTTCTTCTAAATTTTCAATGGTGTCCCAATTAGCAGCTTGAACGTCTTGAATAAAAGGTTCTTTTGGAATTGTTGTTCCCCAACCAATTGAGTAATTGGTAATGGTCTGGTCCCTATCCCTAATTGTAACTGTGTTACCTTCTCCAACTCCCATAAAAGATGGACTAGTTTTACCTTTCAAAGCTTCTGCTAACTTTTTATTATCGGTGCCTCCTGTTTCTTTAAGTGCATTAATTAAATAATCTATGGCTATAGATGCTTCCCAAGACCAATTGGTTGGATGGTCTCCATAAAGGTCTGTATAAGATTTATCATAGGCTCTATTTTCTTCTGTATCAGGCCATGCTGCAACATATCTAGTAGCAGAATGTAAACCTTTTGGAAGGTTTCTAATAGCATTCATTGTAGTATAATCCGCTAAGTTTATTGCAAAGAATTCTGTATTTTTGAAAATACCATATAAGGAGGCTTGATCTATAAATGATACTAAGTCTCCTCCCCATAAGCTGCTATATATTGCATCTGGTTTCTCTCTAGCTATTTTTGTAATTACTTCCGTATAGTCTGGTTGAAAAATTTTAGGCCATCCTTTACCAATCAATTCGAAGCCCGGGGCGAACTTTTCTAATGCCCAAAAAAATGTGTCATCACTATCTCTACCATATGCATAGTCAGGGTTTATAGACATCCATTTTTTTATTCCTTTTTTTTCAATAATTTTAGCCGCATATTTAGCACTACCTACAGCATCATGTATTCCCTGTCTTGAGAATCTAAAGGCATTCCATGCTCTTATGGAAGGGTCGGCTGTCAGAGAAGTGGTTTCAGAAACGGTGTGTAAACATAAAGTGCCACTTTCTCTTATGACTTCTTGTACTGCAAATGAAGCGCCAGATGCTTCTGCATTAACTATTACATCAACATTATCTGAGTTTATAAAGTCTCTACATACTCTTGCTGCTTCGTCAGGCTTTGCTCTGCTATCTCTTATTATAAGTTCAATTTTTCTACCATCTAATCCACCTTCTTCATTAAATTTATTTACAGCCATTTTGATTGCATTTGTTACAGAAATTCCTAATTGTGCTACTCTTCCTGACAAAATAGTTGGTA
>CEUL01149215.1_pt1 | contig 16176 bp, 19 predicted proteins | sample 427021 | NCBI WGS metagenome assembly CEUL01 (sample SAMEA2622800, study PRJEB7988) | marine metagenome | isolation source: saline water (ENVO:00002010), including | reverse complement strand
ATAATCAGCGGTTTAATAAATATAATTTATATTTAATAATTTTTTATTGGAGTTTGAATATGAAGTTAATAAAGATAATTTTTATTTTTAGTTTATGTTACAATGTTTTCACTGCTCATGCAGGTATTACTGGAACTCCAACTCCAAAATCAGCTCAAACTGCAGCTAATACTGGAGATAGTCATACTGATTCGGATGATGATAAATCAGATGATCACAATCATGATCATGATGATCACTAAATTTTAAGTATATAAATTTAATATTAAATTTTTTAAGGAATATTCTCTATGTCTATAAGTCATAGTGATGTAATTAATGCATTTGGATTAATTAAAAATCACATATTAAATACAGAGTCATGCCATTCTAGTATTCTATCAGAAATGACTGGTTGTAATATTATAGTTAAATATGAAAATAAACAACTCACTGGTTCATTTAAAATCAGAGGTGCTCTTAATAAATTACTATCTTTAAAAAGTGAAAAAAAAAGAAATGGCGTTGTTGCTATGTCTGCAGGTAATCATTCACAGGGAGTTGCGTATAGTGCAAAGATACTCGGAATTAAGTCCATTATTGTTATGCCTGATAATACACCTTTTGATAAAATTAGAAAAACCTCGGATTTAGGCGCAGAGGTAATCATTCATGGGGAAAATTTATATGAATCAGAAAAGTATGTAGATAATTTAGTAAAAAAAAATAATTATACTAAAATTCATCCTTTTAATGATGAATTAGTTATAGCTGGTCAAGGAACTCTTGCTTTAGAGTTTTTAAAAGATCATCCTAATATTGATGTCTTATTAATCCCAGTTGGAGGAGGAGGTTTGATTGCGGGATGCTCCATAATTGCTAAATATTTAAATAAGAATATCGAAATTATAGGAGTTGAAACAGAATTATTTCCATCTTTATATAATCTTTACAATAAAACTAACTATAAATGTGCAGGTACTACGTTAGCAGAGGGAATAGCTGTATCTAAAATAGGGGATATACCTTTATCAATAATTAGAGATAATGTTAATAAAGTTATAAAAGTATCAGAAAGTTCTATTGAAAAAGCAGTTTCTACATTTTTATTAAAAGATAAGATCCTATCTGAAGGAGCAGGAGCAATAGGTTTATCTGCTATTTTAGAAAATAAAGATAAATTTAAAGGAAAAACTTTAGGAATATTTGTGTGCGGAGGTAATGTTGATTCTAGAGTATTATCATCAATATTAATGAGAGACTTAGTAAGAAAGGGGCAAATTATAACTTTATCTATTGCAATGGCAGATAAACCTGGACAGCTGGCAGCTATTTCTAAATTATGTGCAGACGAAAAAGTTAATATTTTAGGAGTTGAGCACAGTCGATTTGCTTTAGATTTATCAGTAAGTTCTGCACGACTTGAAATAACCTTAGAAACAAGAAATCAGGCTCATGCAAAAAATATTATTAAAAAAATAGAATTATTAGGTTATTCTGTCATTGTTAAGAATACTAAGTAATTTAAGGAGTTAAAACGTTGACTATTTTAGCTGATAAATACCCTAGAATAGCAGATATGAAAAAACGAGCACTTAAAAGAATGCCTCATTTCGCTGCAGAATATTTATTTTCTGGAACCGGTTACGATAGAGCTATGGATCATAATCAGGAAATTCTAAAAAATATATTTTTAACTCCAAGGTATTTAAAAGGAACAGTAGAAGCTAATTTAAAAACCAAGCTATTTAATATGGAATATGACGCTCCTTTTGGAATAGCTCCGGTAGGAATGACAAGTTTAATATGGCCTGGTGCTGAAATTTCTTTAGCTAAAATTGCGAATAAAGTTAATATTCCTTATACATTATCAACTGTTGCATGTGCTTCTATTGAAAGTGTAGGTAAATATCTTGATAATAAAGGTTGGTTTCAATTATATCCTCCTCAGGATAAAAATATTAGAGATGATCTATTAAAAAGAGCTAGTGATAGTGGTTATGAGGTTTTAGTTATAACTTCAGATATTCCTGCTTCAAGTAGACGCGAGCGTTTAAGAATGGCTGGAGTTTCAGTGCCTCCTAAAATAAATTTAAGAACTATATACCAAGCAGCAATATCTCCATTTTGGTCAGTAGGAGTTTTAAGGCATGGTATGCCTCATTTTGCTACTATGGATAAATATCAAAAAAGTCAGGGTAATAAAAAAATAAAAAAAGGTTATGCTGGAAGTCAAATGAATAGATATTTAGATTGGAACTATTTAGAAGAAGTTAGAAAAATTTGGAAAGGCCCAATAGTTCTTAAAGGTTTAATGGATAATAGAGATGCATTAAAAGCTAGAGATTATGTTGATGCTATTTACTTATCTAACCATGGGGGTAGGCAGTTAGATCTAGCACCAAGTCCATTACAAGTACTGCCTCGCATAAGAAAAGATTTAGGGAATGAGTTTCCCATTTTAATAGATAGCGGTTTTTATTCAGGTCAAGATGTTGTTAAGGGTTTGATGTTAGGAGCAGACTTTGTAATGATTGGGAGACCATTTATGATTGGAATTGCAGCTTTAGGATCTAAAGGAGCAGCTCATGCACATTATATAATTAAAGATGAAATTGAAAATATTATGGAGCAAGTATGTGCAAAAAATATTGAAGATTTAAAAAAGGAAACAGTTAATTTGGGCAAAGATTTTTTTATGGGGTCTTTAGATTAAAAGATAAGAGAATTTATTATGAGAAGAAGAAATTTTTTAAAAAATACCATAGGTCTTGGTACTGTAGCAGCATCATCTACACTATCTGCACCTGCTATAGCAAAAGGAAAAATACAATGGAAGATGGTCACCTGCTGGCCAAAAAACTTTCCTGCTTTAGGTACTGGTGTACAAAGAATTGCCGATGCTATTTATGCAATGTCAGACGGTAGATTAGAAATAAAAGTTTACGGAGGAGGGGAATTAGTCCCTGCATTTGAGGTGTTTGATGCTGTTCGTGAAGGAATAGCAGAAATGGGTCACGATGCTCCATACTACTGGACAGCAAAACATACTGCAATGCCTTTTTTTACTTGCGTACCTGGGGGATTAACAGCTCAAGAACATGCTTCTTGGATATATTTTGGAGGTGGGCAAGAATTATGGGATGAGCTTTATAGTAAATTTGGTTTGAAAGCATTTCTTGCTGGTACAGGAGGATGTAATGTTGGAGGTTGGTTTAAAAAAGAAATTAACAGTTTAAATGATTTAAAAGGATTAAGAATGCGAATGCCTGGTTTAGGTGGCGAAATGCTATCTAGAATTGGAGCAATTCCTGTAAACCTACCTGGCGGAGAATTATTACCCGCACTCCAGTCTGGAGCAATTGATGCTGTAGAATGGATAGCGCCATACAATGATTTGGCTTTTGGTTTTCATAAAATTGCCAAATACTACTATGCTCCAGGTATTCAAGAGCCTGGAAGCGCACTAGGACTAACAGTAAATTTAGAAGCTTATAATAATCTTCCTACAGATTTACAAAATATTATAAAATATGCTGCTGGTGATGAAGCTTTTAGAATGTTATCTGAAATGACAGCAGGAAATGCTTATTCCTTAAATACATTATTAGAAAAACATAATGTTGTTCTAAAACAGTTTCCTAAAGATGTTACTGATGCAATGTTTAAAGCAGCTGCTGAAATTTTACTTGAAAAAGCAGAAGAGAATGAGTTTACAAAAAAAGTTTATCAAAGCTGGTTTGATTATTGGTCTAAAGTAACAAAGTTATCAAAACTAACAGAATTAGGGTATATGACTCTAAGGTCTAATTATGAGAGAAGTTCTTAATCATAAACAAAATTTTCTATAATTTTCAAATGATCATATATACTTGTTTTAAATGCATTTATATTTACTCTTTCATCATTGCCATGTATTCTTCTAAATTCAACTAAAGGAATTATTATAGGGTTGAATCCATAACTATTTATGCCAATATCTCGAGTAAAATGACTATCAGTAAAACCAGTAGTAACTCTAGGAATGATATGAGCTTCTGGATATAAATTTAATAATGTACTTCTAATAATTTTATAAAATTCTGTATCAATAGACGATGAAGCAGGAGTAAATGCCATTAATTTTTTAACTTTAATTCCGAAAGGCTCCATCATTTTTGTAATTTTAAAAATAAACTCCTCTGCAGGTTGATCAGGTAAAATCCTACAATCTATCTCAGCCCATGCAAGTGGAGGAACAACATTAATCTTATTAGATGCCCCTAATCTAGTAATAGAACATGTGTCTCTAGTAAGAGAGTGATGAAAAGGAGACCTTTTTTGAAGAGCTTTTATAAATTCTTCTTTTTTTATAGATTTTTTAATATCTTTATATTCATTTGAATACTCTTCATTCACAATTTTTGATAAACCTTGAAAATAATCTCCTACACTAGGTATTATTTTTGGAGGAAAAGGATTATTCTTTAGATGCTGTAAACCATCTAATAATCTTGTTACTGAACTGCTTTCATATGGAGAAGATCCATGACCTGGTTTACCTTCAGACTCAAATCTAAGCCATACTGGCACTTTTTGAGTTAATTCAATTTCAAAAACCAATTTATCATTAACAATCCTTCCACTTCCTCCTTCATTTAATAAAAAACCTACATTTTTAAATATTTCAGGATGCTTTTGTATTAACCATCCTACTCCATAATTACCACCTGCTTCTTCATCTGCTGTTGCTAGAAATATAATATCTCTGTTTAATTTTTTACCCGCTCTTTTTAAGTGTAAAAAAGTAGCTAATTGAGATATTCCAGTTCCTTTCATGTCTAAAGTACCTCTACCATATAGATAGTTGTTTATTTCTGTTGGCTTAAAAGGGTCTACAGTCCAGTTTTCTTTATTAGCAGGAACAACATCAGTATGTTGCAGTAATATTAATGCAGGCTTATTTCCACCTTTTATTCTTGCCCAAATATTTCCTCTATTGGGTGAAGACTCAGCTTGATTAAAATCTATATTTTCTTTTATAAAAATATTTTTATAAAAATTTACTGCATTTATCTCATTACCTGGTGGATTAACGGTATCAATTGAAATAAATTCTTTTAACCAGTTATATGCTTCTTCACTTAATTCAGTTGAAAAAGATTTATATGAATAAGATAAAATTATAAAAAAAATAAATATATATATATTAACTTTCAAATACTTTAGCACTCTCTCTTTTACTAACTAATTCTTTCCATTTTAATAGATTTTGATGTTCATCATTAGGAATAACTTTAATCCAACTAGCAAAATCTAAAAAAACATATAAATTTATATCAGCCATTGAAAAATTTTCACCTGTAACATATTTAGATTCTGATAACTTTTTATCTATATCTCCTAAGAATCTATTTCCTAGCATCTTACCTCTTTCAGCTAATTCAGGGATTTGTTTTGTTACTCTAGGATCAGGTACTGCTTTATCTTTAAATGCTTCTGATGAATTCCTCAAACATTCGCCAACTGGATTCATTCCTTCAATTTCAATTTTTCTATTCCACATTTCAACAAGACCTCGCTCTTCCGGTGAATTACCAAATATAAATGGCTCTGGTTGTATTGCATCGAAATATCTACATATTGCCATACTTTCTGATATTACATTACCATTATCTAATTGAAGAGCAGGTACTCCACTTTTAGGGTTAATAGCCAAATATTCACTTTCTCTATTTTCACCATTTCGAACATTAACTTGCACATATTCAATATCTATATTCTTTTCTACTAAGAACATTTGAACTCTTCTTGGATTAGGAGCTCTTCTAAATTCATATATTTTCATTAAATAATCCTTAATTTTATAATTTTTTAATACTAAACATATAAATACATATAAACAATACTTTTATTTTTATTAATTAGTTACACATTGTATTATATTCTTGACTATAAATGATAAATTATGAAATGATAAATTTTTAATTATAAAGGAGAAAAAAATGAAATATATTAGAAATATATTTATAACTTTAGCATTATCATTATTTATTATTGGACCTACATTATCAGCTGAAAAAGCAGTTGGATATTTTGGTTGGCATGCAACTGGAAAATTTCATCCAATGGGTGAAGGTGCAGGCTGGTGGTCAGGAGAATTTAGTGGTTCTTTTGAGAGTGATGCAGGTGATGGAGGGTTATTTCATAAAATGTCCGTAAGATGTCCTGCTTGGCAAAAATTTAATTTTGTTGAAGGAACATATGAGGCAGCTGGTGTATGTTATGGCAAAGACTTAGATGGTGATGAAGTGTATTTTGAATGGGGAGATTTTGCTGGAAAAATAGGTCAACCAGATAAAGGTACTTTTAGTTATACAGGTGGAACTGGCAAGTATGAAGGAATGTCTGGCTCAGGCGGATATTTTATTGGTCATACTGTTACTAATTGGTCTGATGGTTCAGCTGGCGGATACGCTACTTGGAATAAATAAAATAAATACGAGAGTAATAATAATTACTCTCGTAAATTTAAAGGAGATTAATATGATAACTATGATGATAAAATTTAAGTATACACCTGAAGCTATGAAAGCAATTTTTCTCAGTGGTGACGATAGAAAAGAAGCTATGAAAAAAATGATTGAACCATTAGGTGGAAAGTTTATTAGTTCATATGGGATGCAGGGCCAGTATTATCATATGATGATGATAGCAGAATTTCCTTCGATGACTGAATATCTTGCTGTTGCTGCTAAAGGAATATTTTTAGGTGGTGCAATAGCAGATTATAAAGCTATACAATTAATACCTACTGATACATTGCAAGCGGCTTCTAAGTTAATTGATAATATAGAATATAAGGCTCCTAGTAATTAATATTTATGCATTAAGTTAGATATTAATAAGATTTTGGGAGTCCAAGAGCTTTTTCTGCTATATAGCTTAGAACTAACTGTTGGCTAACTGGAGCTAGATAAGGAATCATCATTTCTCTAAATAATCTCTCGACATGATATTCCTTTGCGTATCCCATACCACCATGAGTTGCAATAGCTTGTTTACATATTTCCATACCATATTCAGCCGCAAGAAATTTAGCAGCATTAGCTTCAACTCCGCAGGATTTATTATTATCATATAAATTAGCAGCTTTTAAAATTAGTAGCTTAACAGATTCTAACTTAGCCCAAGCTTCTGCCAAAGGATGTTGTATACTTTGGTTTTTACCAATTAATCTATCAAAAACACTTCTTTCATTAGCATAATTTACAGCTCGTTCTAGAGCATTTTTTGCAATGCCATAAGCTTCTGCTGCAACAAGAATTCTTTCTGGATTTAAGCTATGAATTAAATATGAAAAACCTTTCCCTTCTTCACCAATTATATCTTCTATTGGTGCTTTTAAGTCATCAATAAATAATTCGTTAGTATCTACAGCAGCTCTCCCCATTTTATTTATAATTCTTGCCTCGATGGAATCTCTATTAAAATCAGTATAAAATAGGCTAAGGCCATTTGTAGGGTTACCATTTTCTCTTTTAGATGTTCTTGCAATGATCATTATTTTATTTGTAATTTGGGCTGTTGAAGTCCAAATTTTTCTTCCATTTATTAAATAATAATTTTCGTTTCTTTCTGCTTTTGTTTTTAATCTTGTTGTGTCTAGCCCAGTATCAGGTTCAGTTACTGCAAAACACATTTTAGTTTTACCGCTAATAATATTTGGTAACCAACGTTCTTTTTGCTCTTTAGTACCAAATTTAACTATAGAACTAGGTCCAAAAATATTCATATGTATAGAAGATGCTGCAGTCATACCTCCTTTTTCTGAAATAAGCATCATCATTAATGCTGCTTCTGTTACTCCTAAATTACTTCCACCAAATTCAGTTGGCATTGCTATACCAAGCCATCCCCCTTCTGCAATTGTATTGACAAATTCTATTGGATACTTAGAAGTATTGTCACAATGTAGCCAATAATTATCATCATAATCATGTATAGTATTATTAAGTGAGTTAAGTAGATCATTCTGTTCGTTTGATAGAGAAAAATCCATTAAATTACTCCAATCTTAAACTCATTTCCCAAAAATTTATCTCTAATTTAGTAGCTGTTAGAAATATTTTATTTAATTTAGGCCATATAATATTATTTTCAAAATTATTTCCTAATCTGTCTAGAATAGCTTTATCTAATAAATTACCTACTGATATACACAATTCTTGGTATTCCTTACAAAAATAAGTATCTATCCAGCTAATATATTGATTATTATTTTTTGATATTGGTTTTAATTTTAATCCAATTTCTCCATAACCAAAAACGCAAGGAGATAATGCTACTAATAAATCAAGAAATTCTCCTGAATAACCAGATTCAAGAACAAATCTAGTGTATGCTAAATTATTTAATTCTTCTTCCGTTTTAATTAATTGTTCTTCTGATATTCCTTCAGCTTTACAAGTTTTAATATGTAATTGAATTTCTTCATTTACTAATGAATTCAATGTCTTACTAGCTAATCTCATTTCATTTATTGAATTAGTTTTTGCAATTAGTAATGCCCAAGCCCTAGAAAAATGTATCAAAAAAACATAATCTTGCATCAAATATTTTATATACAACTTTCTATCTAAACTCCCATTACCAATTCTTTCAACAAATTGATGCTGAGTGTATTTTTTCCAATCATCTAATGCATTAGATTTCATTGCATTAAATACTATTCCATATTTATCTGTTTTTATCATTTTTATTTTATGTTAGTTTGAAAATATAATTCTAACATTATTTTAATAAAATGTAATTAAATATGATCAAATATTATATTATTTTAATTTTTTTAAGTTCCTCTTTTTTAATAGCTGGCCCATTAGATATAGAGTCAATAAAAAATGAATGCTTAAAGAAATATAAAAACGAAAGTTCAGAGGAATATACTGAATGCTTAAAAATTAAAATTAATAACATTTTATATAAAAAAGAAGAAAATTTATAAATATTTTAGTATTCTTAATATCTTGTAAAACTGTTTTTATTTTATATACTTTATAAATGTTATTTATAAGAGGTTGTTTATGGAAAATAAGGTAGAAGCTAATTTAAAATTTATAGTTCCGCAAGATAGTAAGCCCTTTTTTGAAAGCTCAGAATATACGGGAACAGTTCCTAAAATTCATTTTAAAACTGAATACAGATCTGTGAATATATTAGATATAAGAAAAAGTATATCGAAATTTACGTTTGAGAAAAATGGTTTTGAGTTATTAAACCATAAATCTTCAATAAAAGATTTTTATAATCATAACGAAGTAAAAAAAATATATGGTAATGAATTAAAAATTTTTTTAATTGAACGTTTTAATGCAAACGAAGTGTTTATCTTTGATTATACTAGAAGATCAGATGGAACAAAAGGAGCTAAAAATCCAGATGGTCTCAGAGGTCCTGCAGATAGACTTCATGCTGATTATACAGATATTTCAGGTCCACAAAGAGCTAAAGATGTTTTAGGCGTTGATTCATATAATAAAATAATCGATCAAGGCGGAAGAATTGTGCAGTTAAATATTTGGAGGCCTATAAATGGGCCTATAAAGAGATCTCCATTAGCTTTTGCAGATGCAGCTTCAATACCTAAAAGTGATTTAGTTGAAACAGATCAAATTTTTACTAATCGTACCGGAGAAATATACCACATATCATACTCTAAGAAACATAAATGGTATTGGGTTCCCAATATGACTGATGATGAGATTCTACTTTTAAAAGGATGGGACAGTCATGATGAAGAAGTGATAAAGTATACGCCTCACGGAGCATTTGAATTACCTAATCAATCTGAAAGTCATCCTCCAAGAGAAAGTATTGAGGCAAGGATTTTTCTTGTTTTTAATTAAAACTAATAAGGATAAATAATGATAATTAATAATGTATCTCTTATTAGATACACTGGTTTAATGGAAGTAGACGGGCTTTTATGGGAAGATAGGCTCGCAACTCCATTAGATATTTATGAAGAGTATGCAAATTCATTAAATGCCACAGCAGATTTTGTTCAGTCTAAAAATGGTAAATTAGCTTTGGATCATATATTTGTAAAAATAGAAACTGAAGATAAAATTACAGGCTTAGCAGGCCCCATGAATAGTAATGTAGCATTTATAATAGCTAAGCAATTAAAACAGATTCTAATCGGTAAAAATGTTTTTGCCACAGAGTTAATATGGGATCAAATGTATAGAAAATTAGTTCATGGTCGACAAGGAGAACCTATTTGGGCAATAAGCTTTATTGACTGTGCCTTATGGGATTTAAAAGGTAAAATTTTAAATCAACCAGTTTATAAATTATTAGGAGGAGCTACAGTTCAAAAAATTCCTGCTTATGCAAGTATGCTGGGTTTCAATGTTTTAGATATGGAGTTAGTTAAAAAGAGAGCTTTAGAATATAAATCAAAAGGATTTAAAGCGCAAAAATGGTTTTTTAGATATGGTCCTGCAAAAGGCCTTGAGGGACTTAATAAAAATATAGAACTAGTAAAAAATTTGAGAGAGACATTAGGAAATGATTATGAACTTATGTTTGATTGTTGGCAAAGTATGGATGTTCCATATGTTTTATCCTTAATAAATTCTATCAAGAAATATAATCCTAAATGGTTAGAAGAATGCGCTATGCCAGATAGAATAGATAGTTATATAAGAATAAAAGAAAAAACTAATATTCCTCTCGCTGGAGCGGAACATCACTATACTAGATGGGGAATCAATCAATTTATTTCGAAAGGTGCATTAGATATCATTCAAGCTGACGCACATTGGTGTGGAGGTATTTCTGAAATGATTAAAATTAGTGCTTTATGTACTACTCATGACTTAATATTCATTCCGCATGCTGGTGCTATGCATTCTGGTGTACATTTTTCATTTAGTCAGTCTCCTGCACATACTCCAATGATAGAATACTTAGTTAAATGGATGCCCATACTGCAACATTTTAGTGAAGATCAAATTAAAGTTGAAAATGGATATATCCATTTACCTGAAAACACAATTGGACTTGGGGTAAATATAGATAATAATAAAATTATAAACCAAGAATATATATATGATAAGGAATAAGCATGAGTATATATATAAAAATTTTAATAGTTTTTATTTTTTTTACTATTAAATTTTCTAATGCTGCTGATGGTACAAAATCAAATCCATTCAATGTACTGCTTGTGCCAGCAGATGGAGGTACAGAAGAGGGGACAATCGCAGATTTTAAACCTATTTTTAATGCATTAACAAAAGCCACAAAATATTCATTTAATATAATTGTTGGTCAAAGTTATAGTGCTGTAGTTGAGGGAATATGTTCTGGACTTGCAGATTTTGCTTGGTTTGGTCCTGTAACATATGTTCAGGCAAGAGAGCGAGGATGTGTAGAACTCTTAGCTGTAGAAGTAAGAAAAGGTAGCTCTGTATATTATTCAGGTATATTTACTAAAAAAGATAATATACATATTAGTTCATTAGAAGATTTAAAAAATAAAAAAGTTGCTTTTGGGGATATTAATTCTACTTCGAGTTTTGTTTTTCCCATGGCAATGTTATTAGAAGCAGGTATTGATCCTATTATAGACTTATCTAAATCTCAACTTACTGGTAGCCATGCAAATAGTCTGAAAGCTTTACAAGCAGGAATTGTTGATGCAGCAGCATCTTCTTTTAATTCTTATGAAAAAGCAGTAAGACAGGGTTCAATAGATAAAGATGATTTTAAGGTTATTGCCAAATCAGATCCTATACCAAATCCTCCATTAGCTATGTCTATTAAACTTCCTGATTTGGTAAAAATAGCAATAAAAAATGAGGTAGCTAACCTACATAATAATCCAAATATAAAAGAAGGCATGCTTAGAGGTTATGGAGGTAAAAAGGTAGATTATTATGACACAAATATATCAGATGCAGATATGTTGCCTGCTTTAAAAAAAATGGCATTAATAGATAATAATTTTAAACTATCTATCATTGAAGCTAATAATAAATAATGGTTTATCCATTATTGAAAATTGAATCAGTTAGCAAAATTTATCCTGGGAATGTATTAGCTTTAAATAACGTTAATATAAATATTGATGATAATGAAATAATTGCTATTTTAGGATCTTCAGGTTCAGGAAAGTCGACATTAATTAGAACAATTTTAGGTTTAACTGCTTTAAATTATGGAAATATATTTTTTAGAAATAATAATTATAAAGATAAAAACTATAAAATGATTAGAAACTCTGTAGCTACAATCTATCAAAATTTTAATTTAGTAACTCGTTCCTCCATTATAAAAAATATTATATTAGGAGATATAGCAAAAGTTTCGTCTTGGAGAGTATTATTTAATTTATGGCCTAAAGAGACTATAAATAAAGCTATAGATATAATAGAAGAAGTAGGTTTAAATAATATTGATTGTAATAAAAGAGTAGAAAATTTATCAGGAGGACAACAGCAAAGAGTAGGGATAGCTAGAGCTTTAATAAGCGCACCTGATATAATTTTAGCTGATGAACCTGTCTCAAACCTCGATCCACAAACTGCTAGAGATATATTGAGATTAATAAGAGAAACAGCAAAAAAAAATAAAATTAGTGTTTTATGCAGTCTTCATCAGGTCGATTTTGCTAAGAATTTTGCAGATAGAATTATAGGTATGAAAGAAGGGAATATATTGTTTGATAAGCCTGCTAAAAAAATACTTAAATTTGATTTAAACAAATTATATAAATAATAAATATTTTTATGTTAGCTAATAATAAAAAATTAAAACCACCATTTAATTATAAAACTATTGTTTTAGTTTTATTAATATTCTTTATATTTATTTTTTCTTTTCAACGAGTTGGCATGCCCGATATAGTAGATAGGTTATATGAAGTTACACTAGATGTCATTGGGCTAAAAGAGACGTCAAAAATAAGTGAAGGATTATCCAGAATTTCCGATGAAATGTGGCCTCCTGCAATAGAAACTAAAAAAGATATAAATTTAATTTTAAATTTTGATGCATCAAATTTACCTTTTTATTCATATATAGAAAACCAAAAAGTTCAATTATATGAGACGAATATTGAAACTTTAGAATTAGAATCAAGAGAAGAAGAAGTATTATTTTTAGTAGAGCCTTTTGGATATTTAAAAGTAGTTATTATAAAGATAATAGAAAGCATTGAAATAGCTTTTTGGGCAAGTTTCATAGCTTTAATTATTTCTATACCTTTAGCTTTTTATTCTGCTAAAAATTATACACCGAATAGGATAGTTTATTATTTAAGTAGAAGTATAGTATCTGGTTTAAGAGCAATTCCAGAATTAATAAGTGTATTATTTATGGTTTTAGCTTTTGGCTTTGGTCCAGCAGCTGGTATTATGGCTCTAGGGCTTCATAGTGCTGGTTTTTTAGGTAAATTTTTTGCTGAAGATATAGAAAATGCTGATAAAGGCCCTCAGGAAGCATTACAAGCGCTGGGTTCATCAAGATGGAGGATAATAAAAGAGGCTGTTTTACCTCAGATTATGCCTCAGTATATAGCGTATATTTTATATATTCTTGATAGAAATTTGAGAATGGCTACTGTTATTGGTTTGGTAGGTGGTGGAGGAATAGGTCAGGAACTAAAAGGTCGTTTTGATTTATTTGAGTACGGACATGTAACAACAATAATTATTGTAATATTTATAGTTGTATTTATATTCGATCAAATTTCTGCTAAATTAAGAAATAAACTGATAGGGAATTCTTCTTGAGGATAGATACAGGGCAAATAACTGATAAACAAATAAAAAGTTGGAATACTTATGGTTATGTTTATTGTTTTAGTCATTTAAAAAAAAATATATCTCAATATATACAATCAGTTAAAGAAATAGAAAGTTTAAATAAAAAAAATAGAAAAAGTTTATTTTATTATGAAGAAGTTGAAGGATTACCAAAACTATGCCGTATAGAAAAATTTTTAGAAGATAATAAATTTTTAAAAAAACAAATACTAGGTGAAGATATTTTAGGATATATAAATAAACTTAATTCCAAGTCTTTCTATTTGTATAAAGAAAAGATAAATATTAAATTTCCTGGCGGTTCTGGGTATTCAGCACATCAAGATGCAACAGCTTATCATAAATTAAAAGGCCATATTACTTGTTTAATAGCTTTAACTGAAATGAACCAAGAAAATGGATGTTTATATATTTCTAAATTAAAAAATAACAATGAGTTATTATCTTATGATAAAAATGGCTGTATAGAAAAAAGTCTAGATAAAAAGCTTTTATGGCAGCCAATCATAATGTCTAAAGGTGATTGTCTATTTTTTAATTCATATTTACCTCATAAGAGTGAAAAGAATATATCCAATAAGGAGAGAAAAGCAATATATCTTACTTTTAATTTACGTTCAGAAGGCAATTTAAGAGATAAGTATTATCAAAGTAGAGAGAAGTCTTTAAATTTAAATACAGATAGAATTAGTACTATTGGACACTTTAAAGGAAAAAAATTATTTAGGTAAATTAATGCGTATTGACACAGAAAATATAAATATAAACCAATTTACTAATAAATTATTTAACTGGATGAAAGGTCAAGGAAAGACAAAGTATGATGAAAGTGTTACACAACTAGAACATAGTATTCAAACTGCAATGTTAGCTAAAAAATTTAATGCTAAATCTAGTTTAATTGTAGCATCATTATTACATGATATTGGCCATTTAATATTAAATGAAAATGAATCTAAAATAGATTTTTTAAACTATGATTTAAATCATGAAATGGTAGGAGCAAAATGGCTAGAAAAAAAATTTCCAAAATCTGTGACAGAACCAATTAAACTTCATGTGCCTGCTAAGCGCTATTTATGTACTATTAAAAAAAACTATTATGAAAAATTATCTTTTTCTTCTAAAAAGAGTTTTAATCTTCAAGGGGGAATAATGAACGCTGAAGAAAAAAATGAATTTATTAATAATAAATATTATAAGGATGCATTAAAACTTAGGACATGGGATGAAAAAGCAAAAAGAAAAAATATGATTTTAACCCCTATTAATGACTTTAAAAAAGATATATTAAGAGTAATAAAAAAGGAAAGTATTAATGACTGATAATGAGTATATTCAGAAAAGAAGAAGTTTTATTTTTTGTCCTGGAAATAAACCTGATATGATTCCAAAAGCTTTATCATCGGGCGCAGATATGGTTTGTATAGACCTTGAAGATGCAATAATTCCTGATCATAAAGATATTTCTAGATTGTCAACTATAAAAGCATTTGAAAATATATCTATTCCAAGCGGGGTAGAGACACTTATAAGAATTAATGATGTTAATAGCAAAGATGGCAAAGAAGATATAAAAGCTATTTTAAATAGCTCGGAAACAGCATCTGGTTTGATGTTACCTAAAATACAAAGTGTTGATGAGGTAATAGATTTAGAAAATCAAATTAAATTATCTAACAAAGATTTAAATCTGCATATTATAATTGAAACTAATAAAGCTCTAGAAAATGCGTGGAATATTGCTCATTCAAGCCCTCTAATTAAATCTTTATTATTTGGTGGAGTAGATATGAGTGCGGATTTAGGGTGTAACGGTGATTGGATGTCTTTACTATATGCTAGGTCTAGGGTAGTGCATGCAGCTGCAGGAGCAGGATTAGATGCTATTGATGTTCCTTTTCTAAATTTAGAAGATATGCAAGGTATGCAAGATGAAGCACAAAAATCAAAAAATTTAGGTTTTTCTGGAAAAGGTTCAATCCATCCTAAACAAATTGCAATATTAAATAATGTATTTACCCCTTCGGAAGAAGAGGTTGAGTATGCAAACAAGGTAATTAATGCTTTCAGAGATGCTAGCGATGGTTTGGTTGTAGTTGATGGTAAATTAATTGAAAAGCCTGTACTAAGAACTGTTTTAAAAATTATTGCAAACAGCAAATAGTTATCTTAGTTTTTGTAAAAACTCTTTAACTCTCTCTTTTACTTCAGGTATATCATAGGAAGTATTGGCTTCATATTGTAATCCTTCTGTAAGTCCATTATTACAAGCGGCATAATAAAGGTCTTTATATGCTTTAATAGAGTTAGGGCTGTTTTTAGAAATTTTTAGAGCTATTTCATAAACTTTTGTATTTAATTCTTCTATAGGGTATGAGGC
>CEUL01008996.1_pt1 | contig 16180 bp, 10 predicted proteins | sample 427021 | NCBI WGS metagenome assembly CEUL01 (sample SAMEA2622800, study PRJEB7988) | marine metagenome | isolation source: saline water (ENVO:00002010), including | reverse complement strand
AACCATCTGCAATAGTATTAGGGTTTTTTACTGGAATTAATTTTTTCTGGTTAAAAGAAGCATAAGCATCAGACGCATTTTCCGGTTCTGCTAAAATCACTTTTGTTTTCGGTGAAAAAAACTCTGTCGCTTTTATTGTTCCGGATGCTAAACCACCACCTCCAACAGGGCATATTATAGTATCGAGGTTTGGTATGTTTTTGTCTTCATATATTTCTTTAGCACATGTAGACTGACCTAATATAACGTCATAATTATCGTAAGGGTGAATAAAGTTTGCACCTGTTCTGTCAAGTATTTTATTACACTGTTCAACTCTAGCTTTCTCATTATTTTCACATAGTATGACTTCTGCTCCATAACCCATTACTGCTTCTATTTTGATTTTAGGGGCACCTTTAGGCATTACTATGTAAGATTTTGTGTTACATAGTTTTGATGAAAGAGCGACTGCTTGAGCGTGATTACCAGATGAATGAGTAACAAAACCTTTATTTATATCTTTTTTATCAAGAGAAAGAACAGCATTCAATGCACCTCGCATTTTAAAAGCACCTATTTTTTGAAAGTTCTCACATTTAAAATAAATGCGGCACCCAGAAATTTTATCAATAGATTGAGATGTTAATACTGGTGTGTTGTGAATACCCTTTGATATCCTTTTATGAGCTTTTTCTATTTTTTCTTTATCTATCATAATTAATGAGCTTCTAACCAGTTTTTACCAATACCAACATCTACAGATAGGGGAATCTTCATATCTACAACGCCCTCCATAATTGTTTTTACATTACTTTGAAATATTTCTAACTCCTCTTTCTCAACATCAAAAACTAATTCATCATGAACCTGCATAATCATTTTTGATTTTAAATTTTCTTTGTTTATCCATTGGTCAATTTTAACCATAGCAAGTTTAATTATATCAGCCGCACTACCCTGAATCGGTGTGTTGATTGCGTTTCTTTCTGCAAAACCCCTTAGCGTATAATTTCTTGAATCAATATCCCTCAAATATCTTCTTCTTCCAAGCAGGGTGGTTACATATTTTTTTTCTTTAGCATCTTGTATGGATTTAGACATATACTCCTTCACTTTGGTGAATTTCTCAAAATAAGAATCTATAATCTCTTTGGCTTCCGATCTTGAAATATTAAGGTTCTGAGATAAACCAAAAGCAGAAATTCCATATATTATTCCAAAGTTAACTTCCTTAGCTCTTCTTCTCATGTCACTGGTTACATCATCTAATTTAACACCGAAAACTTTTGATGCAGTAGTGCTGTGTATATCTTGATTGTCATTAAATGCATTTATCATGGCTTCATCACCACTAAAATCAGCAATTATTCTTAGTTCAATCTGAGAGTAGTCTGCGGCTAATATATAATTTGAACCCTTTCTTGGAATAAAGGCGCGTCTAGTTTTTTTTCCTAGGTCAGTCTTTATAGGAATGTTTTGAAGGTTGGGCTTATTCGAGCTGAGTCTCCCCGTAGCTGTAACTGCTTGAGCGTAATCCGTATGAATTAAACCGTCATTTTTTGAAACCATTAAAGGCAAAGCATCTACATATGTAGACCTAAGCTTTTTAAACTCTCTATAGTTAAGAATTTGGTCTACAATTTTATTTTTTTTAGACAGCTTAGATAAAATATCTTCGCCTGTTGAATATTGTCCAGACTTTGTTTTCTTAGGGTTTTCGTCAATTTTTAGTTTTTCAAATAAAATTATTCCTAGTTGTTTTGGTGAAGAAATATTAAACTCCTCTCCAGCTTCCTTATATACAAGTTTCTCAACCTTAGTAATTTGTTTCTCTAACTCATCAGACATTTTTGATAAAAAGTTTGTATCAATTTTGACTCCATTTTTTTCAATATTTGACAAGACAAGAATTAATGGTGTTTCAACTTTATCAAACAGCTCTGTCATTTTTAATTGACTAATTTCTTTATCAAAAATTTTTTTTAGTCTAAAGGTTATATCTGCGTCTTCACAAGCATACTCATACACGTCTTTAGGATCCAACTCTGTCATTTTTTTCTGAGAAGCGCCCTTTTTACCAATAATATCTTCTATAGGAATACACTTATGATTAAGATAATTTTCTGATAAAATATCTAATTTATGGCTCGATTCGGGGTTAATTAAATAGTGAGCAATCATTGTATCAAATATATTAATAGGAGCTTCAATTCCATACTTTTTTAATATCTGTAAATCATATTTTAAATTATGGCCAATGAATTTGATGGATTTACTTTCAAAAACTGGCTTAAGTTTATTGATAATTTCCTGACTATCTTCAATTGTAGGAATATAATAGGCGGAATATTCTTTATTAGAAAAGGCAATGCCTGCTATCTCTGCTTCTTCTATATTTATACTAGAAGTTTCTGTATCAATACATAGCTCATCACTTAATAATATTTTTTTAACAAACTGATCAATCTGATCGGCATCAACAATATTATAACTAACATTAACCTTTTCTACCTTTTTGATGTCTGTACCAAAAAAACTAAGTTGTTCATTCTTTTTCTCATTAATAATTCCTTGAGAAATCATTCTATTTTTTATTGTTCTAAACTCAAGATCATCAAGTAGTTTTATAAGATTCTCTGAATCTGAGCTTTTTATTTTGAACGTCTCCAAATCAAGTTCAATTGGAACATCTGTTTTTATTCTAGCGAGTTTTTTAGATAATATCGCGTCATCTGCATTTTCCCTAACCTTATCACCAACTGATCCTGTGATTTTATCTTTATTTTTTAGTATTCCCTCTACTGAATCGTATTCTGACAATAACTTTTGTGCTGTTTTAGGACCAACCCCCCGTATTCCAGGTATATTATCCACACTATCGCCCTGTAAGCCTAAAAAATCTATGACCTGATCAACCCTACTAATATTAAATTTTTGAAGAACCTCTTTGACACCAAGAATATCAACCCCCCTACCCATGAATGCTGGTTTGTATAGGAAAACATTATGAGAAACTAGTTGAGCAAAATCCTTATCTGGAGTCATCATATACACAGTGGTATTATTTTGCTTTGATAGTTTTGATGACACTGTACCGATAACATCATCCGCCTCGAACCCATCTTTTTCTAAAATTTCTATATTCAAATACTGAATAAGCTGCTTAATAATTGGGATTGCAACCTGAATATCTTCAGGTTGTCTTTCTCTATTTGCTTTATATTCAGAAAATATTTCTGACCTAAAAGTAGGAGCTTTTGTATCAAAGGCTATTGCAATATGAGTTGGATCCTCTTTATTTAATAATTCTAGAAGAGTATTTAAAAAACCATAAACTGCGCTTGTATTTAAACCTTTGGAGTTAACAATAGGATTTTTACTAAACGCAAAGTGAGCTCGGTATACAAGAGCCATTCCGTCAAGTAAGAAAAGTTTATTTTTTGTTTTCAAATACGAGAATTATAATCAATAAAATTAAATGTATATTAGATCAAAAATAACCATGAGTAATAAAAAAACTTTCTATTTAATAATATTTATATCGTTGCTATTTGGTTTTACACTAATAGTAAGGAATGATAAAATTAAATTAAAAGATATAAAAAGCGCTTTAAAAGTGTCAGGTGTCATTTTTAAAGACGAACAAATAAACACAATGACTAATTATATTGAAAGAAATAAATCTGGATATATAGAAATGAGAGGATATCAACTTGATAATGATGTGACCCCAGCATTAAAATATTCTATACCAAATAATTTAAATAACAATTTTAGTTATGACATATCTAGCGATAGCTTAGGTCTTCCTAAAAACAAAAGAGAAATTGCGCATCTTCAAATAAGCGAATTAGCATATCTTATTAAAAATAAAAAAATAAGCTCTCTTGAGCTAACAGAAATTTATCTAAACAGAATAAAAAAATTAGATAAAAAAATAAATGCTTTTGTTACAATAACTGAAAACTTAGCAATTGAACAGGCTAAAAAAGCAGACAAAGAAATTAAAGATGGGAATTATAAAGGTTTGCTTCACGGAATACCATACGGAATTAAAGACTTAGCTTCCTATCCAAAATTCCCAACTACTTGGGGCGCTATGCCTCTAAAAAATCAAGTAATAAATAAAAAGGCAGAGGTCATAGAAAAGCTTGAAAAAGCAGGAGCGGTAATGCTTGGTAAACTATCAACAGGATCATTAGCAAGAGGTGACGTTTGGTTTAAAGGAAAAACTAAAAATCCTTGGAATTTGTCGCAAGGCTCAAGTGGATCATCTGCTGGATCAGCTTCTGCAACGGCTGCAGGTTTAGTCGCATTTTCTATTGGAACAGAGACTTTAGGCTCAATAGTATCGCCCGCTACCAGATGTGGAGTGACTGGACTTCGACCAACATTTGGGTCTGTTAGCACAGATGGTTTTATGACCTTGTCATGGAGTATGGATAAGGTAGGGCCAATAACCAGAACAGCAAAAGGAAGTGCGATTGTTTTTAATACCATTAGAAACACTGGAGAAAAAAAAGAAAAAAAAGAAATTATATTCGATAAAAAATTAAAAAAAATAAGAATTGGTTTTTTAGAGGAGTTATTTCTAAATGATACATCAAGATATTCTGAAAATAATAATATTACTCTAAGCTTATTAAAAGAAGATTATACCTTAGAGAAAGTTTCACTTCCAATTGATTATCCTTACAGTGTTTTTGACATAATATTACGTTCAGAAGCTGGTGCTTTTTTTGATGAATTTTTATTAAATAACCTTGACTCAAATATGGTCCAACAAGGGGAAAGATCAAGAGCAAATTCTCTTAGACAATCTAGATTAATTCCTGCTGTAGAATATATTCAAGCGAACAGACACCGCTCAAATTTAATATCAGAGTTTAATTCAATTATAAATGATTATGATGTGATTATATCACCAACGTTTGGAAAAAACCAAATGCTTATTACTAATTTAACTGGCCACCCTGTAATATCTGTTCCTAATGGTTTTGATAAAAAAGGAAACCCCACGAGTATTTCTTTTATTGGAAATTATCATAACGAAGATAAAATATTGTACCTTGCAAGCCTGTATCAAACAAAAACAAATTTTCATAGAAATGCTCCAAGTGGATTCTGATTAATTAATATGAACTGCCAAATAGATAAATTTATAATAGAAGGAAATACAACCTATCTTAACTGTGCATATATGTCTCCGATGCTCAAAATTGTAGAAGAGGCAGGAATAAACGGTTTAAAGACCAAAAGAGCCCCACATAATATTCTTCCTGAAGATTTTTTTTCTGGTGTTAATGCTTTAAAAAAAGCATTTGCAAAACTAATAAACCTAGATGAGCATGAAAGAATAGCAATTAGTTCATCAGTATCATATGGTTTAGCAAACATCACCAATAATATTCAATTAAAGGAGAGTGATAACATAATATTAATAGGCGACCAATTTCCAAGTAATGTATACCCCTGGATGGAACTTACAAAAAAATACAACGCCAATTTGAAGTTTATAAATAAACCTAATTCAGAAAATAATGCAGGTAGAGCTTGGAATAAAAAAATCTTAAACTCAATAAATAAACAAACAAAGGTTGTGGCGATGGGTTTACTTCATTGGGCAGATGGAACAATTTATGATATTGAAAAAATTAGAAAAAAAACAAAAGAAGTTGACGCTTTATTGATTATTGACGGAACACAGTCCATTGGTGTGATGCCTTTTGATATAAAAGAAACGCAACCCGATGCTCTAATTTGCGCAGGATATAAATGGCTGATGGGGCCCTACGGGATAGGTTTATCGTACTATGGTCCATTCTTTGATAATGGAAAACCAATAGAAGAAAGTTGGATAAACAGAAAAAATAGTGAAGACTTTTCTAACCTTATCAACTATGAGGACGAGTATGGGGAATACGCAAGAAGATATAGCGTTGGCCAACAAAGTAATTTTATTAACATTTCAATGCTAAAAGCTGGTATAGACCAATTAAATCATTGGGGGATAGAAAATGTATATAAATACATAGAATCTATAACCACCCCGTGCTTCCCATTACTAAATAAAAAAAACACATGGTATGAAGACTCAAAATTCCGATCTTCACATCTTTTTGGTATCAGACCAAAAAAAAATCTTAAAAAGATCCTAGAAAAAATCAGAGAAAATAACATATTTATATCTTTAAGGGGTGATATTATTAGAGTGTCTCCCTCTGTGTATAACACAAAAGAAGATGTACAAAAACTGTTTGAGTGTATTTCTGAAAACGCGTAAATGTTTATGTTTATTTATTACGCTAATCTTTATAGCTAATATAGCTAAATCACAGTTTGATAAGACAGAAAAAGCACCCCCTAGCATAAAGTGGTATGAAAAAAAAGGACAAAATTTTAAAGTAATTTTTCCTAAAGAACTCGACTCTGTTGCCAACCACACTATTAATTTTCTTGAAAAAAATATTGATAAAATAAAAGTAAACCCTGGTGATAAAATTAGAAGGAGCAACATAATACTTCATAATCAAAATACTATATCCAATGCTTTTGTCGCTTCTTTCCCTAGAAGGAGTGAATTTTTTATAAACGCTAGGCCGGAATCTAGCCATTTTATACACAATAATAATTGGAGTGATTTATTATCAATTCATGAATTCAGACATCTTGTTCAAAGAGAGGTAGGATACAATAGCGGTTTCAACAGGTTTGTTCATACGGTTTTTGGAGAAGGTCTTTCTTCACTTTTAACACGCTCCTCCCTACCTAATTGGTATTGGGAAGGAGATGCTGTAGACATAGAAACTAGAGAAAGTGATTTTGGAAGAGGAAGAATACCAAAATTTAATTTAACAACCAGAAACAATTTACTATCACAAAACAAAATTAAATATGATAGACAAATTTTAGGGACCTATAGATATAAAACACCTAATGAGTATGAACACGGATACCTTATGGTTAAATATCTAAAAGACAATTTTGGTATAAAATCATTCAATAAAATAGTTGAAAAAGCACATAATCAGTCCTTTTTACCTGTTCCTTTTTACAGAGCAATGAAAAAAGAAACTGGATTAAATTATAAAGAACTATATAAAAAAAGCATTGCTACCCTACCGATTAAAAATAAAAATCATAAAAAGACACCCCTTAACAATCATCTCAAAAAATCATATACAAGCTACAAATACCCAAGAGAAACAAATAAAGGAATTGTTGTTATAAGGCAAGGAATGGGTAGTTATCAAGATTTTGGAATTATAAATAAAACAGGTGGTTTTTTTAAAATTCATACTCCAGGAATTGTTGACGATTTTGGAAGAATACCTTACTCAAATAATCTAATTGGTTGGTTAGAATTTAAAAAAGATCCAAGGTGGGATAAGAGGACATTCTCTGTAATTAAACTATTGGACCTTAAAACCAATAAAATAAATTACACTGGAAGAAACAGTTTTTACTCCTCTTTTGACATCTCACCTAGTGGAGCCAGTATAGTTGCTATAAAAAATAATATAGACGGTTCGCAGAGTTTGGTTTTTGAAGATATAAAAGAAAGAAAAATAACATCTGACATAAAGCTACAAGACGGCACTTACTCGTCAATTCAATATGTAAACGACGACGAGATTTTGATTTTAATAACCAAAAAAGGAATAAAAAAAGTGTGTCTATATAACATAAAGTCTTCATCTTTTAAGGAAGTCTTTAATACAACAAGAAATATTGGATGGCCTAATTTAACTTCAAAAAAACTAATATTTTCTGCTGAAAATAATGGGTTTGAAGAAATCTTTGTTCACGATATAAAAAAGAAAGAGACTTTTTTATTCAAGGAAAGTAATTTAGGAAACTATTACCCCATCCTATCATCCGATAAAAAAACAATTTTATATTCTTCTATGAACAATAATGGCTTTGATATATTCAGCGACAGTTTAATTGATAAAAACCTGACCAAAATCCAGTTCAAGGAAAATAATCTTAAAATCTATAATGATACCACTGCAAAATATTTTAAAACAAATAAAACAAACATGGCCAAACACTTTATAAGGCCTGTTGCTTGGGGAATAAGTGATTTTGGCATTTCTTCAAAAGGGATTGACTACGTTACACTTGGGTTGGAGTCAAGAAATTTATTCGGTTCATTTTTATTTAATGGGGGTTACAAAATCGATATCAGAGATAAAAAACCAATAAGATATTTTGGGTTAAGTTATCAGGGTCTTTATCCTATATTAGATTTTAGAATTTCAGGAACTGATGATTCCTTTAATCAAGATATTTTATTAAATAATAGAGACGGGTCTGTTGACACCCTTAAAAATGCAGACATAAACTATAAGACAAAAGAGGTGACTTTTGGTGTTAGAGTTCCGCTTTCATACTATAAAGGGAAATATTTTATAAATGTTTTGGGGTTACTTGAATTTTCTAGTGAAAAGTTTAAAGATTTTTATACGACAGCTTTAACTAGCGAATCTGGAAAATTTCCTCTTAATTCGACAAGAAATTCAAAATCATACATAAATAACTTTATTTATCTATCTAGAAAACACAAAAAAACCATAAAACAAGTTTATTTTCCTTATGAGCAAACTCTTGTTTTTGAAAACAAAAACACTCTTTTAGGAAGTGATTATTCAGGTAAATATCTAAGGTCTGATGTTTATTTAGCTTTTCCTGGGTTTTTTAAAAACCATTCATTTCGTGGCAAATTTCATTATGAAAAACAAAAAGAAACTGATTATAGATTTAGAAGAACCAATAATTTTATAAGTGGTTATGAAACACCTTATTTATATTCAGATTTTTATGGGTGGGGTCTAGAATACGAGCTTCCTTTAGTTTATCCTGATATATCAATTGGCCCTTTGGTTAACTTCCAAAGAATCAGGTCTACTTGGTTTGTAAATGGAGGAGAAGTGTCCGGACAATCTCCTATTTCTTTTAGGGATACTCCACTTTCCTTTGGCACTGAAATTGTTTTTGATGTTAATTTTTTTAGACAACCCGCACTTTTTGATATTGGAATTAAATTTTCATATGTAACCAAGTCTAGTCTAACAACTAACAACAACAAGATTGAAATAACAATTGGAAGTATTACATTCTAAAGTTTTTATTATAAAAATTAATATATAATTTCGAAAAAAAAATATGTTTCCCACAAACCCAGCAGTTACAGACGGTGTAGAATTATTTGTTTGGATAGTTGTATTTTTAATTAGTATGGTAGGAGCAGTATCAATAATTGACTTTCGTAAAGTAAATAAAAAAGGTTAATATTCTGAGTCTTTTTGGTGGTTACTAACTTTACTATTTGGTATAAATATCGCACATAGAATTGAAGCTACAAATAGTACAATAATTAAAATAAGCATTTCCATATCTTCAATATTTTTTACAAATATAAATAAGGGTTAATAATTTTTTTTTGTTTGATAATAAATTTTTGAACCTAAATTGACCATTTCTTTGGCCCGATAAAACTCTAAAGGGAAACAAGAATCACATGGGATGTTTATATTCATAAATGTTTTATGATTATTTATTTGAAAATTTGCAAGTTGATTTTGCATTAAATGAACAGATCTGTAGGTGATATCGTAGAAACCTAAACTCTTTTTAACATCTTGGTTTATAAAAAAATCCCTAAAAATTGAAAAATAATTGTAAAATACACTTTTTTCTCCACTAAGGTTTTTGGCTTTTTGTGTTGGTTGAGCATTTAAATTAACTGTTATTATATTATCTTTTGATTGAAGGGCGTTAATTGGTAAGGGATTTAAAACACCGCCGTCCACAAATTCATTTTCATTTCTTACAAAAGGTTTAACTAATCCGGGTATAGAGCATGATGCTCGAATTGCATCATACATACTACCACTTCTAATAACCTCCTCTTTGTTTTGTGAAATATTCGTAGTAACCACAGAGACTGGTATGTTTAAATCTTCAATTTTCTTATCTGGAATTATTTTTTTAAGTTGATTAAAAACCTTGTCACCTTTTAAAAGTCCCTGACCCGATACACTAAAATCCATATAGGAGAATACCCCCATTTTATCTAAATTAAAAATCCATTCCTTAAAAACATTGAGCTTACCAGAAGCATAAAAAACAGCGATTACTGAACCGATTGAACTCCCTGAAATTTCAGATATTTCAATCTGATCGTTAACTATTGATTCTATAACACCCAAATGCGCTAAACCCCTTGCTCCACCGCTTGATAAAACAAGAGAAACTTTATCTGTTGACATAATTTATTTAGATTTACTACAAAGAAAACACTTTTTATGGAATCACCTTTTCATTTAGCATTCCCTGTTAAAAACATTGAGTCGACAAAATTTTTTTACAGAGAAGTTTTGGGTTGTGAAATAGGAAGGGAGGATAAGAAATGGGTAGATTTTAATTTTTTTGGTCACCAGTTGTCTGCCCACTTAAAACCAGATGAATTAAAAAAAACTCAAGAAAACCCTGTAGATGGTAAGAGTGTTCCTGTCAGACATTTTGGAGTGATATTACCATGGGAAAAATGGCAACTCTTATCTAAAAAGCTTAAAAAAATAAACACAGAATTTATAATCGAGCCCTATGTTAGATTTGAGGGTGAGGTTGGAGAACAGGCTACAATGTTTTTTTTAGATCCAAGTGGTAATGCTTTAGAATTCAAATCATTCAAAGATTCATCTCAAGTTTTTGCAAAATAATATTACCTCATGTAACTACCTGCATTAACATCAATGGTAGATCCTGTTGAATGATCCATTTTTCCAGAAGCAATAAAAGAAACCAACGGAGCTATATCTTTAGGCTCGGTCAAACGACTTAAAACAATTCCCTTCTTTGCCAGACCTTCACCGTGTTCTTTTATAAAATCTTGAGCCATTTCTGTATTTACAAAACCAGGCGCAATAGTAAAGGCTAAAACTTTTTCTTTCAGACCAAATGATTTTGCTATCGTTTTTGTTAATGAAACGAGACCGCCTTTTGAACACGCATAAGATATAAAATCTTCGACTTCACCTCTAAAAGCGGCCCTTGATGATATATTGATTATTCTAAGTTTGTTCTTTATTTTTTTTAACCTCTTAATTTTAATAAACTCTTTACAAATTAAAGCTGGCGCTTTTAAATTAATATGCATTGTCTTATCATACATCTTAGACCAAGTTTCAAGATCAAGATCAACATATGATGACTCAGCGATACCCGCGTTGTTAACTATAACATCTGGATATCCAAATTTATCTGAAGAAAATTCTATTAGTTTTTTAACTCCGTTCAGGGTGGAAATATCCGAGGAGAAAATTGATGCTTTTTTGTTTTGTGAAGAGATTTTTTTTTGAATGAGGTTTTTGTTTTTATTGCAATGCAAAATAACCTCGTGTCCATTAGACAAAAGCTCTTTAGCTATCTCTAAACCAATACCCCTAGAAGCTCCAGTAACTAATACTTTCATTATTTTTTTTAAACAAAAATATTATTTTTTGTAAACTATTATTTGATACAGCAGTTTAATTTAGTATGAATTCGCTTGAAATAATATCTGAGTTTGAAAATGACATCAAAACCATTGAAATAAGCAAACGAATCAGAGATGAAAAAAGGGTTAAAATAAACGGGCTGTCGGGTGACCTTAATGTCATAATACCCGTTGCAACCTCAAAAAACGATAATAAAAATTATTGTTTTATAGTTTCAGAAAAGAAAAAAGCACTTCTATATTATAGTAAATTGTGTAATTATTTACACGAGGATAAGGTTTTTTTCTTTCCTTATTCTTTTAGAAAACCTTATGATGAAGAACTGATCAACAATGCAAATGTTGTAATGAGGACAGAAACAATTCAAGCAATACTAAAAAAAAATAAAGAAAAAAAATATGTAGTCACCTACCCTGAGGGATTGTTTGAGAAGTTTCCTGATGAAAAGACACAAAAAGAATTATCATTAATATTAAAAAGGGGAGGTGAAATAAACTATAACACATTAACAAATACCCTAAACGAACAAGGCTTTGAGTTTGTTGATTTTGTAAATAACCCTGGAGAATATAGTATAAGAGGAAACATAATAGATGTTTTTTCATTTACAAATAAAAAACCGATAAGAATTGAATGCGACGGGGATCTGGTAGAAAAAATAAAACTATTTAATGTTGAGACTCAATTAACGGTTGAAGAGATGGGTGAAATAAAAATACTATCCAATATTCAAAGAGAGAAAGATAGTGCTGGTTTTTTACCACTTTTTGATTTTATGGACAAAAATTGGTCTATGTGGGTTGAAGACAAAAATTTATCCGATAACACTATTAAAAACAAAATGTTAGAAGCTAAAGAGATTTATAAAGAAAAGGTTAACAAAAGCGGTGTTCTATTACCACTCCCCCCCGAGGATATTTTTTATAACACAACAGATTTTTCAAAAAAATTGAATGAGTTTAATTGTGTCTATTTTGGTATAAATGAAGAAACTAAAAATGCAATAGAATATAAATCATCACCACAACCAAAGTTCAATAAAAACCTACCGCTATTAGCTGATGATATTGCAAAGCTTGAAATAGAAAATTACAATATTTTTATATCATTTCAATCAGAAGAACAAGTAAAAAGGTTGAATACATATTTTGAATCAACAAATAAAACCCCATCATATAAACCAATAATATCAAAAATTAGTGAGGGTTTTGTTGACCACGAAAACAAAAGGGTTGTATACACTGACCATGAGATATTTAATAGGTATTTCAAACACCTTAACGAACCTGTTGTTGTTAAAAAACAAAAAAACCCTATAAAAGAAAAGTCTGAACTTTCAGTTGGTGATTATATTGTACATATAGATTATGGTATTGGAAGATTCGTTGGTTTAGAAAAAATTGACATAAATGGTGTTGAGCATGAAGCCTTAAGGTTGGTTTATAAAAATAACGACACTGTTTACACTAGCACAAACTCTCTTCACAAAATAGCTAAATACACCGGGTCCAACCTTTCCCCAACACTAAATAACCTTTCAACAAACGATTGGGACAAGAAAAAAAAGAAAATTAAAAGTAGATTGGTTGATATCGCTGAAGATTTAATATCACTTTATTTAAAAAGACGTGAAAGTAAAGGGTTTGCTTTTGATAAGGATAATTATCTACAAATTGAACTTGAATCCTCTTTTGTCTACCAAGATACTCCTGATCAATTGAAAACAACAAACGAGGTAAAGAAAGATATGGAAAGAAGTTTTCCTATGGATAGATTGGTTTGTGGTGATGTTGGATTTGGAAAAACTGAAATTGCTATTAGAGCAGCTTTCAAAGCCGTCCTATCCGGTAAACAAGTGCTTATACTTGTTCCCACAACAATTTTAGCTTTCCAACACTATAAAACATTCAACAAAAGACTTAAGGAGCTTCCTGTGTGTGTTGATTACTTGTCTAGATTCAGAAGCACAAAAGATAAAAAGTCAGTTTTGGTAGGTGTTGAGAAGGGTAAAGTTGATATTATTATAGGCACGCACTCAGTGCTTAGTGATAAAATAAACTTCAAAGATTTAGGATTATTAATTGTTGATGAGGAACAAAAGTTTGGTGTTTCATTAAAAGAAAAAATTAAAAAAAGAAAAAATAACCTTGATTGTCTAACCATGACAGCAACACCAATACCCAGAACTCTTCACTTCTCTTTAATAGGGGTTAGAGATATAAGTATACTAAGAACTCCACCAAAAAACAGGCAGTCAGTTCATACCGAATTAATTCAATTTAGTGAAGAGGGTGTTAGAGATATAATCAATAATGAAATTATGAGGTTTGGACAAGTTTTTTTCGTACACAATAGGGTTGAAAACATATATGAAATAGCCTCCATTATTCAAAAGTTAGTGCCAAACGCAAAAGTTGCTGTTGCCCACGGTCAACAGAAAGGAGATTTATTAGAAAAAACAGTTTTAAAATTTGTTGATGGTTATTTTGATGTTTTGGTTTCAACAAATATAATAGAGTCGGGCTTAGACATACCAAACGCAAATACTATAATTATTAATCAAGCACATATGTTTGGTTTGTCTGATCTTCACCAAATGAGGGGTAGAGTTGGTAGATCTAACAAAAAAGCATTTTGTTATTTATCCATTCCAAAGCTAACTTCTATTACAGCAGAGGCAAAAAAAAGACTAATTGCTTTAGAAGAGTTTTCTAATTTAGGCGATGGGTTAAACATTGCCTTAAAGGACTTAGATATTAGGGGAGCGGGAAATTTATTAGGAGGTGAACAAAGTGGTTTTATAAACGATTTAGGATTTGACACATACAACAAAATACTAGATGAAGCTTTAGATGAAATAGATTCTAATCCAAACCTGGAAAAAACCAATAAAGTTATCGAGAAAAAAAATAATTGTCTTGTGGATTTATTTGAGAAAGCTTTAATACCAAAGGAGTATATCACAAACTCGAATGAAAGATTGAGGTGTTATAATGAAATAGAAAAAGAATCTGTAAAAGGAGGGTTAGACACATCCAGAAAAATGTTGGAAGATAGGTTTGGGCCATTACCAAATGAGGTTAAAAACCTAATTAAAGTGATGGAAATTAAAAAACTTGGAAGTAATATTTTTGTTGACAAAATTATAATTAAAAAGGAGAGTTTAACATTGGGTTTTTTCAATAATGATAATAGAACCAAACAAGAAACGTTTTCTAATTGTATTAAGACTTTTAATAAAAAACAATTAAAATATTCAGTAAAAGAAAAGAAAGATCTTATTTTAATTAAAGTGTTTGGTGATTTTAATTTGTCAAAAACGCTTCTTTTTATTAAAAAAATAGACAATTAAGGACAATAAATTTTTTGTTTTATTGTTAATTCTTTCTAAAACTTAATTTTTTGTATTTTTGATAAAAATTTAATTAGCAAGAACGTGGGTAAACACATATACTTTATTTTTTTGTGTCTTTTTATAATCAACGGATGTTCTATACTTCCTTTTGGTAAATCAAATCCTTCTGCAAGAAATCCAGGTTCAACAAGTACAACAACCAACCTTCAATATTTTACTGATGATGGTTTAGCTGAAGAAGAGGATGGTGGGTTTGTAGTTGCTGACTTTGGTGGACAAACACCTGGACCAAATCAGGTTTTTATCCAAGGTGGTAGAGCTGTTCTGGGTACATATGAAGAAGATGTTTTCTACACCCACGATAATGTAGAAAGAACTGTAACTGTTCAGTCTTTTTATTTAGACCAAACAGAGATAGCAAATATTCATTGGTTAGAATATCTGGATTATATTCAAAGAGATTCTAGTGAAACTTATTACTTAAACGCTTTACCTGACACGACGGTTTGGGAAAAAGAACTTGCTTTTAATACACCTTATGTGGGAAACTATTTAAGATACCCAGGGTTTAGATATTATCCTGTTGTTGGTGTAAGTTGGAACCAGGCGGTTGATTATTGTCGTTGGAGAACAGAGGCTGTAAACAGACAAAGAGCTATGGAGTATTTTGGTGAAGATTATATTGACGGAGATATTCCACCTATTGAATCAGGAATATATTTACCAGAGTTTAGATTACCCACAGAAGCGGAATGGGAATATGCAGCTTATGGTCAAATTGGAGATCAGTGGTTAGATGAAAACCAAACTCAAAGAAGATTATATCCGTGGGATGGTAGAACCATAAGAAGTTCTAAAAGAGGTCAAATTGGTAAGTTTCAAGCAAACTTCAAAAGGGGAAGGGGTGACTATGCTGGAATTGCAGGCGCTTTAAATGATGCTGGTTTTGTTACCACAAGCATTTATGAGTATGCACCAAACGATTTTGGGTTATATAATATGGCTGGAAATGTAAATGAGTGGGTCTACGATATTTACAGACCCCTTAACTTTAGAGACATGGAAGACCTTAACCCGATAAGAAAAAGTGATTTTCTAGATTCAGAAGAAGATTATGACTCTGAAAACTTTAACTCTATGATTAGTAATGAGTCTAGGGTTTATAAAGGTGGGTCGTGGGCAGATGGTGCTATGTGGTTGTCTCCAGGAACAAGGAGATTCTTAGCGCAAGACTCATCAACAGCAACAGTTGGTTTCAGATGTGCCACAACAGCATTAGGAACCGCTGGGAACGGAATGTAATAGTGATTTACAAAACGTTCTATAAACAAAAAACACA
>CEUL01009294.1_pt1 | contig 16235 bp, 16 predicted proteins | sample 427021 | NCBI WGS metagenome assembly CEUL01 (sample SAMEA2622800, study PRJEB7988) | marine metagenome | isolation source: saline water (ENVO:00002010), including | reverse complement strand
CAAAATTTAGATTTTCAAAAATTTTCATAATAAATCTATCAATCTAATTATGATTGATCATCGTCTGTTAAACTAGCATCCCTTATGGAGCCAAAAGTAAACATCGCAATCAAGGCTGCTCGTCTTGCTGCAAAGGAAATACATTACTTTTATAAAAGAAGAGAAAAGCTAACTATATCAGAGAAGGCTCCTGTTGATTTTGTAACTCAAGTTGATAAAAAAGTTGAAACAATCCTTGTAGAAACAATAAGGGAATCATTTCCTGATCATTGTTTTCAAGGAGAAGAATTAGGTCTCATTGGAAATCCCAAGGCGGAGTGTAAATGGATAATTGATCCTCTTGATGGAACAACAAACTTCATTCATGGATTTCCTTATTTTTCTATTTCTATTGCGTGTTATGTCAACGGCGAGCCTGAGCATGCAATCATTGTTGATGTTTCCAGAAATGATGAGTACACAGCAAGTAAAGGTAAAGGAGCCTATCTCAACCAAACTAGAATAAGAGTTAGTAAAATCAGGGGTTTAAGAGGTTCCCTTCTATCTTCATCGTCACATTTAGATGAAGATAATGAACCTAAATTGGATCAATTGATGGCTATGAGAAATTTATATTCTAATGGCTTAACTATCAGGAGAACTGGTTCTACTGCGCTTGATCTCGCTTACGTTGCAGCTGGATATCTCGACGGTTTTTGGGGTTATGGTCTGAAGCAATGGGATGTTGCTGCCGGCATATTATTGGTAAAGGAAGCAGGAGGACTTGTTAGCGATCTTTTAGGAAATCCCGATCCTTATGACAGTCATCACTTAATTGCTTGTAGTCCTAAATGTATGTCACAAATGATCAAGGCCTTTAAAGGTGCAATTTCCTAAGGCATCCCATCATCAAAACTCTCTTTAGTTCTTTCAGCAAGATCATCTGCGCTGATTTTCATCGAAAGTAAAACATTTGTTAAAACATAGATAGACGAATAAGTTCCAACAACCACTCCTATCGATAAAGCAATTGCAAAATTTCTTATAATCTCGCCACCTAGGAATAACAATGAAAAAAGAACTAATAATGTTGTTAGTGAGGTTATTAAAGTTCTACCTAAAGTATTATTAAGAGATCTGTTGATGACTTGTTCGCTGTTTAACTTCCTCTTCGCTCTAAAATTTTCTCTGATCCTATCCGACACAACAATCGTATCGTTTAATGAGTATCCAATGACCGCCATCAGTGCTGCTAAGACAGAAAGATCAAATTCCAATCTAAATATTGAGAATATACCCAAGACAATTAACACATCATGAAAAAGAGCAACGACGGCTCCAATTGCAAATTTATACTGAAACCTAAACATAATGTATATCATCATGACTAGCAATGCTGCCAAGAGACCCAGTCCTCCTTGATCTCTCAGCTCGCCTCCAACTTGGGGGCCAACAAAGCCTGATCTTCTCAATTGAAATGAATATTGCTCTTTTAAAGAATCAATAACAATATTCGCATTTTCAATATTTTCTGAACTTGGGATTTTGATAAGCAAGTCTTTATCTGAACCAAACGCTTGCACTAGTGCATCTATCTGATTACCTTCAAGATAAGTTCTAATCTCTTCTGGATCTACAGTTTCAGTGAATCCTACTTCTACGAGCGTTCCACCGGTAAAATCTAATCCTAGCTGTAGTTGTTGAATAGAAATCGTAGCAAAAGAAACTAAAATAAAAGAAACAGACACAACCAGTGCAATAAATCTGAATCTTAAAAAATCTAGGTTAAAGTTCATTAAATCCAAAGTCTCCTTACATTATTTTTTCTATAAATTAATGAAACCATAGCCCTTGTTCCCAGAATTGAAGTAAACATCGAGGTGACTATTCCAATGCTTAACGTAATAGCAAAGCCTTTTATAGGACCAGTGCCAATAGCATAGAGAATAACTGCAACAATTAAAGTAGTGATGTTTGCATCAAGAATGGTAACGAAAGCTCTATCATAGCCTGCAATAATGGCGTCAGTAGCCCTTGAGTTATTTTTAAGCTCTTCCCGAATCCTTGAAAAAATTAATACATTGGCATCGACAGCCATACCAACGGTCAAAACAATTCCTGCAATGCCCGGCAAGGTTAGAGTGGCAGATAAAATTGACATGATTGCCGTGATAAGTATTAAGTTAAAAATTACTGCAATATTGGCAAATAGTCCAAAGATTTTGTAGTAAATGATCATGAATATCAGGACTAAAAAGAGTCCCAATATTAAAGACTGAATACCCAAACGAATATTTTCAGCCCCAAGACTTGGACCAACTGTGCTTTCCTCAACAAACTCCATCGGAGCTGCCAAAGCACCTGCACGCAGTAATAGTGCCAATTCAGAAGCCTCATTAGGTGAATCAAGTCCAGTAATCCTAAATCTGTTTGGCAGTGCTGATTGAATTGTTGCCAGGCTTATGACTCTTTTTGTAATTACTGGCTCGATGATTAAATCTAAAGTTCCGTTAGGGAGAATAATTTCTTTAGCTGCTGACTTTCTTTCTATGAAAAGAACAGCCATTTTTCTGCCAACATTATTTCTTGTTGACCTGTGCATTTTGGCTCCCCCCTCTCCATCGAGAGTAATGTTTACTTGCGGGAATCCGCTCTCATCATAACCAACATTTGCGTCAGCGACCTTATCTCCAGAAATGATAATATTTTTTTCAAGGTCAACGCTTACTCCTCTGAAGTCGAAAGGTTCTTTTCTTGACCTCAGAGTACGATTATTTGCTTCAAGTCTGAATTCTAAGTTAGCAGTTTTACCAATTATTTTTTTTGCCTCAGCAGTATCTTGTATTCCTGGCAGTTGAACAGAAATTCTTTTCGCCCCTTCCCTCTGAACTACGGGTTCAGATACACCTAACTCATTAACTCTATTTCTGAGAGTAGTTAAATTTTGCTGAACTGCATAATCTTGAATTGATGTAATGCCTTCTCTAGAAAATTTTATTTTGAATGATTCAGATTCTTCGATAATCTCAAAATCTGTTAAGAAGCCCCTTAGAAAAGATAAAGAATCTGATTTATCTTCTTCAGTTGCAAAAAGGAAAGTAACTGATTCTTTGTCGCTTTCTATGGATCTAAAGCTTAAAGATTCTTCTCGGAGTCTTCTTTTAAAATCTTCTGCATTAGCCTCAAGCCTTGTTTCGATAAGCGAGTCAGTATCTACCTCCAATAAAAAGTAGATCCCTCCTCTTAAGTCTAAACCAAGTTTTAGCGGTGAGGCGTTTAGATTTTGAAGCCAGGTGGGTGTTGAGTAAGCTAAATTTAAAGCAACAACGTAATCTGGTCCTAATTCACGTCGCAACTCATCCTTTAATTTAATTTGTTCCTCGTATGAATTTGTTCTGATAAGTAATGATTTTTGATTTACCTCGATATTTTCGTCTGGGATGCCCTCTTTTCTGACTATATTTCTTACAGACTGGACAAGCCTACTATCAAAAGAATCGCTCGCACTTTGGAGAGAAACTTGAACAGCTGGATCTGGAGGACTTAAATTAGGTAAGGCATAAATAATTCCAAATACGAATACACCCAAAACAAGGATGTATTTCCATAAAGAGAAATTATTCAATTTTATTCAAATAATGATTTTACAGTTCCCTTTGGAAGGACGCTGTTAATTTGCTGACGTTGTATAACTATTTCTTGATTATTGCCAGTTCTGGCAGTCACATATGAATCTGTGAGTTTAACCAGAGTGCATACAATGCCTCCAGAAGTAATAACTTCATCTCCAATTTCTAAGTTATTTACTAACTCTTGATGAGCCTTGAGTCTTTTGTTTTGTGGTCTTATGAGCAAAAAATAGAGCAACAATATAAACCCAAAAATCATTATGAGTTGCGTTCCAAAAAAACCTGATGTTTGGGCAGTTAATATTTCTACTTCTTTCATAATTCCTCACTTTTTGGTGCCGGAGGAGAGACTCGAACTCTCACGCCTTTTGGGCACTCGATTTTGAGTCGAGCGCGTCTACCAATTCCGCCACTCCGGCAAATCATGTAAAATTCGATTGAAATCTGAAATTTACTTAGCGGATTCTATCTAATGGCGAATATTAACATCTTTAACGGATTTCTTAAGGCATTCATTCGCGCTGAAGCTGAATTTGAAAATGACAATATCCCTGAATTACTTAAGGGCGAATTTATTTTTGCTCTATCTAACGATTCTTCTACGAATCTTGCGGCAGTAGATAAGATCTGCAAAAAAATGGGCTTTATAAGGCCCAGTAATAGAAGAGCAATTTCTCCAATCAAAAGAAACTATTTTCAATTGAGGGAACCTAAACAACTTCTTCCCTGGGCCAGATCAAAAAGAAAACACTCTGATGATCTATATGAAATAAGCAGATATCCAGATATTTCTAAAAAATTAAAAATAATTCCGGTAGATGTTTACTGGGGAAAAGGTGCAGAAAGCCAAGATAACCTTATGAAAAAATTATTTTCTGAATCTTGGGAAGGAACATCAATTATTAAAAGATACCTTCGATTGCTTATCAACGGTAGACAAGTAAAAGTTAGATTTTTAAATGCATTAGAGATGGAAGATATTTTCGAAGATAGAGAATCTCCAGAAAAAATTCTTCTTAAGACAGAAAGGTTGTTACGAGGTCGTTTCAGAAAAAATAAACAAGCTATTCTCGGGTTGGATGTTTCTCATAGAAGAAATTGGATTAAAACTTTAGTGAATTCAAAAGAAATTAATAAATACATTGAATCTGAGGCTGGAGGCAATAAGAGAAAAGCCATGCTTCTCAATAGAAGAGCAATAAAATATGCAGAAGAGATTTGCTCAGACGTGTCCTATACAGTGGTAGGTTCATTATACGATGCAGCTTTATCCTGGTTTTGGAACAACAGATATGAGGAACTTAAGTTTATAGGGCTAGAAAAAGTAAAAAATCTTGCTGTCGATAACTCATTAATTTTTACTCCCTGCCATAGAAGTCATGTTGATTATCTAGCACTTTCTTACATCCTTTATAAAAATGACTTAATGCTGCCTCAGATAGCGGCTGGTATAAATTTAAATTTACCTATTCTCGGCCGAATTCTCAGAAACGGCGGTGCTTTTTTCATGAGAAGATCTTTTAGTGAAAATAGACTTTATTCAATCGTATTTTTTGAACACCTAAAAAAACTTTTAATAAGAGGTAATTCAATCGAGTTTTTTCCTGAAGGTGCTAGAAGCAGATCAGGCAAGCTGCTTCCACCAAGACCTGGCCTTCTTTCCATGTTGATAAGATCATTTAAGAGTAGAACAGAAAAACCTGTGAAATTTATACCGGTAAGTATTAATTATGAGAAAGTTCTTGAGGGAAATTCATATTTATCTGAACTCATGGGTGGGAAAAAACGAAAAGAGAGAATTTCAGATATCTTCAGAGTCGCCAGTGATTTTAGAGGTTTTCTAGGTAATGCCTATTTGCAATTTGGCGATCCAATTGATTTAAAAGATTTCCTTGATTCCCAAAATCCGGGTTGGGAAAACAATGATTCTCAAACTGATGGGTCATCTTCTGACGATAATGCTTGGCTATTTAATGCAACGCCAAAATTAGGTGAGAAAATCATGATGAACATAAACGAGAGTACTGTAGTAACCTCTTCAAGTCTGGTTGCAGCAGCTCTTTTAAATTCAAATAATCATAGTCTTCCAAAAGATAAACTTGAGAGTCGAATAGATCTTTATATTTCTCTGATGAATTCATCACGATATTCCAATAAAACAATCCTCCCGAATCAATCAAGCAAAAAATTACTTGAACAAGTTAATGCGTTAAAACTAATTCCAAAGCTAGAGGATAGCGAAAAGTCTCTTGTTAAATTAGATAAAGCACAAGGGGCAATGATGAGTTTCTACAGAAATACCATTCTCCATTTGCTGGCATTAGAATCTTTTATTTGCGGCATTTTTCAGGCTAGAGAAGAAGTTTCAAAGAATGAAATCATAGAGATCATAGAAATGCTCTATCCTTATTTGAAGGGAGAGCTATTTTTAAAATGGAATAACGAGGAGCTAAAACTTGAAATTGATAAGCGGTTAGATGCTTTAGTAGCTCTAAAATTACTGTCTAATGATAGAGATTTATACAAAAGACCTTCTTTTGATTCGCCTCATTATTTGGAAACAAAATCTCTTGGAAGAATGATCCAACCAACAATAGATAGGTTTTATATTCTTATGTTGCAGCTATGGAAAAATCAAAGCGAGCACATTTCCAAAAATCAATTGGAAATATCTTGTAAAGAAATAGCAATGAATCTTCAAGCTAAGTATGACTGGATGGCGCCAGAATTTTCAGATAGATGGACTTTCATGCAATTCTTATCAAAACTGATAGAACAACGCTTTGTTAAAGAAGATGAGCACGGACTAATTTACGCATCAAGAATTACAAAAAAAATGCAAGTTGCTGCTTCTAAATTCATAATGCCTGATTGGCGCGAGGAGTTGAATCAAACTTCCTATAACTCTTGAATTTTCTTATTTAATCCCTATATAAATATTGAGATAGATTGCTTTATGGATCTATCCATTGGAGGCGCGCTCATTAGAGGTGCCATTTGAAATTAACTTGCTTTATTAAGGAGTAAAATTATGACTAATAGAAGTTTATTGGATCTTTCTGATCCTTTCTTTTCTTCAAGATGGTTGGGTTTTGAAAACCTTTTCGATTCACTTAGAACTTTCAGCGAATTACCTGAGACAAGGTCTTCTAGTTATCCTCCCTATAATTTAAGAAGGGACGGTAATGAGTACACGATTGAAGTAGCTGTTGCTGGTCTTGGTGATAAAGATATTGAAGTAGAAACTAAAGATAATGTTTTATCCATCAAGCACGACAATCAGAAAAACGATAAAAGTAATGTTGTGCATAGAGGAATAGCAGCAAGATCTTTCCTGCTTCAATTTACCTTATCTCCTGAGATTCTTGTGAAAGGGGCTGATTTAAATAATGGTCTTCTATCCATTAACATGGAAAGAATTGTCCCTGAATCAGAAAAACCTAAGAAGATTGAGATAAATTCTGGGAAAGTTATAAACGGCGAAACAGCTTAATATTATTTTCCCTAAAGAGGCTGCTGTTGCAGCCTCTTTTATTTTTGATACACGTCAAAGGCAACAGACTTTCCTGTAACAGAAAAAGTAATAAATTTTTGAAAAGTTGATTTTTGTTTTTTGTGTCGTTTATAGATTAATCTCTCTGAACAACAGTCTAAAAGTTGTTCAATGCAGTCTTGAGGATTTTTATCTGATGCTATTGATCTCAGAAGTTCCATGGGTTGTTTAGCAGTTGCTTTTCTTTTGACATCAAAGACCGGATCAAAATAAATAACATCAGGCTTCATTTTTTCTGCTAATTCAAGCGAGTTTCCATACTGGAGATTTATGTTTTCTAATACAGAGTCTCCTAATTTTGCTAAATCTAGCTCATTTTGCATGACTTCGTACAGCCATGAGATCTTCTCTACTGCGGTAACTTGGAAACCCATATTAGCAATGTGAACAGAATCATTTAATAAACCGGCCGTAGAGTCAAATACTTGTAAATTTTTATCAAGGGAAAGAAAACATTTTGAAAAATTTGATTTAAAAATTTTATCAACATTCATAGGCTTGAGATCTAAAGAAAAAAAATGTGATTTTTTTCTTCTGAGATCTTTGAACAGAAATTGTTCATTTCTTTCAGTAACTAAATATTTCAATTTTGATGAACCTATATCCGATACTGCAGGTATCTGATGCCTAGCAGCAAATTCTCTAAGTTTTAAATTATCGTCAAGCTTATCAATTACTAAATCCACAAGATTCCAACTAATGTGATCGATAGGATAATTCTGTACAAAACAAAGGGAGTGAATCCTATTTTTTGTATGAAAGATAAAAATAAATTAATGCATAAAAGCGATATAGCAAAGGAAATTAATCCGCCAAGAATTAAAATAGACCAGTCAATAGCCTCTTCTGATTGAACTGCTTCTATTGAGCTTCCCAATAAGACTGCCGACAATGTAGGTATAGATAAAAGAAAAGAGAATCTAGCTGCATCTTCCCTGCTATAACTTAATATTAAAGCTCCGATCATAGTGATGGCCGATCTTGAGACTCCTGGCATGAGAGCAAATATTTGAAACATGCCAACGATAAAAGAATCTTTGAGATCAATGGATTCAACTGAATTCGTTTTTTTACCGTATTTATCTGCAATGTATAAAAAAATTGCAAATAAAAAAGTGGTTAGAATTAGAAATTCCAAAGAACGAAAATTCTGTTCAATAAAATCCCCTCCCAGGAAACCAACTAATGCAACAGGCAATGTTGCCACTATTAAACACAATAATAGATTTTGCTTGTAAGGGGAAAATGCTCTTTGAATTAATACACTGACTTCCTTTCTAAAGGTATAAATTATCGCAAAAAGGCTTCCGCCATGAACATATATGTCAAAAAGTATTCCTTGATCCTGCCAACCAAACAACTTTGAAATTAGGATCAAATGAGCTGAACTACTTATAGGAAGAAATTCGGTAATTCCCTGAACTATTGATAAAACGACTATCTGAATTAAATCCATGTAGAACTATTTCCAGTGATCTTCATTGGATAGGTAATTCGGAACTATAAAGCTATCACCCTGTGGAGACGCTACATCACTGATAGTAATAAACTCGAACATGCTTTTTGCCTCAGGCTGTATAAAAGAAAAATTTTTGCTTTTAAGAATATTCATCATATCTGTATTTTCTGACGAAGTTATCACATGATAATCTTTATGCTCATTTAAGAACGATGCAAGATCCTCATTTTGCAAGATAAATTCCTCAGTTTTGTCATCTAAAAGACTTTCTTTGTCATCAAATTTTGAGGCTGCAAATTCTCCCATACCTAAGCTAATTAAAGTGACTACTTTTCCTTTTAATTCATTTTGATAAGCGGTTGAAGCAAGAACTTTGAGGCTAGAAATTCCAAAACATTTAATTCTGTGAATTAAATTAAAGGATTGAGCAACTCCACATCCGACTCTCAAGCCCGTAAAAGATCCTGGTCCATAACTTATTAAAATTTTATCTAATTGCTCCAAGCATAATTCAGATTGCTCTAAAAGCTCATCGATCAATCCAAGGATAACTTTTCCATGCTGACTTTTATTCGTATCTTGTTTAAAAAATATTTGCTCATCCTTGAAAAGGGCAATGGAGCAAAACATTGCAGACGTTTCGATTGCAAGTACGTTCACTTATTTCTGAAGAAATTTAGAATAAATTGACTGATTGATTCAACACTCCCGGAACCATCAACTGTAAGATAATCAAGATCATTATTTGTTTGCTTAGCTTTATAGAAACTTATTAATGGCTCAGTCTGATTTCTATAGACAATCAATCTCTCTTCAACCACCTCTCTTTTATCATCATCTCTTTGAATTAACTCTTCCCCAGTTAAGTCATCAAAACCTTCCTTTTTTGGGGGATTAAATTTAACGTGGTAGTTCCTGCCAGACGATATGTGAACTCTTCTTCCAGACATTCTCTCAATAATATTTTCATCATCTAGCTGAATTTCAATTATTAAATCAATTCCTATGTTGGCATCATCTAAAGCTTGAGCCTGAGGAATCGTCCTCGGAAAGCCATCAAATAAGACTCCATTTGAACAATCAGGTTTTTTTAATCTTTCCACTACTAATCCAACAATAATATCATCAGAAACAAGCGCTCCTTTGTCCATGACCTTTTTAGCTTCAATTCCTAAAGGCGACTTCTCTTCAATGGCTTCTCTAAGCATATTGCCGGTTGAGATATGAGGTATATTGAGAGCTTCTATTATGTTCTCAGCTTGAGTTCCTTTTCCTGCTCCAGGCGGCCCAAGTAAAATAATTCTCATTAGGTATCCTCTCTTATGGCATGAGCGACGGCAACGGCAAGAGTATCGGTGTCGCTAAGGCTTATAGATATTTCAGTTAATTTAATTTTTTCAGCGATATCTTTTGCTTTCCCTTTAAGTTCTACTTCTGGACCGCCGTAACGTCTGTGAATAATAATATCTCTAGGACGAACTCCGTTTGTGAAACCGTATCCTAAAACTTTTGAAACAGCTTCTTTTCCAGCAAAATTTTTAGCAAGGTACCTTGCACCGTTGTAACCTTTTCTTTTTGAAAAAATATCAATTTCACTTTCATCGTAAAGTCTTGTTAGCATTCGCACTCCAAATTTTTCATATGATTTTTCTAATCTTTTGATCTCGATGAGATCAATTCCGCTTCTAAGCTTTTTATTAATTGAAATATTTTCTTGCATTCAACTCTTTACCCAAGATCACCTCTAAAGATTCTCTGAAAATAGATTTTATTACTTTCTTCGTCATATTATTTGAAAACTTTCCAGACATGAAATCTAACAAATGCTGTCCTTTAAAAGATGTATCTGAATCTTCTTTATCCAAGGAATATATTCCTCTTACTGGACTGAATAGATAATCCTGATTTGGTTCAATTGAGATTCCGGCATCATTTTTAGTCAAATCAAATCCATAGCCTAAGTCTGTTATTAATCTATATTCAAAATTCCTTAAAGATAGTTCTAGAATCTCATCTTTGTTATCTAAAGTCATAAGGCACATTAATTCATCATAGTCTTTAAACACAACAGGAATATCATGTTCTTTTTCAAAAATTTTTAAAATCAATTCATTAAGGTAAATAAGGACTTTGAGATTTTTGGGAGCTATTTGAATTTGCTTATTTATTTCACATTCGAAGATGGTTTTCAGAGCATTTTTATCAGAATAACTAATATAAAGTTCAGAACCTGGCGATAAAATATTGGCAAATTTACTGCCTTTTCGTTTAGCTCCTTTTAGCAAGGCATTAAAAATTCCAAAATCCTTTGTCAGAAAACTTGCTATAACACTTGTCTCTGAATAGTCCCTTGCGTGCAGAAGAAAGGCTAGACTATTTCTAGTTTTCATATTTTTTTAGGTCGTAGCCAAGTTGAGAAATCCAATTAACATCATCGGTCCATTTTTTTTTGACTTTCACCCATAGTTCTAAAAATACTTTTTTATCGTATTCAAATTGAATTTCTTTTCTTGCTGCTGTTCCAATGGATTTCATCATATCCCCTTTTTTACCCAGCAATATAGGTTTATGTGATTTGCTATCCACGTAAATAGTTGCAGAAATACTGAGTAATTTCTTATCCTCCTTCAGGGCATCTATAATAATGCTGATGCTGTAAGGTAATTCATCGCCAAGCCTATTTATGGCCTTTTCTCTGATTATCTCTGAGATAAAAAATTCCCTAGACAAATCTGTTACAAAATCTTCTTCATAATGGGGTTTGCCGTATGGAAGATAATTATTAATAACCTCATACAGCTCTTTTGGAGTATTTTTATTTTTTAGAGCTGAAATAGGGATGATCTCTTCAAAATAGAACTTTTCTTTTAATTTTTCTATTGTTGGTAATAAATCTTCTTTGTTCTTTATCCTATCTATTTTATTTATCACCAAAATTACAGGGATTTTAGATCCACTTAGTTGCTTGATGATTCTTTCTTCCTCCTCGCCCCATCTATCTCGATCGACAATGAACAAAATTAAGTCGACATTCTTTAAAGAATGCATTGCCACCTGATTCATATATTTATTTAGAGCTTTTTTATGCCCAGTATGGACACCGGGCGTATCAAGAAATATTGCCTGCATGTCTTCATGATTCCATGCTCCAAGAATTCTATTTCTTGTGGTTTGAGGCTTCCTAGATGTAATTGCCAACTTTCTTTCCAAAATTTTATTGAGCAAGGTAGATTTACCAACATTAGTTTTTCCAACTATTGATATAAATCCAAACTTACTCATCTTTAACCAAGTATTTTAAATAATTTTCTGCAGCATTTTTCTCTGCTTCTTTGATGCTCGAGCCTTTACCTGAAAAGTGTTTGTTTTGTTTAGATACTACAGTGCTTTCGAATAAACCCTCTTTCGGTGATGTATTTAAATATTTTGGCAAAGGTAGTTGCTTTTTTTGCAAGAGTTCTTGAAGCTCTGTTTTTGAATCTTTTTCCAGAGATAAATCCATCTGATCGCTGTATTTTTCAAAAACTCGAAACAACCAATCAGAGGTATTCTCAAAGCTTGAATCAAAATATATGGCGGCAACTATTGACTCAAAAGTATTCCCTAAAATTTCTGTTTGATAGATTTTTTTTCTACTTATTGAGTTTCCCAATATTACGAATTCCTCTAATTTGAAATTTTTAGCAAGCTTTCCTAAATTTTTTCTGCTTACAATTTTTGATCTTAGCGAACTTAATTCACCTTCACTTAAATCTTTATTTTCGTTAATTAACCAGATCGATGCTGAAAGATTGATAATAGAGTCACCTAAAAATTCATAAATTTCATTACTTTTTTTTGAAAAACTCCTATGAGTTAGTGAAAGTTTTAATAATTCCTTATTAGAAAATTTATAGGAGAGTAATTCCTCTAAAGGATCTAAATTATTTGATAAGTCCATTTCTTGACAATGACGGCAAACACGAAAAACACTCCCAATGCATCCAGATCAGTGACGCTTTACCGGTAATTTCTTCTTGCGGAACTAATCCCCATCTTCTGCTATCAAGGCTGTTATCTCTGTTATCTCCAGCTAGAAAATAATATCCTGAGGGAACATTCCAGGATCCATTCTCAGGTTTTCTAGAGAGTTTTCGAATAACATATTCCTTGCCTTCGTTTGTTTCCTCTATTAATTCCTCTTGATCTCTCTTATCAAGAATCTTTTGATCAAGTTTGATGCCGTTAATGATGAATTCTTTATTTTTGTAGATAACTTCATCACCCGGTTCAGCTATTATTCTCTTGATATATTTAACGCCCTTGGAGGTGCAATTTTCTGACAAGATGCTCCAGTAATACATTCTCTGATTTTTCTCTCTGTCTGATGAATAAGATCCTTTTGGATTAGCAATATTAAAATCAGAGCTACATTTTGTGTGTTCTGGAACAAAAATTACCACGTCGCCTCTTTTTGGTTTTCCCGTGGGAATAAAGGTTTTCTGATCAACTGGATTTCTTAATCCATATGTAAATTTCTCTACTAATAAAAAATCTCCAATTTTTAGTCCAGGATACATAGAAGATGAGGGAATTTGGAAAGGTTCATATAAGAAAGAACGAAAGATCGTTATTGCTAATATGATAATAAAAAAACTTCTACTCTCTTTGCTTGCTCTAGGAATTGCCAAATATTTGCTAAGCAGCCAAATCAACAAGGAGCCAAAAGTCAAAAACACTAGGACTATGCCAAAGTCTAGATTCAGTCTAAACCATGCATAAAGAGCAAAAAATGGAAAAACAAAGGTTATTCTGTTAATTAATTTTGAGTGTCGCCCTTCGTATTTAGCCTCAGAAACTAACCAGCCGATGATACCTAGTAAAGAAATCAGTAGAGAGAAATAAAGAATAAAATAATAGTTCATTATTTATTTACTTTCAGGACTGAAAGGAAAGCTTCCTGGGGAACTTCAACCTTTCCAATATGTCTCATTTTTTTCTTCCCAGCTTTTTGCTTCTCTAAAAGTTTTTTCTTTCTAGTAACATCTCCTCCATAGAGTTTAGCAGTAACATCTTTTCTAAAAGCTTTTACTGTCTCTCTTGCAAGGATCTTTCCTCCTATTGCAGCTTGGATTGCGACATCATACATCTGACGCGGAATAACTTCTCTTAACGACTTAACGAGTTGCCTTCCCTTAAAATCAGATTGGGATTTATGGACCATAGAGCTTAAGGCATCAACTTTTTCTCCATTTAATAAAATATCCATTTTTACCATTTGGCTTTCTTGAAAACGATCAAAATCATAATCAAGAGAAGCATATCCTTTACTCGTTGATTTAAGCCGATCAAAAAAATCTAAAATTATCTCATTCATCGGCAAGTCATAAACCAATTCAATTTGTCCGCCTACATACCTTAATGATTTCTGTATGCCTCTTTTTTCAACACATAATTCAATTACGTTTCCTACATAAGTTTCTGGAGTAAGCACGGTAGCTCTTGCAATGGGTTCACGAATCTTTTCTATTGAAGCTGGATCAGGAAATTTGCTTGGGTTTTCAACTTCTTCAATCTCTCCTCCCTTATTTTCAATTTCATAGACAACCGTTGGTGCTGTAGCTAATAGCTCTATGCCATATTCTCTTTTAATTCTCTCTATCACAATTTCCATATGCAGGGTGCCTAAAAATCCACATCTAAAACCCGAACCTAAAGCTTGGCTCTGCTCAGGATGAAAAGATAAAGCCGCATCATTAATGGCTAATTTTTCTAAAGATTCTCTAAATGATTCAAATTCTCCTGAGTCTAAAGGATATAAAGCTGCAAAAACTTGAGGATTAATCTTTTTAAATCCAGGAAGTATTTTTGTATCTTTGGGTAAACATATAGTATCTCCTACTGGAGCTCCTCTTACTTCTCTTACGCCAGCACAAATGAATCCAACATCTCCTTTGGAAAGTGATTCTCTATCTTCGGGTTTTGGTGTGAATACACCAATTTTTTCAACCGTGTGAATTTGATTATTTGAGCTAATTTTTACTTTTTGACCAAGATTTATCGATCCAGAAAAAATTCTAATCAGAGACACTACCCCAAGGTATTGATCAAACCAAGAGTCAATTATCAAAGCTTGAAGAGAATCATCAGCATCATCTGGAGGCGGAACTTCAACCACTAATTGTTCAAGAAGATTATCAATGCCTTGTCCATTTTTTGCGCTTATTTCGGGGCAATCGGAAGCATCTATTCCTATAATTTCTTCAATTTCTTTCCTAACTTTATCTGGATCAGCTTGAGGAAGATCGATTTTATTTAATACGGGAAAAATATTAACGCCTTGCTCTATTGCCGTATAACAAGTTGAAACTGTCTGAGCTTCAACTCCTTGTGAAGCATCAACAAGAAGAATTGCTCCTTCGCATGCAGCTAGAGATCTCGAAACTTCATAAGAAAAATCTACGTGTCCCGGAGTATCAATTAGATTTAGTTGATAATTTTTTCCTTCTTTATTTGAATATTCAAGGAAAACAGATTGAGCTTTAATAGTTATGCCTCTCTCTCTTTCAAGCTCAAGAGAATCTAAGACTTGCTCTTTCATCTCTCTAGAAGATAGGCCTCCACAGTGTTCTATGAGCCTATCTGCTAGAGTGGATTTACCATGATCAATGTGAGCTATGATCGAAAAATTTCTTATGTTGTCCATTTTTTGGTGCTTTTTAAAAAAGCTGGACAATTATCCCTTATTTTTTAATTTTTATCGTAACAAATGCACCATTTTTGTTTCTTACAAACCTTAAAGGGATAACATTTTTATCATTTAAATCTTCTAGAGCATTTTCATATTCTGTTTTGGACGAAACGTTAGTCATACCAATTCTGGTTATCACGTCTCCTCTTCTCAGTCCTGCATCAAACGCAGGCCCAGAAACTACCCTGCTTACTACTACGCCTTCTTTGACGCCAAAATTTTCTTTTATCTTTTCAACGTCTGTATTTCTTCTTTCGGCAATATCTTCGAAATCTTCAACCATCATGCCAAGTCTGTTATTTTTTGGTGCAGAAGCAATTGGATTACTGCCCTCTTCAGGCTCCTCTAGCTCCCCTACCGTCACTCTGATAGATTTTTTTCTCCCTTCTCTATAAACAGTAGCCTTGACTTCCTCTCCAGGAGAGATTCTACCTACTACCATTGGTAGATCGCCTGAATAAATTATTTCATTTCCATCAAAATCTACGATCACATCTCCATCTTTAAGACCTGAAGATTCAGCAGGACTATCGGTTAAAACACTTCCAATTAGTGCTCCCCTAGGAACATCTAACCCAAAAGAATCTGCTAGATCCTTCGTTACTTCTTGAACGCTTACTCCTAACCAGCCTCTTTTAACAAAACCATCTTCTCTTAATTGATCAATAATTTCTTGAGCATAATTGATAGGAATCGTAAAAGAGATACCCATGTATCCACCTCTGTTTGAGTAAATCATTGCATTGATGCCAATTACTTCACCCTCTAAATTAAATAGAGGACCTCCTGAATTTCCTGGATTAATTGCGACATCAGATTGCAAAAAAGGAATATAAGAGGTTCCTTGACCAGGTACGCTTCTGGCCTTGGCGCTAATGATTCCTG
>CEUL01070818.1_pt1 | contig 16265 bp, 13 predicted proteins | sample 427021 | NCBI WGS metagenome assembly CEUL01 (sample SAMEA2622800, study PRJEB7988) | marine metagenome | isolation source: saline water (ENVO:00002010), including | reverse complement strand
TCCAAAATCAAGACGATCCACGAGAGCATCTAGTACGCGAGCCATATAGTCTCTCATTTCGTCAAGCGGATAAACTTCCAAGTCCCAGCGTGTAGATTGCGATACGGCAATCGAGTCGTACAGCTCATCGCCACGCGCTAATAGAGGTTCATGACCATATTCTTGACGGAGAATGAAAAATTCATAGAACCATGCAACATGGCCTATCTCCCAAATCATTGGATTAAGGATCGATAGTTTTGGACCAACCATCTGCTCATCGCTGAGATCATCGAGAAGCTCAACGGTGCGCTGACGGGCACTATACATTATGTCTATTAGATGATTGCTCGGAACTTGTGCGGTCATATTTCTGCGTTAGTTTGTGGTAATGAAGATTAGCCTTGTCACTCCCTCAGGGAAACAGTCCCGCGCCGGAAATCGCGCCACCGCAGAGCGCTGGGCACAAATATTAAGGCGCCTTGGACACCGAGTGGATATCTCCGAAGAGGATAACGGCGGGGACGCCGATATGATGGTAGCTGTGCACGCTTGGCGATCTGCAGCATCGATCCGAAAATTCTCTGACTTATATCATTATAGACCTTTGGTAGTCCTGCTTGCAGGCACCGATATATACCGGTTTCAACATACTCACCCGCACGAAACCCTAGATTCCATGAAAAGGGCAACGGAGCTTATCTGCCTGCATGACCTAGTCCACCGCGCTATCCCAAAAGAATACCATAATAAACTGAGATTGATTCGTCAGTCATCATTGCCGCTCAGCTCTCCCTATCGACCATCCAAACGCTGGTTCGAGGTTGTTGTCGCGGGGCACCTTCGTGCGGAGAAAGATCCCTTAAGGGCGGCATACGCTGCCCGTCAAATGCCGGCTGATTCGCGATTGCGCATAGTCCATTTGGGAAAAGCGCATAACCGAAGCTGGGCAAGGGACGCCCGAGCCGAAGGTCAATCGAATTCACGCTACACTTGGCGTGGCGAGGTACAAGGTTGGCAAGTTCGACGTCAGTTTGCCCGGAGCCATGTTATGGTCATAAGCTCGGTAATAGAAGGCGGCGCGAATATCTTATCTGAAGCTTTAGTATGTGGAGTGCCGGTTTTAGCCTCGCGCATAGACGGTAATGTCGGCATATTGGGTGACGATTATCCTGGATACTATCCCGCAGAGGATGAATTCGCACTTGCGAAACTTCTAATCCGTGCGGAGACCGAACCTGAATTTTTAAAAGATCTGAGCGGGCGATGTCGAAAGTTGGCGGCACTCTATACCCCAGCTAAAGAAAAAGAAGCATGGAGGAATCTGCTAAGGGACCTTGGTGTATAAATATGAATATCGCAATCAGGGAAAAAGGTGGCGTAGGCCGGTATTTTAGAGGACGAATAACCACAGCTTGCTTAGGCATTATTTCGAGGCTATCCGATACACCCGATCGAAGATCAAAAGTAAAGAACTAGTTAGCGCCGTGATACAGTCCGACCATCTAAGTGATCGTCCCGCTGACGTCAGGCCAGCATCAAGGAGTTCCTGCACCAGTATGTCAGGCAGGTTACGCTGCGTTGTTGCCAAAGGTAGGATTTAAATTTGCACTGTGATGGGTTCCAGATTCTCTGACTTTTCTACCACCTCACCGATTATCGTTGTCCGTGAATAGCCAAGTTCCTTTAGCTTATTGACGCAGGCGTCAGCATTTTCTGAAGGCAGACTGGCAAGGAGACCTCCCGCCGTTTGGGGATCGAAAATCAAGGGATAACGGGCATTTTTACCGGCTTCTTCCAAGTTTACCACTGCGCGACGAAGACGCACGTTCTGAGGCTGTAGAGACGACAGGATGCCTGCCTTCGCTGTCTCCTCTGCGCCCTCCATCAACGGCACGGCGTCAAGATTTAGTACAACGTCAACCGCTGACGCACGCACCATTTCGACAAGGTGACCCAGCAAGCCAAACCCTGTTATGTCGGTAGCGGCTCGACTGCCATACTCGACCAAGCACTCAGCACCTAACCTGTTTGACATTACCATGTGATCAATAGCCGACGCGATCCAGCGCCCTTTGGCTTTATGACGCATATCTGCCGCGAATAATGTGCCAGTACCAATTGGCTTAGTCACGATAAGCTTATCGCCTGGGCAAAGACCTCCTTTACGCATTATCTTATCCTTATCGATCAGACCGTTGACCGCAAAGCCAAGACTTAGCTCTGGTCCCTCGCTAGTGTGGCCTCCCACAAGAGCACAATTAGTATCGTTCAGAATTTCCATCGCGCCGGTCATCATTTGGGTCAACGTATCCTCAACCTTTGATTCTATACCGAACGGAACGGTCGCCACCGCCAACGCCGTCTGAGGATCACCCCCCATTGCAAAAATATCACCGAGGCTATGATTGGCGGCAATCTTTCCAAAAACATAAGGATCGTCAACCATTGCGCGGAAATAGTCGACCGTATGCACTATCACCTTACCAGACGGCACTTCAACTACCGCAGCATCGTCCGGTTCGTGCAGCCCAATCAACACGTCATCCCGTGGTGCTGGAGTCATGGAATCGAGGGCTCTTGCGAGAATGTTTGCGCCCACCTTGGCGCCACATCCGCCGCAGCGCATCGCGATGGCAGAGATCTCTCTCATAACATCAGCACTCGCCAGACCATCAGGTAGATCGTTTTTTGCTTCCTCGTTCATTTCAGGCAGCTCATTGAACTTGCCCATGAAACGCCGATCAATCCAGTCTTTCCACCTCCAGATATTCTGCCCCTCGATTGACCAACCTCCCCGCGAGGCTACAGCGTATTTGTCACCGGTAGAAATCAGACTCAAAAACTTAGATTGTGGCCGGAACGATATAGGCGGCCTGCCCAGTAAAGTACGACGCAGGTTACGTTCCAGCGGTTTACCCTGACGTACGGCAAACACGCCCGATTTCGGGCGTGGATAGTTGATCATCGTCGCAACGTCACCAGCAGCGTATACGTATGGGTGAGATATAGACTGCAGACTGTCCGTCAGCCTTATAAAACCGTACTCATCAGTGTCGAGGCCAGACGCCGCCGGCCAATCGGGTGCACCCGCCGCCGTCACCCATAGAATCTCATCGGCCTCAATAACATTACCGTTTTCGGTCATCAGGCGGTCGTTTTCGACCTCCGTCACCGGCTCCCCAAGATGTAGAATAACCTTTCTCTTTTTTAGGGTCTTCAGGAACTTAGCCCGTACCCTCGCATTATGGGTCGGCAGAATCTCGGAACCGCTACTAAACAGGTGAAACTCGATATTCTCGGACGTGATCCCAGCGTCTTGGCGCAGATGGGACAGCCGATACTGGATCGCCAGCAAAATTTCTACGCCGCCGGCACCAGCGCCGACGACCGCGATCCGCATCGGACCTTGATGAGACATCGCGCGGGCGCTGAGCGCCTCCCAACGGTCCAGAAATGTATTGATAGGCTTTACTGGCACGACGTTCTCCGACGCGCCGGGTACGTTCGAAGTATTTGGGGTTGACCCGGTATTAATCGATAAGAGCTCGAAGGGTACCGGTGGACGGTTGTCACAGATAACCCTTTTCCTATCTAAATCTAGCGCTGTCACTGTCGAGTGATAAAAACGGGCGTTCGCAAAGCGCGTAAGCGCACCCAGATCGATATGCGCTTCATCATATTCATAATGCCCGGCGACATAACCGGGTAGCATACCCGAATAGGGCGTATGGGCATCGCGGCAGATTAGGGTCAACCGTACACCCGGGAGAGGTTTCATCCCGAACCTTTTCAGGACTGCCACATGGCTATGGCCGCCACCAACCAAAACCAGATCTTTTAAAATGGGGTTATCTGTCGTCTTCATCTGTTTACCGTTCTTCCAAAGTAGTGTGCAGACGCAACCTGCTGCGGATATTTCGCGAAATAGTGTCAACGCAGATATTCAGCAATGCCGTTACCAGAATCAGGAACATGGCCCGGTCAAATCGAAGATCCGCAAACGCACTGTCAACATAGAACCCCAGCGTAGCAATTCCGAGAATACCGAGAATTGCGGTTTCTCGGAGAATTACCTCCCAGCGATAAAACAGTAGCGCCAGCATAGGACGGTAGATACGCGGCACAACTTCGTAGAAATAACGGTTAAGGCCTTTGACTGCATCGCGTCTTAGCTGCAACGTCTCAGTGAATCTGCCCACAAGGTGACCAATGATTGCCGCATTATGCAGACTGAGGGCGACGATTGCCGGCAGCATTGACGGGCCCCATAGGTTCAAAAATACGAAAGCGAGTATGTACTCGGGCGTTGATCGAAGAATGACGAGAAATATATGCCCACCCATCCGCGCATTCCGGCGGAACAACAGGGGGGAAATCATCGGGAAGAAAATCAGCGTCACCATACCCGTCACGACCAACGCAATCATTGTGAGCTGGATAGTAGCCAGAGTACCGGGCAAGATTTGGTCTATAAGTAGCATACTGACCCAATCGGTTAGTGCAGCCATCATGTTATCGCCGCCGTTCCGGATCGGGTAAGGAATTACATCTTCTGTAAGAAAGCGGATAATATTCGCCCAAGAAAACGCAACACCCCAGGGAAGTATCGTCGCTGCACCGATCAGATAAATTGGCAGTAGAGTTTTTTTCATCCAAACTCTCATGCTGGCGATGATCAGATAGAATAGAATAAGTAGCGCCGATACTTCCGAATAGAGGCCCTCCTTAAACGCTGTTTCAAGGTGGAAGCCTAAGGTCGGCAATCCGATAAATCCGAGTACCGCACTCGACCGCAAACCACACTCTAATCGGTACATCGAATAGGTCCGAAAATGTGCCCAAGAATCGGGAAGCCTAACGAACATAAACGTCGACGCCTTCCCCGTCCCAACTGGCACCGCCGAAAGGGGCCTCTGATCTGCCTCTTCTAAAATTTCCGCATAAACCTTTGCAATGATGCCGGCGTAGGGAATCGCGATTGCTAGAATTCCGGTCAACGGTGACAAACCGAACATCTGAAGGAAAATCAGTGCCCAGAAAAGCTCATGTATAGCCCGGATAAAGGCACAGCCCACGCGAACTAGCCGGTAGTGGAAAACCAATGCCAGTCCGAAACCTGTGACATTTCCAATTGCAACACCCAGAAATGCGAACGCCATCGTATATGCAACTGCAAGAAACAGGCTATCAGCTTGATAAAAATCGGGCGTAACAAATCCGGTCATCAATAACCCGAATTCCCGCCAGGGATCGCCGGTAGAAATTGCCAGATCTGCAAAGATTAAACATAGGATCGCCACCAGTAGGAAACCTGAGATCGTCCGGGCTAACGGCGACGGATCACGTGGTGGGATCACGCAGCGACTGCACTTTCGGAAAGATATAATTCGTCGAGATCTTTGGGCGTCATACCGGCCGACGGTGTGTCCATAGCAATATAACCATCGCGAATTCCAACGATGCGATCAGCGAACTCCAGAGCAAGCGCCCGGTCATGCATTGCAAGCAGAACGGTCTGTTTTTCGCCGTTCATTTTAGCAAGTATCTCGCGGGCCTGGTGTTCGTCGACCGACGATACGGGCTCGTCCGCCACTATGACCCGACCAGGATGGAAAAGTGCTCGGGCCAGCGCCGTCCTCTGATATTGACCACCGGATAGCTGACTTACATTGGAAAAAATCTTTTCCTCTAGGCGCAAAGGCGCCAGCACCTTACGGACTTCTTCTACGTCTTCGGCGACTGGCACCAACAAATTTCTCAAATTGCGCCATACGGAGAACTGATGCAGCCTGCCCATATAGACATTATGAAAGACTGTCAGAGCCTGAACCAAGGATGGGTCTTGAGGCATCAGTGCCGCGGCATTACCCAGTCTGCCATAAATCAGGCGGAGCAGAGTCGATTTTCCTGCTCCGCTCTCCCCGACGAGCGCAATTCGTTCGCCGGGTTCTATGGCCAAAGAAACGTTTCGAATAATCGACTTTCCATCGTAACCCGCCGACTCATCTCGAAGTTTCAGCAACGCCATTAATCGATTAACCCAAGCTCTTTTGCTGTGTTCCTGATAGGGGCGTAGTCAGAATTTTTAGCTGGGATAAAAGAATCTCTTGGAAAGGAATTCAGTAAATCCGGATCACTCATTTCCAATAGTGCGGCCTGAACCTTTCCGGCAAACCCCTGACCAAAGACTATGTCGACATCTCCCCTGATCGTCCAGTTATAATCGGGGTAACCGGGTGTTTTCCAGATTACACGAACTTTGTTGGGATCAATTGTTCCATTTTTGAGCCCCTTTTTCCAAACCTTGAAATTAGTTGCGCCAACTTGGTACGCACCAGATTGAACTAGCGCGACCGTTCTTGAATGATTTCCACTGAAGCCAACACGGCTAAACACTTTCTGGGGTGCTTTACCAAAAGCTTTCCGTATATGATATTCGGGCATCAGGCGTCCCGACGTCGATCCTTTCGAGCCAAAGGTGAAAGTCTTGCCAGAAATGGCCTTAGGAAATTCCTTCGACATTTTGAGACCGGTGCTAGCATTAGCGATAAAGTAGGTCTCAAAAAATGGGTCTTTCTTACCCTGAGCAATTGCGTTTGAACCTTTTACAAGTTCCCTCGCGCGCACACCCGACAACCCTCCGAACCATGCCAACTGGACCTGATTATTTCTGAATGCCGTCACCGCAGCCGCATAAGATTTAACGGGAACATATTCGACTGTTATCGACAGCTTTCCGGAGAGATATTTGGCTATTTTATCAAAACGCTTGCGCAAGGCGCTTTCGTCTTGATCAGGTATAGCTGTAAATACGAACTTTCCAGCACCTGACGCCTCGGACGATGATACAATTGGAGTCGATATAATAGATAACAATATTACGAGTGCTAAGTTTCGCATATTGGATCCCCACAAAACAAAAAACCGTGCCCTAAACAGCAAAAAAAAGGATTTAGATAAGACAGAAAGAAATCCAGCGCAATAAAGAGAATTCACAAAGTATTTAAAAAAAACATAGGATATCGGGAACTACCAAAAACCTATCTCAACAACCTCTTTAAAACATCTCTGTAGCGTGAGGCTATTTCTTTTTCTCTATGGTGACGGCCCGCCTGCACAACATGTGATCCGCCGACAAACACGTCGGTTACCAGTGCTTCGTTACCGGAAAAGATCCAAGTATCGATAAATGTTTCCGGCGAGTGGCCTGCGAAAATAGGCGCAGCGAGATCAAGCACTATAATATCGGCGCGTGCGCCGGGCTTTAATCCAGCCTCGCCATTCAATCCGGCCCGTCCAAGGGACTGCGCACCACCCGCAATAACAGCGTCAAACAACCTTTTACCTGTCGAAACGCGGTCACTGGCAGAAACATTACGCTGCCGCTCGCGAAGCCGCTGGCCATATTCAAGCCAACGAAGTTCCTCGACCGGGCTGACTGAAATATTGCTATCGGATCCAACACCCAGCGCACCATTATCTGCTAACCACCTCGGTAAATCGAACAGTCCGTCGCCAAGATTCGCCTCAGTCGTTGGGCAAAGTCCGGCAGTCACTCCTGATGAGGCAGCCGTATATACCTCGTCTGGCTTCATGTGAGTAGCGTGAATCAGGCTCCACCGAGCATCGACCTCGACAGTATCATAGAGATACTCCAAAGGGCGTTTTCCGGAAAAATCTATGCAATCTACAACCTCTTTTTCCTGTTCGGCAATATGGATGTGAATTGGCGCATTTGAATCAGCCCCCCCTACGACCTCGCATATCGACTGGGCATCAGCGGCGCGTAAGCTGTGAGGCGCTATGCCGGTATGGCGGTCCGGGTCCGTCCTCGTCACCTCCTCAAGCGATCGGTAAATATTCATAAACGTGTCTAGATTATTGACAAAACGGCGCTGTCCATCTTCCGGTGGTTGATCACCAAAACCTGAATAACGGTATAATACCGGAAGCAAGGTCACCCCAATACCAGCCTCTCGAGACGCAGCCAGCGTTCGTAAACTCATTTCTGCAGGTATTTCGAACGAAGCGCCATTGCAGTCATGATGTAAATACTGAAATTCCCCGACCGCAGTATAACCGGATTTCAGCATCTCGACATATAGTTGTGCAGCGATCGCTTCGAGATCCTCTGGGGAAAGCATACCTACAAATTGATACATCCACTTGCGCCAAGTCCAAAAGCTATCACGAGCTTTATCCGTACGGTATTCGCTCAGCCCCGCCATACCTCGCTGAAATGCGTGCGAATGCAGGTTTGGAATTCCCGGTAATGCGATTCCGCTTAAGTATTCCGCACCCTTCGAAGGAGTAGTATCCGATACCCCGATAATCCAGCCGTCTGAATCGATACAGATATATCCCGGAGACAGCCAACGGCACTCTGTATAGAGATGATCGAATTGCAGCGTCCGCATCTCTTAGGCGATCCGGTCCTTTTCGCTCACCCAGTCGAGACCGGTGGAAAGTAAGTCTCGGAGAATAGGGCGTACCATATCTGCTCGATCAGATCTCAATCTATACGGCGGCTCCTCTTCCATATAAGCACGCTGCGCCATTTCTAGCTGGATAGCGTGTACGCCGCCACCAGGGTTACCATAGTGACGGGTGATATACCCGCCCTTGAAGCGTCCATTTAGGCTGGCATTATAACCAGTGGCCATATCAACCACATTAAACATGCGTTGGGCTAGCTCACCACTAGAACTGCAACCATCGGCGGTACCAAGATTAAAATCTGGAAGTCTACCCACGAAAAAACGCGGTAGCTGGGATGCAATGGAATGGGCATCAAACAACAGTACGTTGCGGTATTTTTCTACTTTCTCCGAAATTACCCGCAAAAGCTCTGCGTGATAGCTCCGCCAATAAATCTCTATCCGACGCTCAATCTCCACGGAATCGGGCGATCTACCCTCAAGATAAATGGGATGCTTGTTAAATGTGCTCGTCGGACATACCTCTGTAGTATCGGCACCAGGGTAAAGTGACCTGCCGGTCGGGTCCCTATTCAAATCGACAACATATCGAGAATAACGCGCGGATATAATCGTCGCACCCAACTCGGTTGCAAAGGCGTAAAGATCGCGAATATGCCAATCGGTATCAGGTAAGGAAAGTGCTTCTTCTGTCATTGTGGCGCCGATATCGGCGGGGATCTCGCGACCGTCATGTGGAACGTTGACGATGAGCGGATTTTCCCCCAGCTGAATATCCATAACAGGTACTGTCATAATCCAACCAACCTGCCTAGCGAGTTCATTGACGGACAACTGCAGAGTAACGATACAAGAATTGATCTTAGTGTAGTCATTTTTCCAAGATTTTCGTGGGTTGTCGGGTTCATTACCTTACGCCAAAGATATAAATTGGGCGGGGTAGGATCGCAATGAAAAGCGAATGAGGGCAAGGGTATGGTGGACTGGGACACGATCTGGGTCGATACCAATCTCGCAACTATGGTAGATAATGGTGTGCTTTACGGCCAGATCTCCAATGGCGCGATAGCAATCCAGGGTGATCGTATTGCTTGGGTAGGATCGATGGATGACCTTCCCGGAAAACCACAAAATTTGGCTGGCGAGGTGATCAATGGAGTTGGTAAGTGGGTAACACCGGGCCTAATAGACTGCCACACCCATCTTGTCTTTGGCGGAACGCGCGCAAGCGAATTCGAACAACGCCTACAAGGTCTTAGCTATGAGGAGATAGCTCGCGCTGGCGGAGGTATCGTCTCTACTATGACCTCCACTAGGAAAGCCAGCGAGAATGAATTAATAGCTACAGGACTTCCCCGGCTTTCGAATCTAATTCGTGAAGGCTGTACAACGGTTGAGATAAAATCTGGATATGGACTCGAGAAAGCGACAGAGCTGAAGCAGCTCTCAGTAGCCCGAAAACTGGGCGAGGCGCTTCCAGTGGGCGTACAGACAACATTTCTTGGTGCACATGCGCTTCCGCCTGAATACAATGGGCGTCAAGGCGACTATATTGAGCAGGTTATCGAGGAAATGATGCCCGCAGTCGCCAAGAGCGGTACCGCTGATGCTGTAGATGCGTTCTGTGAAAATATCGGCTTTACAGCATCTGAAACCGAAGCTGTCTTCATTTCAGCCCAGACATACGGTCTACCTGTTAAAATCCATGCCGAGCAACTTTCCGATATGGGCGGCGCAGCATTGGCCGCCCGTTTCGGGGCACTATCGGCCGATCATCTAGAATTTATCTCGGAAAAAGGTGTTCGAGCCATGGCAAAGGCGGGGACTGTTGCCGTCATTCTGCCGGGCGCGTTTTATACCTTGAGGGAAACACGACCGCCTCCAATTGATCTATTTAGGAAATATGAAGTTGATATCGCCGTCGCCTCTGATTTCAATCCCGGTTCTTCACCCTTACCTTCGATTCTCTTGGCGTTAAATATGTGCTGCACTCTTTTTCGGATGACACCGGAAGAGGCCCTAGCTGGGGCAACGCGAAACGCCGCAAAAGCCCTTGGCCTATACGAAGACCGAGGCACACTAGAAGTCGGAAAACGTGCCGACTTGGCTATATGGAAAATCGACCAGCCAGCCGAACTCTCTTATTGGGCGGGATATAATCCGATCCATGTATTAATCCACGGTGGCACCGCTGTTGATTTCGACACACAGTTGGTCTCACCCGGGCTCAGCAAATGAATGCTAACTTTTCGATCACGGGACCGACAACTTATTACACGCAGAACACTGCCTAAACTTACGGTCACAGCACAAGAAGATATGGCCAGGGTCTTCGAGATCACACGGGAACTTGACACCTCGATTAGGGCGGCCGCTAACTTCCAATCATCACCGCGGATAAGGATAAATAACCAATCTCACTTTCCGATCATCGGCAGATTGAGACCATTCTGCTTCGCGCATTCGATCGCTATATCATAACCAGCATCTGCATGGCGCATCACTCCGCTACCGGGATCGTTCCAGAGGACTCGTTCGATTCGACGCGCGGCGTCATCTGTTCCATCGGCCACTATGACGACCCCCGAATGCTGAGAATATCCGATACCTACACCGCCGCCATGGTGGATCGATACCCAAGTAGCACCGCTAGCCGTGTTAAGAAGTGCATTTAATAAAGGCCAGTCAGCGATCGCATCTGAGCCATCCTTCATACCCTCGGTCTCCCGATTAGGGCTAGCAACCGACCCAGAGTCCATGTGATCGCGTCCGATTACGATAGGCGCGGACACTTCCCCATTCTTCACCATTTCGTTGAACGCTGCGCCGATACGGCTACGCTGACCGAGGCCAAGCCAGCAGATACGTGCTGGCAAGCCCTGAAAGTTAATCCGTTCGCGCGCCATATCTAGCCAGTTATGAAGGTGTGGATCGTCAGAGATCAGTTCTTTGACTTTTTCGTCTGTACGGTAGATGTCCTCCGGGTCACCGGATAAAGCCGCCCAACGAAATGGTCCAACACCTCGACAGAATAGTGGTCGGACATAGGCCTGCACAAACCCCGGATAGGCGAATGCGTCCTTAATCCCCGCGTCTTGTGCCATTTGACGAAGATTATTGCCGTAATCTAGGACAGGGATACCTTCCCGATAAAAACCGAGCATCGCCTGCACCTGACGAGCCATCGATTTTTTAGAGGCTTTTTCAACCTCCTTGGGTTCACGCTCGCGACGATCAAACCACTCATCAATCGTCCAACCGACTGGAAGATAACCGTTTACAGGGTCGTGCGCCGAGGTCTGGTCTGTTACCACATCCGGGCGCACACGGCTTTCAAAGATCTCCTGATAGATCTCGGAAACATTGCCTAGTAGACCGACAGAAATAGGCTCACCCGCGGCATTCGATTTTTCGACTATCGTGAGCGCTTCCTGTAGCGTATCGGCCTTAGTATCAAGATACCCCGTCCGTATCCGATATTCAATTTTACTGGGCTGACATTCGACCGCTATCATGCTCGCACCGGCCATAGTTGCGGCTAACGGCTGTGCTCCACCCATTCCACCGAGCCCGCCGGTCAGAATCCATTTTCCCTTAAGATCACCATTAAAATGCTGCCGGCCGACTTCAACGAAAGTTTCATATGTGCCCTGCACTATACCTTGGCTCCCGATATAGATCCAAGATCCAGCGGTCATCTGGCCGTACATCATCAGCCCGACGCGGTCGAGCTCCGTGAAATGATCAAGCGTCGCCCAATTAGCGACAATGTTGGAATTTGCAATTAGTACACGCGGAGCATCCCTAAACGTTCGGAATACACCTACTGGCTTTCCGCTCTGTATCAAAAGCGTTTCATCTTCTTTCAGCTTTTTCAACTGTACGATAATACTCTCGTAGCAATCCCAGTTGCGGGCTGCCCGGCCGATCCCGCCATAAACAACCAGCTCTTCCGGCCGCTCGGCTACGTCGGGATCCAGATTGTTCATAAGCATCCGCATGGGTGCTTCCGTCGCCCAACTAAGCGTACTCAGATCTGTGCCCGTTGGGCTCCGGATCTCACTGAGATTACGGCGGAAAGTATTTGAGCTCATTTCAATCTCCCGTTTGCTTTGCACAGCTTAAATCACGCCATTATATTTTGCATAACGCCCTTAACCGTCAGGTATTAGCTAGGTGAAACTATTTTCGCAGACTGGAGGCTCTTACCTGAGACGTTTTACTGCCAAATCTTTTTAGGGGTTGCCTCGAACATCTTTAAATACGGCATCGGCGATTAGCATGGCTTCGCGGACTGACGGCACCCCGATATAGCCGCCAAGATGAAGTAAAACTTCAGTTAGTTCCTCCTCAGTCCAGCCAAGATTGAGTGCGAAACGGATATGAATGTCCAGTTCCGGCCAGCAATGATTGCACACATCAGACGATAACGTGATTATGACCCGCGTCTTGTGATCTAGCCCGGGGCGGGACCACAACATTCCAAAAACAGCCTCAGTAGAATATTCGGCAAACGCCTCCATCACCGGCCCTTGGTAGACGGTCTTGGCCATTTTTTCAGCCATCTCTGGCCCCATCACTTCAAGTCTCGTGGCAGCGCCCTTTTTGTATGTTTCGGTCTTCGACACAGTATTCCTCCAGAAGTTTATCTAACTGATTTGGAGTTTATGTGTCGGTCAAAGCCTAGTCTAGAAACGAGGTGAGTTTCCGGAACTCCCTGCAAGAAAACGAGGTTCGCATGAAAGTCTGTAGGATGAACACCCAGACTAAGTCCGGTTTCGGGAAAGCGTCCTTAGGCTCGTCCGCCCCGCGGAAGCGCTTTATAAGTGGTGGCGCGATGGAAATAAGATAAATTGTGTATAAGTAGGCAGAGGGCTGGCGGAGAGTAAGGGATTCGAACCCTTGGTACCCCGAAAGGCACAACAGTTTTCGAGACTGCCCCGTTCAACCACTCCGGCAACTCTCCATCTATGTTTCTGCAATCCAGGCGTAATAGTGTCAAGGGAGCAAGAAAACGCAAATAGGAAAATATCGATTAGACCACTCGCAAATGGACATGCCTAAAGACAAGGAGCGATGTTTATGAACATGAAAATACATTCGTCTGCTTTTAATGACGAATAAAGGCTATTGAATTTAACTTTAGTTTAAGGAGCCATTTCTGGTTTCAATCCGTTTTCCTTGACTATCGAGAAGCGTTGACATGTAGGGACAGGATCCCGGATTCTAGCCAAAAACGATTGACTCCCGTCGATCCGGAGCTATATTCCCGCAGCTTCTTAAATGACCGCTGGTTCGCGCCTGCATCCTCGGGTTAGGACTGCGGTCTTATTTTTGATTTACATCCACTTTGCCACCCTGTCCGGTAGGCTGGGTGATGGAAAAGGCCTAGAACGGGTAAAGACAATGTACGCAGTGGTCAAAACCGGCGGTAAACAATACCGCGTTGCAAAAAATGACGTGGTGACCGTCGAAAAACTTGAGGGCGATGCGGGCGTTACCGTCCAGCTGGCAGACGTTCTAGCGATTAATGATGGCAAAGCACTAACTGTTGGAACCCCACTGGTGTCCGGGGCTCGTGTTGCAGCCGAGGTTCTTGAGCAGAAGAAAAGCGATAAGGTCGTGATCTTCAAGAAAAAGCGCCGCAAGAACTACCGCCGCACGCGAGGTCACCGTCAGCAACTGACCGTGATCCGCATCATCGATATTCTGGCCAAGGGCCAGAAGAGCAGCCCAGCTGATAGCTTAGCCAATAACCCCGGGGTTGAAGCAGACGCACCGGCCAGAAAGGTATCTACGAAGGCGAAGGCCAAAACCAAAGCCAAGGCAAAAACCAAAGCCAAAACCAAAGCCAAGGCAAAAACAAAATCCAAGGCGGTAGGTAAGAAATCCACCAATGACAAGTAAGTTATTCAGCGGACTATCCGTCCGGAGGAGATTGAACAATGGCTCATAAAAAAGCAGGCGGCAGTTCCCGGAACGGGAGAGATTCGGAGGGTCGGCGCCTCGGCGTCAAGAAATTTGGGGGTGAAGCCGTTATTCCAGGTAACATTATAATTCGCCAGCGTGGCACAAAATGGCATCCCGGCGAAAACGTTGGTATAGGCAAGGACCACACCATCTTTGCCATTAGCGAGGGAAAGGTTGCTTTTCGCAAATCCTCGGGCGGCCGCGTTTACGTCTCGGTCGACCCGGTAGCCTGAGCGAACCTTATTTTTTGCCAGACCCGTTTAAACGGGGTTAATCTATGCCAGACATTATTTTGTATAGGCATCGCCCATCAAAACGGTGCCGTGGAGCATTAGCGCCGAACAGGTAGACGCCCCAACCATGAAGTTCCTTGACTCTGCGAAAGTATATCTACGAAGCGGTGACGGAGGCGCCGGGTGTGTTAGCTTCCGACGCGAGGCGAATGTAGAATATGGTGGACCTGACGGCGGCGATGGCGGGCGCGGGGGCGATGTGCTCATTGAATCCGTTGATGGTCTGAATACTTTGATAGATTTTCGGTACCAGCAGCACTTCAAGGCCAAGACCGGTGGACACGGCATGGGCAAAAATCGGTTCGGCGCGTCAGGTGAAGATGTAATCCTGAAAGTACCTGTGGGAACGCAGATTTTCGATGACGAACATAATCTCTTGCTAGCGGACTTTACTGCCGTAGGCCAACGCGTCTTATTACTCGAAGGCGGTCAAGGTGGGCGCGGAAACACCAGGTTCAAATCATCGACAAACCAAGCGCCGCGCCGCGCCGATACCGGAGGCGAAGGCAAAGAACGATGGGTGCGCCTACGGCTAAAGCTGATTGCCGACGCAGGGCTGGTAGGCTTGCCCAATGCCGGCAAATCCACATTCCTGTCTGCGATATCGCGGGCAAAGCCCAAGATAGCGGATTACCCCTTCACGACGCTGATGCCCGTTCTTGGCGTTGTGCACTCAGACCAGACAGAATTCGTCATCGCCGATATTCCGGGTCTGATTGAAGGCGCGCATAAAGGGTCCGGCCTTGGTGACCAATTCCTAGGACATGTAGAACGTTGTGGAGCCCTCTTACATCTGATTGATTGTACGGAGGACGACATTGTGGGTGGATGGCGTACAATCCGTGCCGAAATTGAAGCTTATGGAGGTGGATTAGAAAAAAAGCGGGAAATTCTTGCGCTCAACAAGATCGACGCCATCCCGGAGGAATTTGTTTATGAAAAGCGCGCTGATCTAGAGGAAGTATCCGGGCAAGAAGTGCTTGCCATATCCGGTGCAGCAGGCACCGGTGTGGAAGAAATATTAGGCCGGCTACTATCCATCATTGAAGATGATCGAGCAGCAGGAAACGAGGACCGAACAGTCGAAAGCGCGACGCCATGGACACCGTAGGCAGATCCTCCGAAAAAAGGCTAGCCTTATCCCGCAGGCTGATCATCAAGATTGGTTCTGCGCTTTTGGTTGATGATTCCAATGGCGAAATACGCACCAGTTGGCTGGCGGGTCTTGCAGGCGATATCGCGGATCAGAGAGCACGTGGAACGGAAATCGTTGTAGTCTCCTCCGGTGCGATTGCGACAGGACGGAATCAACTTGGGTTGGCTGATGGTGGACTGGCCTTGGAGCAGAAACAGGCTGCTGCAGCGACTGGTCAAATCAAGCTTGCATCCGCTTGGCAGGACGCCCTTGGCATGTATGACCTGACGGTCGCCCAGATCTTGCTGACCTTATCAGACACTGAGCAACGACGCAGACATCTGAATGCCCGGGCAACGATTGAAACGCTAATACAGATGGGAGCGATACCGGTAATTAATGAAAACGATACCGTCGCAACCGAGGAAATTCGCTACGGGGACAACG
>CEUL01142329.1_pt1 | contig 16370 bp, 15 predicted proteins | sample 427021 | NCBI WGS metagenome assembly CEUL01 (sample SAMEA2622800, study PRJEB7988) | marine metagenome | isolation source: saline water (ENVO:00002010), including | reverse complement strand
CGGCTTGCGTAATCTCCTTAACCAGCCAGAATTCGAATCAAGTCAAAAGGCACAAGATGCCGCTAGCGTACTTGAAGAGCATTCTCTTTCAAAGATTTTCGCTGAATCTTCAACTTCTTCCAATGTACGGGTTCTTATAGGTGAGGAAAATCAGGATGAAAGTTTACGTCCCTTCAGTGTAGTCTATGCGACTTATGGCACTCCGGGCGGTAATATAGGAATAATTGGTACATTAGGTCCGAAAAGAATGCATTATGGAAAAACTATTGCAAGCGTCAAATATTTATCTAATTTTCTGAATGATTTGCTTTTAGCCCTCGAGAACCCAAAGTAATTATGACGACCAAAAGAGACTATTATGAGACCTTAGGGGTCAATCGCAACGCGAATGAAGAAGATATTCGCAAAGCCTTCCGCAAAAAAGCCATGGAATTTCACCCAGATCGAAATAAAGAAACAGGCGCGGATGAAAAATTCAAGGAAGTAAACGAAGCTTATCAAATATTAAGCGACCCAGAGAGGCGTGCCAGGTATGATCAATTTGGGCATGCCGGTGTAAATTCCTCCTCAGGATTCTCCAGTCAGGGCTTTGATGGTTTCGATGCTTTTGGTGGATTTGGAGACATTTTCGATGCATTTTTCGGTGGTGGATCTAGTCAACGTTCTCGTGCACGAACAGGGAGAACTTTGCAGACCAATATCTCTCTGAGCTTTGAAGAAGCCGCCTTTGGAGTGACAAAGGAAATTGAGATTGCCCGAGTGGAAAAATGTTCTGTTTGCGCAGGTAGTCGTTCAGAGCCCGGTACAAAATCAGAAAGCTGTTCTAATTGCCAAGGCAGCGGAAAGGTCCGAAGAACTCAGCGATCTGTATTTGGTCAATTTGTAACGGAAGCGGTATGTAATGCCTGCACAGGTACAGGCGAAAAAATAGTGTCGCCATGTAAATCTTGCCGAGGTAGGGGAAGAGAGAACAAGTCCCATAAAATAAAAATCCCAATACCTGCAGGGGTGTTTGAAGGAGCCAATCTTAGCCTTGAAGGACAAGGAGATGCTGGAGAATTCGGAGGACCCGCAGGTGATCTCTTAGTGAACATCAAAATACAGCAACATAGCTTGTTCAAACGTTCGGAAAATAACGTCCTATCCAATATCAAAATTGATTTCCCTGACGCCGCTTTGGGGACAAGTATTGAAATTCCAACGCTTGACGGTCCTGAGCAAGTAAAAATTCCTGCTGGTACGCAATCAGGAGAAACAATTCGATTAAAATCGAAAGGAATTCCGCACTTAAATAGAAATGGTCGTCGAGGGGACCACATCGTAAACATACATGTCTCTACTCCAGGGAAATTATCCAAAGAGCAACGTGAACTACTCGAGAAACTACAGCAGTCAATGCGTGAGTCGTAATGACTCAAAAATCCTGGGTTGAATTTAAAGTAAAGGTAGCTTTTGAATATGTGGAGCCGGTTGCCGAACTTTTCAAAAAATATGGAAAGGACGGTATCGTCATTGAACATGAAGGTGGATGGAATCCGGATGAAGGGGAATCTCCGCCCCTCAATCAAAGCGCAATTTTAAAAACTTACATACCCGAAAGCCCCGCATTCAAAACTAACCTAGAAATGTTACATATTGGCATTCAATTAATTGGGAAATTGACAAACCTAGAAATTTATGAGGAAAAACAAATTAAAGAGCATGAATGGGAAGATGCCTGGAAGGCCCACTTCACACCACTCAAGATAGGCAAAAAAATTATCGTACAGCCTCCCTGGCACCAATTAAAAACTACAGAGGACAAGATAGTAATCGAAATCGACCCAGGCCTTGCATTCGGTACAGGGCATCACCCTACTACAATGCGCACGTTACAATGCCTAGAAGAACTAATCAAACCAGAGGATAACGTTGTTGATGTGGGATCTGGATCAGGTATTTTATCAATCGGTGCGGCAAAATTAGGCGCGGCCAAAGTTCTAGGGGTTGAAATAGATCCAGTTGCAGTCAAGGCAGGTAGAGAAAATCTAATTGCGAATGCAGTTTCTGGAAAAGTACGCTTTTACACTGGATCATTACCAAACGAAAATATTCCCTTTGAGTGGTCTGACTTGACTCTTGCGAATGTGAATTCTTTAGTACTTACACAACTTGGATCTGAACTAAACCGTAGTCTTAAATCTACAGGAATATTAGTTGCTTCGGGGATCCTCTTCAATAAATTGGATGGAGTTGTCAGTGCGTTTGCGCAAAATAAACTATACGTAGCTGAACAATTCCAAGATGATGACTGGGTCACACTAGTGCTTAAAAAGATTTAGTTTTCTGATTTTGGAGATCGACTCATCAATTCCTTCAATGCGTTCTGAGGTGAAACAGAGCCATTTAAAACTTGATTAGTCATCTCGATAATTGGGGTATCAATCATTAATTTCTGGGCCAGCGCCGTAGCACTATTAGCAGTAAGAACACCTTCTGCAATTTCTCCTCCTAAAGATGCGATTGCATCGTCAGAAGTACGACCTTCAGCGAGAGCAATACCTATCCGGTAATTTCGACTCTGTGTGCTGTAGCATGTTGCTAATAAATCACCTAAGCCAGCGTTACCAGCAAAAGTGGAGGGATTTGCTCCACATGCAACCCCTAGCCTTGTCATTTCTGCCATACCACGATTAATGAAACCTGCTTTCGCATTGTCGCCTAATTTCATTCCATCGCATATGCCGGCACCTATAGCAATAACATTTTTTAAAGCACCTGCAATTTCCGTGCCTATTACATCGTTATTCGTGTACACCCTGAACATAGAAGTATTAAAAACCGATTGAACATTCAAAGATGTATCTATTGAGGAAGACGCAATAACTGTAGAAGTCGGCAATCCTTTCACAATTTCACGGGCAAGATTTGGCCCAGATAATACACAAAGCATCTGATTTTCTATCCCTAATTCCTCTGTAAGCACGATACTCATGCGTTTACTTGTATCTTTCTCTAAGCCTTTAGATGCAGAGATTACAATCGGATTACCTACCATCGCGGCAGAAGCTCTTTGAGCATTACCCCTCATAGAATTGCATGGAACAGCGAATAAAATCATTTGTGCATCAGCTAATCCTTCTTCCCAGTCAGAGGTAACTTGTAAAGAATTGGGGAATTCGTATTCTGGAAGTCTATTTAGGTGCCGCCGTTTACTCTTTAAATTATCGGCTTCCTCTGAAGTACGGGCTATCAATTTCACTTTATGGTTTTGGTTAGCTAACAAAAGTGACAACGTGGTTCCCCACAGTGTCGTACCGACTATAGCAATTGATGTAGGTTCCATGGCTTTCACCTAAGACCTTGCGATAACTTCACCGTAAATACGTTCACAGATTTGGCTAGTCTCCAGAACGCCAAGGTCTTCACCCGAACGAAGCCTTACCGCTGCACCGTCCTGATCCTGCTCCTTATCTCCTACAATTAGCATATAAGGGATTTTATAGAGTTGGGCTTGTCGAATTTTTGAATTCATCCGCTCACTGCGACTATCAACATCCACACGAATATTAAGCCCTTCAAGTTTAGATTTTAGTTGATCTGCATACGGTATATGTCTATCTGCAATGGGAATAATTTGAACTTGAATTGGTGCCAACCAAGTTGGGAATGCCCCTCCAAAATGCTCAATCACCACACCCAAGAATCGCTCAAGGCTCCCTAACATTGCCCGGTGAATAACAACCGGTCGCTGACGTTCATCATCAGGATCAACATATTCCAAATTAAACCGCTCTGGTAAGTTGTAATCCAATTGCACAGTACTCAGTTGCCATTCACGACCGATAGCATCAGCCACAAAAAAATCTATTTTCGGACCATAAAACGCACCTTCATTAGGAATAGCCTCAAATTCAATATTTTTCCTATCCAATGCTGATGCCAAGGCTCCTTCAGCCTTATCCCATAATGCATCATCCCCAATTCTTTTATCCGGCCTGAGCGAGAGTGCGACCCTTACATCATCGAATTGAAAAACTCTAAATGTCTCTTCCACCATTGATATAAATGATGAAATTTCAGATTCAACCTGTTCAGGCGTACAAAATATATGCGCATCGTCTTGTGAAAATGTACGTACTCGAGTTAATCCATGTGTCACACCAGATCTTTCAAATCGATGGAGTCGACCGAAATCAGCATACCGCAAAGGTAAATCACGATAGGAGTGCAATTCAGCGTTATAAATTAATGCCGCAGCGGGGCAATTCATCGGTTTTACCCCAAATTCCCTATCTTCAATATATGTGAAATACATATTCTCTTTATAGTTTTCATAATGCCCAGATTTTTTCCACAGCTCTGAATCAAACACTTGCGGAGTGATGACCTCTTTATAACCATATCTCTGATAAAGATCACGTACATACTCAATCAATGTATTGCTTAAAACAGAGCCATTAGGTAGGAAAAAAGGACTTGCAGGTGCAATCGAATCAAAGAAAAAAAGCTTTAGATCTTGACCTAAGCGACGATGATCTCTTTTAGCAGCCTCTTCCAATCTCTGGAGATGTTCTTCAAGCTTAGACTCTGACTCCCATGCAGTTCCGTAAATCCTCTGAAGCATGGGGTTTTTTTCATCTCCGCGCCAGTACGCACCTGCAACACTCATTAATTTCACGGCAACAATATCGGAGCTGCTATTAATATGGGGCCCTCTACATAAATCTACAAAATCCCCATGTTTATAGATACTGATTGCTTCATCATCAGGTATTGAATCAATAATTTCGAGCTTAAATTGTTGCCCTGAAAAGCGTTCAGTAGCTTCGGTTCGACTTATTTCTGAGTACTCAAAAACAAGGTTCTTTTCAATTGTATCCCGCATATGGTCTTCGATTTTCTGTAAATCCTCGGGGGTAAATGATCTCTCCACTGCAAAATCGTAATAAAATCCATCAGAAGTGGAGGGCCCGACCGCAAATTGGGCATCAGGAAATAACGCAAGGACAGCCTCAGCCATTACGTGAGCGGCAGAATGACGAATTCGAGAACGCAATTCTGCAAGATCATTTCCTTCAGGTGAAATATTTTTTATCGCCATATCTATCTCTTCTTCACAAAAAACACTAATAAGAGCCCTGCAGATTGTACACTGCAACTGTTAGGATGACCTAGATAAGGGGTGTTAAAATTAATCAAGTTATCAGAAAGCGGGGCGCTCATTATGAAAGCTGTCTATGACGAAGCTGCAAATCTATCCGATAATCAGGAAGATTTTGTAATAGCCAAAGTAATTCATACACAAGGTTCTACACCTCAGAAGCCTGGAGCAAGTTTACTAGTAAAGTCAGATGGTACTACAGTCGGTACTCTTGGCGGAGGTTGCGTAGAAGGAGATATCTGGTTTGCTGCGAAGGAGGCCTTAAGGGAAAAATCTGGCCCATCGTATAAGAAATACTTCCTTAATGAAGATATCGCAGCACGCGACGGGCTGGTATGTGGCGGAACAATGTACTTCTATATTGAACCAGTAATAGGTGCCGACCCCAAACGTAAAACCTCTAAACTGATTTCTGAAGCTTATGCAGGTATTGGAAATATCGCCATTGCAACAGTTGTATCAAGCGACCGTTTAGAAATTGGTTCACAATTATTAATTGAAACAAATGGGTTCACGACAGGAACCCTAGGTGATGAAAAGCTAAATACAGAAATAGTACCGACTGCATTGTCATTAATGGAAATGGGGAAAACGTTCCGATTTGCTACGCAAGAAAATGATGAAATTTTTATTGAAGGATACACCTCTCCAGCATCAGTAATTCTTGTTGGTGGAGGACATGTCAATTTGCAAGTTGCCAATCTAGCAAAAACTCTCGGATTTCGCATAATGGTTACTGATGACAGAGAAGAATTCTCAAGTCACGATCGCTTTAGTATGGCAGAACTAGTAAATACCGCCCCTTACGGTGTTGGGTTAGATTTTTTCCCCGTTACACCCAATACTGCAATCGTTATAGGTACAAGAGGACATAATTTCGATGACCTCGCATTATTTAGTGCTGCAAAAACAACTGCAGGTTATGTAGGGCTCTTAGGAAGTACTCGTAAAACTATAATGATTTATGAATCACTACTAAAACAAGGAATACCCGAAGAACGTCTTCGCCAAATTCATGCGCCTATCGGGTTAGATCTCGGGGGACGTACGCCGGAAGAAATAGCATTAAGCATAATGGCAGAAATTGTTGCATGGCGCAACAGTCGCAACGGAGCGCCCATGACTATGGCTTCATCCCAGATTAATAAAATTGTCAGCAAAATTAAAAAAATAAAAGCTGAACCGCAAAAATAACATATGCCAAAAATTGCAGCGATTTTATTAGCAGCCGGGCGATCATCGAGAATGAAAGAGTCCAAAGCTTTACTTCCGTGGGGATCAACAAAATCTTTAATTCTCTATCAAATTGAATCTCTCGAATCTGCAGGTTTCGAACCAATAGTAACTGTACTCGGCCACAACTATGAAGCTATTCAAGAGGAAATATCCAATTGCAACGTTGAGATCACGATTAATGCACAATATGACCGAGGCCGCTCTAGTTCAATTATTGCCGGTCTGAAGGCATTACCCTCCAGATCTACAGATGTGTTATTCATTTCTGTAGATCAGCCAAGAACTAAAGGAATCTTGACTCATTTAAGACAAGCGTGGGCCAATTCTGACGCCTTGATTGCAACACCGTCTTACGGAAACAATGGAGGCCATCCTATTATATTTAAAAATTGTTTAATTCCCGAACTACTGTCAGTCACAGAAGCCAAAAATGGGCTCAGGGAAATCGTTACTAAGTATCAAAATGATAGAGTTTTCGTGCCGATCAATGATCCCTTGGTTCTTACAAATATAAATAATTTAGAAGATTACAATTTAGCTAGCAAAATCTTTGAATCTACGAATTTATAGCTGCAAAGACAAGTAAGCATGAGCCAGCAAGGGAAATAAATACGCTTATCACTACACGCAAGTTTATTTTTTCTATCGACCTGTTTACAGCATACGAGAGTAATAAGGTAAAAACATTAACAAGGCGCTGAAGAGGATTAACAACGACCACGTCAGCTACGGATAATGCAAAGAATCGTAACAGCTGTGCAAGAAATACCGCTAACCCGGCTCCCCCAAACAACCGCATATACCTAATATTTATTGTTCCCATAAGCTCACGCCTGCTTGGTATTGCAAGCGTCGCCACCAATAAAGCAGATGCTCCAAAGTACGCAGCGAATGTTCCGATAGCTGCAGTTCTAGTCGAATCTTCGACTACACTACGTATTAACAGCGGACTCGTTCCATAAGCGATTGCTGCAAGTACAGCAAAGCTATAACCCTCAACTTGCCGTAATTCAAACTGACCTCCCTCAGGTCCTTCTTTTGAACCAAAGGAGAGGGATTTCCGTTCAATCATTACCACTGGGGCAAATAATATTAGCGTGATGCCTAATAGCATGAGAAAAGTTACTTTTTCATCCAACAAAACAATAGCCATTCCAACACTATAAGGAACAGTAACTGCTTGTATTGGACCTGCACGTGCAGCTCCAACAGCCCCAATAGCACGGTAATTACAATAGCGCCCAAATGCAAAATGGACGATTCCAGCAAGTGCCAGTAACAAATAACCATTCAATGAAATTTCGTCAAAATTAAATATCTGACCGGTAATTGCGACGGCAATTAACCCAAATGGAACACCAAGCAAAACAGTAATAAATGCGCCTTGCGAGGCAGTAGCACCTGCGCTTGCAATTCCTCGACGAACAAGAATTGCATTTACGCTAAATGAAAAAGCTGAAACCAAAGACAAAACTGCACCAGCGAGCGCCCCTACTAGCATTAACCGATTACTCCTTTTTCACGAAGCAGATTAATGTGATTATCCTTAAATCCTAAGGAATACAGTATCTCTCCGGTGTCTTCCCCCAATTGAGGCGGGAATTTGTGCGGCATCGCGGGGGTTCGTGAAAATTTAATCGGATTACCCGTGAATTTAACAGAACCCAAATGAGGATGATCCAAGTTTATAAACATATCACGATGGTTCACTTGAGGGTCATTAGCAACTTGCTCTATATTTTGCACAGGACCAACAGGAACCCCCATTTCACCAAGAATCTGTACCCATTCAGAAGTAGTTTTCTGCCTCAATGCATCTTCAATTATTGGTATCAATTCGTCATAATTTTGAGTACGGCCCCATCCAGTAACGTACCTTTCATCGTCGATCAGATCTACTCTATCTATAGCAGCACAAAAAAGAGGCCATTGATCTGTTGAACCTCCCATAATAGCTACCACAACATGGCCATCAGAGGTTTCAAATGCTTGAAATGGAGTAGAGCTTGGATGGCGCGTACCTATACGCTCAGGTATTTGTCCAAGCGTAAAGTAACGCATAAAGGCGTTTTCCATAATAGAGACTTGGCAATCTAACATCGAGACATCAATGTACTGTCCTTCATCAGATTGGTGCCTCTCAAGCAATGCTGACTCAATCGCTATAGTTGTAAAAAGTGCAGCAGTTATATCTCCAATACTAGCACCCGGCCTTACAGGCCCTCGCCCAGGCTCCCCGGTAATACTTAACATCCCACCCATTCCTTGAACAATTACATCTAAAGCAGGCCTATAAGCATAGGGCCCCGTCTGCCCAAACCCTGATATCGAAGCCATAATTATTCTAGAATTCCTAGCTTTTATCGTTTCGTAACCTAAACCAAGCCGTTCAATGGTACCTGGGCGAAAATTTTCTATAAGTACATCGGAGGAATCGATTAGCCGTAATAAAATTTCTTTCCCTTCGGGCTTGGCTAAGTCAATAGCAATACTGCGTTTACCTCTATTAATACTCATAAAATAAGTACTATATTGCTCATCCTCATCTGACCCTTCGGAAGTGCTAAGAAATGGGCCATTCCCTCTAGCAGGATCCCCCGTGTTTGGTTGTTCAATTTTTATAACATCTGCTCCAAGATCCGCCATTAGCATCGTGCAAAAAGGACCAGAGAGTATACGGGTCAAGTCAATAATCTTAATTCCTTGTAACGGACCTGCCATTAATCACCTCAAGAAAATCATCGGAGTTGGGATTGTACGTGATATGAAGGAAAAACGCTCATTAGTTAGAAATCAAGTAACGACTCTTTACTTTTGTTCAGATTGATCAAACCTCAGCAGATTGCTCATACTAGCCTGTAGCTTCTTTCGTCTAACCCCATTAAGCTCTTCTAAGGCACCGTGGGCAGAATTGAATTTAGCCTCTAAGTTGTCAATTTTTTCAAAAAAAATTTTTGACTCCGAGCGGAATTTTTCTAATGAAACAGCCAGGTCTCTCGATGCTTGAGAAAGTTGCATGCTCTCTGAAGCTTGGCGAATCACGGCTAAGACTGCAAATAAAGTCAGAGGCGAGCAGCAAACCACTCGATTAGATAAAGCATAATCCATCAAATTGGGGGACATCTGCTGTACGTGCGTGTACACACTTTCGCTAGGAATAAGCATTAAAGCGCAATCCACGGTACCACTATTAGGATCAATATACGCCCTCGTTGCCACTTCCTTAATTTGCTGGCGAACATTTTGCACAAATTGTTTTTCTGCTGATTCTTTTTCATGTTCTTCAAGCGCATCAAGTGCCTTACGATAGTTCGCCATGGGAAATTTCACGTCCATATTTAATATCAGTCCACCGGGTAGAGGAAATGTGAAATCTGGACGAGAGCCAGAATAGGTCTGCGTTTTTTGCCGAAAATATCCTATGCCTTCAATTAAACCAGCGGATTTAAGAATATCCTCTGCTATGCGCTCTCCCCATAATCCACGAAGTTGATTATTTGACATAACTCGATGTAATTCGTCTGTTTGGGCGCTAACATTTTTTACGTGCATCACAAGGTCAGATAAATCGACTTTTTCCGCGACTCGTGAAGATAACCTTTCGAATGACTCTAGCACTTGCTCTAGGCGGTCAACAATTACACTCGAACCCGCAATTTTAGGGCGATTTACCATTCTCAGTATTACCCATGCAATAATCACGCCGAAGACAGCAATCAAAACTCCGATAAATAAAGAAACATAACTAATCATGAGAATGAAGCTATAATTTTTCTACCTGATTTCGCTAGCCCTCAATGTCCCTCTACCAAACACTCCCTTGAAGCCCGGGACTTGTAATAGCTCCTTCGCTTGCAGAAGCAACGCTTTTCGCATACTTAGCAAAAACACCTGAGGTGTATTTGTCTTGGGGCGCAGACCATTTTTCTCTTCTTTTCGATAATTCTTCAGAGTCTACTTCTAGGTTTAATTCTCTATTTTCCACATCCAAAACAATACTATCGCCGTTCCTCACTAATCCTATAGGACCACCAACTGCCGCTTCAGGAGTAATATGACCTACCATAAATCCGTGAGTAGCTCCAGAAAATCTCCCATCAGTGATCAAAGCCACCGTATCGCCAAGCCCTGCACCTTGAATAGCTGCAGTAACTCCTAGCATTTCTCGCATACCAGGTCCTCCAACAGGTCCTTCATATCGTATTACAACAACATCCCCACTCTCGATTTCCCCATTACGTACTGCTGAAAAACATTCCTCTTCACGCTCAAAGACCTTAGCAGGGCCTCTATGTAGCCTGCGGCCATGCCCAGCAAGCTTAACAACGCAACCGCCAGGAGCTAAATTCCCTCTTAAGATTGCAACTCCACCATGAGGATTAACAGGTTTGTCGATTGGTAAAACAACGTCTTGGTCAGGTTCCGCTACTGCAGCAGATGCAATTTCTTTAAAACTTTGTCCGCTAACATTAAGTTCATCAAAGTTAACCAAACTCCCATTAACAAGCTGCTGCGAAACCAACCCGTACCCACCCGCATTGTATAAGTCTTCAGCCACGTACTGACCACCTGGTTTCATACTTGCCACAATTGGAGTACGCCAAGAAATTTCATCAAAATCGTCTACTGTCAATGGAACGCCAGCTTCACGTGCTATCGCTAGCAAATGAAGCACGGCATTTGTTGACCCAGCCGTAGCTGCAACACCTGCAATAGCATTCTCAAATGCTTTTCTTGTCATGATATCCCTAGGCTTTATATCGTTCTTCAGCAATTCCATTACAAGTATGCCGGCTTTCTTGGCTTCTTCTGCTTTAGATTTACCTAAAGCAGGAACCGCGTTCGCACCTGCTGGGCTAATACCTAAAAATTCAAGAGCCATAGCCATCGTATTAGCTGTAAACTGGCCCCCGCATGCCCCTGCTCCAGGGCAAGCGGCGTCCTCAATTGCCTTCAAACGTGCATCGTCGATTTTTCCCGCGCCGTGCGCCCCAACTGCTTCAAAGACATCCAGAATAGTAATATCCTTCCCATCTATTCTTCCTGGGGCTATAGACCCATTGTAAAAAGCTAAACCCGGCAAATTTAGCCGAGCCAATGACATCGCACCCGCTGGTAGGGTTTTATCGCACCCGACTAGAACAACTAACCCATCAAATGAATGTCCTCTTGCAACGGTCTCAATCGAATCAGTAATAACTTCACGGCTCACCAAGGACCCACGCATGCCTTCTGTTCCCATCGTAACTCCATCAGAGACAGAAATCGTATTGAATTCCATTGGAGTTCCACCAGCTTCCCGAATACCTTCCTTAACGTATTTAGCAAGCTCTCGTTGATTGTAGTTACAAGGCATTGTCTCGATCCAAGTCGTTGCTACGCCAATAATGGGTTTCGACAAGTCCTCATCAGTGAACCCAATTGCTTTAAGCATTGATCGAGCAGGAGCCCGTGATGGACCATCAGTCATTTCTGCTGAGTGTTTTTTCAGTGGGTTAGTAGCCATGAAGTGCTCCTTCTTCAGTAATGCAATTAATCGTCATTCTCATTGTCATCATTTATTTCATAATCAGTAATTATAATTGAGTTATCAGGGTTCTTAGCTTTGTTCCTTAAATAACTAGAACTTTTAGATATAAAAAGTGAAGCCAGGATAAAAAATACCACCGCATCATCTACAAGTCCAAAAAATGACATATCAATGATGAAGTCACGCGGGAATATAAGGTATAACATTCCTAGAAAGGGTAAAATTTTGTACCTTAATGGGACAGATTTATTAAATATAAGAAAGCCCAACGAGATAAGCTTAGTAATTATGCCTAAGAGCAAATCAACAACCTCACTATTAATATACTTCAATCCAAGAAATTTGAAGGTCCTACCTTGATATATCTAATTCACGGTGAAGATTCATTTAGCTCACATGAATTTCTACAAGAGCTTATTGAAACTATTGGGTCGGAAGAGGTAAGGGATTCCAACCTTACCTACCTAGGGCCCAGTGAATTCACTGTAAATGCACTTGGTTCAGGGTGCATGGTAGCACCTTTCCTAGCAAATCGACGCATGACAATCATAACCGGTACCTTGAGTTCCGAAGAAAACCGGTCTCGGGCAAGGCGCGTCAAAGAGAGAAAAAACCCTATCCCTCAAGGTTTAGAAGATTTACTGAAGCAAATTCCTCCTTTTTCTGATGTTGTATTTTTTGAAGAAAAAATTGCACTAAAGAGTGAACTATACAGTTTGATAGAAGATCTAAGTAAAGACACCCAGACTGTTTCAATTAGAGAATTCAAACCATTGAGAAAGGAATTTTTATCCCAATGGATAGTCAATAGGTGCTCAAGCCTAGGCGTTCAAATAGCCACCGATGCAACTCAGGCATTAGTAGATCGAATAGGATCCAACCTATGGATTCTCAATTCTGAAATAAGCAAATTATCAATCTATGTGGGTAATCAAAATACGATTAGTGTAGGTGCAGTAAATGAACTCGTGACACGAGTTCGCGAAGCAAACGTCTTTGAGTTGGTTGATGCCCTAATAGAGCGAAGGTATGCACAAGCGCTAAAAACAACACAACAATTGCTCAATGATGGCCAAAGTGGGAGTTACCTATTGTCAATGATCACAAGTCAGGCACGAAAAATTGCCATCGCACAAGAACTTATTGAAAAACGTGTGAGTACAAACGAATGGGGTTCGCGTATTGGGACACAATCGGACTTTGTTATTCGTAAAACAGAAAACCAAGCAAAAAAATTTAGCAAAAATTCTATAGCTCTGTTCTTCTCATTACTCCTGAAAACTGATATCGCCATTAAATCTAGCAACAATGATGAAATTGCGTTGACTGAACTGATAGCGGAATCTTCCTCTCTTCCCCGTAATTAACCTCGATTTGAAATCACCACTATTGTGACCTTGATAGTTTATGTGAAGCTTGCTGCGTGCTATTCTGTGGGTGTAAGTATCATGCTAGATAGGAGGGCTTACTATGCCATTCGGATTAGGTTGGCCAGAACTAACGATAATTCTTGTAATTGTCCTTGTAATCTTTGGTGCTGGTAGAGTACCTGAAATAGGCAGGGCTCTCGGCAAAGGAATTAAAGAATTCCGAGGTTCGGTTTCAGATGCTGAAAAAGAAGTAGAAGGTACTACGGTAAAAGCTACTCGAGCGAAAACATCTGCAAAATCCAAAAAGAAATAAGTGATTCTCTCACCAAAATTTAAGCTTCGTACAAACCCTACGTAGTATACCTCTTTGCTCTCTATCCCTTGAGGATCTTTCCCTAAGGAATTGACCCAGACGAGCAAGCACTATGCCAAATTCGTAAAGTAAAACTATAGGTACTGCTACCAGCGTCTGATTCACAGGGTCAAAAGTGGGAGTGATGATAGCGGCTGCAACAAAAGCCAATAAAATAGCAAATCGCCTAAATCTACCTAGTACTCTAGGTGTAACAACCCCGAGGCGAGCGAGCCCAAACAGAATTAATGGAATCTGAAATATTATGCCCATCCAAAACATTAACGAAAGAAGTACATTAATGTAACTCGAGATTCGAATCTCTGCGTTTATGTTTTCTGAGCCAAAATTAAATAAAAAATTGAATGCAGGCGGGAATAAAACGTAATAAGCAAATGCCATTCCTGTTACGAAAGCAATGATCACCGCGGGTAAAAAAAGGAACAAATAAACTTTCTCACGAACTGTTAAACCAGGCGAAGCAAACATAATCAATTGATAAAGCAACATTGGAGTAGAAACAACAAATGCGACCATTAGTGTCACTTTGAATGTAACGCTTACCGTTTCTAAAACTTCAGTTGCAATCGGCTTTTCATCAAGCTGCGAAAACCCGGGTTCAAGCAAAAAGTTAAGTATTCCATCCCTAAAAATGAAAGCTGTAATCATTGCAATTACAACGAAAATAACGATCAGTAATAATCGTTTACGCAATTCTTCTAAATGATCACGTAATGTCATCACTTCAGGCAAAATTAACCGTCCTGTCTTTCTAGATTATCCTCACTTAGGGAATTACTTCTGGCAACAGAATCTTCAGGCGGAGGCAGCGGGTCCACTGTAGTTTTTGGAGCAATAACAGGCTTATCCAAATCAATCGTTGCGGAATCAACAGTGGCTCTAAGCATATGCTGCGCTTCACGCCAATACTTTCCTGCAGATCGGGCTACTTCAAGCATACGTACCGGACCGAGCAAAACTAACGCAACAATTAATATCCAAAGTAACTCTAAATTGCCCACGCCAAAAATATTCATCTCTTCTTCCTATTCTTCGGTATGCGCAACCCCAAAGCGCTTTTACAGTCCGGGCATTTAGAGTACTCGAAAAAAGAAGATGCCAAATTAATCTTGACCCTGATACCAAACCTTCGCAAGAGATTATGCGTTATACATACTGGCAAACCTACGACACTTAAATAGCATCCTTTTATACTCTCAACGGGTGCAAACATGTCATTTTGAATAGCGTAAGCACCCGCTTTATCCATTGGATCTCCTGACGCAATGTAGTTTTCAATTTCTTCATCGGAGTACCAACGCATTTTTACTTTTGACGATTTATGACTTACTAAATACTCTCCATTGCTAGAATCTAGTACGCACACTGCTGTAACAACGTTATGTTCCCGATCCCTCAAACTTAATAGCATTTCTTCAGCGTCTTCAATATCTACAGGCTTATTCATAATTCTACCGTCAATCTCAACAACAGTATCAGCAGCTATAACTGTTCCATTAGTGCAAGTTACCCCTGCAGAATAAGCTTTTTCATACGCTCTTGCTCTTGCTAATTTGGACGGGTCTGTACCATTAGGCATTGAAGGCTCTATAACCCCTGAATCCATGACCAAAAACTCAATGCCCATGGCGCTTAATATCTCCTGACGACGAGGTGAAGTTGATGCTAGTACTAATGACTGCCGAGAGTTGATTATGCTCAATCGCTCATTGTCCCGCACTAAAATAGTCACCGATTCAATATGATAGGTTTGGGGAAACATATCAACAGGTTGCACACAATCAATATTAAATGGACCTGAAATAAGAATAGCCAAATCCCTTGCGAGAGTTTCTGGGTCACAAGAAATATAAACAATCTTAGGGGGAGGGTTTTCCAGTAGGGCATCAAGTGTGCCTTGCATGCATCCTGAACGAGGTGGGTCCAAAATCACCGCGTCAATTTGGTCTCGGGTAAAATTCGCAAGTAATTCTTCTGTTTTCCCTTGGTATAATTCAACATTGTGAATATTTTGAGTATTAACTCTAGCGTCCACTAGCGCAGATGCTGATTCTTCCACTGCAATCACTTTCTTTGATTTACCGGCTATTAATACGGCAAACGTAGATACTCCAGCATAGGCATCAACTACTGTTTGTTTGCCATTAAGCTGCAAGCCATCCATTACTATCCGTGCTATGTTTTCCGCCTGAGGAGAGTTCACCTGAAAAAATGAAGGTGAAGAAACTTGAAATTTACTATTAAGCAGTCTCTCTTGATAATATTTTTGACCTGATTTCAAACTTATTTCAGGATTTTGGAAAGTAGGTTGGAGAAGATAGCTATCAGTATTAACTCCGTACCTTAAAGATAATTGAGTCGTTTCCGCCACCTTCGATTGAAGTACTTGTACTGCGTCATTGATCCATGGTGTCATTAGATGGCAATAATCTATCTCTACATGCCGTCTACGCTCTTTGTGAACATATCCTAGCCGCCCACCTTCCTTACTGACAGTAAAACGCGCATGATTGCGATATCCATACTGTTGCGGGCTTGCTAACGTAGGCAATACAGTAGCTTCTATTCCTCCAATTCTATGAAGAGAATCGTCTAGCATATCTCGCTTAATTTCTAATTGTTTTTCATAGTCAATATGCTGCCATTGGCATCCAGTACAATTGCCAAAAAACTTACATACCGGAGGGATCCGAGTATTCGATGATTCAATCACCTCAG
>CEUL01147732.1_pt1 | contig 16395 bp, 16 predicted proteins | sample 427021 | NCBI WGS metagenome assembly CEUL01 (sample SAMEA2622800, study PRJEB7988) | marine metagenome | isolation source: saline water (ENVO:00002010), including | reverse complement strand
AAAAGGTTGACGCACTAACAGAAGCAGGATACTCATCTGGTAACCCAAGAAAATCAACTGACGGAAGTTATGATAACCGTGATACTTATGCGGAGATCTCGGTTCCACTTTTAGCTGACGTTGCTGGATTCCAAGAGCTGAATCTAGATTTCGCTTACAGACACACTTCTTATAGTGATTTTGATAGCGAAAGTGTAGAGAGAACGGCTATTAAATGGAAGCCAATTAATGATTTAACTATCCGTGCTACTGCTTCAACATCTTATAAGGCTCCTACTATTGCAGACTTGTACTTCGGTGGTGGAGGAGGATTCCCTACTTATGTTGATCCTTGTGAACAGAACGTACAACAAACATATACTGCTGAACAGCAGGCTACTGCAGCTGTACAATGTGCTAAGGATGGATTAGACACTGGAACGTGGTCTACTTCAAACAATCAGATCCTTGCTTTTAGTGTTGGTAATGCAAACCTAATTCCTGAAGCTGGTGAAAACACTACTGTTGGTGTAGTTTGGCAACCAACTAATATTTCTTTCCTAGAAGCTATAGACTTTAAGATGGCTGTAGATACATTTGATCTAGAGATTGAAAATGCTGTAGTTGGTTCAGGAAGTCAGAACGCACTTAACCAATGTTACCTAGAAGGTAGAGAAGACTTCTGTGCTTTAGTAAGCAGAGCGTATGGTGGAGATGTTAACTCAGTAGAATACTCTTACATCAATAGTGAATCTACTAATATATTTAAAGGTATTGATTACTCATTTAACATGACTTTTGAAGATCTTCCTAGAATTGGCGGATCGTTAGAAGTTGATCTTATAGGAACTCACTTTGATGAGAATGTTAGTGTTGATGCTAGCGGAGTAAGTGATGACTATGTTGGCCAGTGTTACGACTTTGGAGAATCTTGTTTCAACAGAGATCGTATCAACCTATCACTAAGATATTACAAAGGTGATTGGAACGTAGGTTTAACTACTAGATATTTAAGTGAAATTCCTCTAAGTGATACTGCTAGAGACTACTTTGCAGAAAGCCCTTACGGAGATCCTCTCCCTGCAGGCTGGCAGCAAGAAGTTTATGATATCTATTCTGTAGAAGATTACATGATCTCTTACATGAATGTTGGATATGCAATGACAGATCATTTTAGAGTGACTCTATCAATAAGTAACTTATTCGATAAAGAGCCTCCTTATTACAAAGATTTCTTTGGTTTTGTTGATCCTCAGATCAATACTCCACAGAATACTTATGATATTGTAGGAAGGTACTACACTGTAGGTTTCAAACTAACTTACTAATAGTTCGCTTTAAATAAATAAAAAGGGGTTGCATATGCAGCCCCTTTTATTATAAAAATACGGTATGAAAAGAGTCCTTATATTTTATTTATTCTTTGCATCAACTTTAGCAATGGCTAATACCACCTTACAATCGTGTTTAGGTATTAAGGAGGATACTTTAAGGCTTAAATGTTATGATGATATTGCGTATAAGGTTAATCAAGTTACAACGGAGCTTGAAGAAATTACCATCTCTAACACAAAAGAAGAAAGTAAGAACGATCTAGGAATTTTAGAAAGAACTTTTGGATTGCCTAAAAATAAACAAAAGAAAAAGACAGACGCTAAAAACATAAACATCACTTCAACAATCACTAAATTGTTGCAGAATAATAATTACAAAATTGTAATCTTTTTAGAGAATGGTCAAAAGTGGGAAAGTATAGAAAAAATTAGAAGAGTTAGATTAAAAGAGAATCAGGAAGTAGAGATATCTAAAGCTAGAGTTAGTGGATATAGACTCAAAGTCCTTGGAGAAAAAATAACAATTAGAGTAAAGAGAAAGGAGTAATACTGTGAAATACATTATAAATATAGTCTTAATAGGATTTATATCTATTTGCCTTCAATCCGAAGAAATCAACCAAAACGTCAAAAATTTTTCTCAATTACCTGATATTTATGACATAAAGATTTCACCTAATGGGAAGCTCTTAGGCGTGTTAAGAGAAATAGACCAAGAAAGGATGGTATCAATTATAGAATTAGAAACCAGTAAGCTAATTCATAATCATAGATTTATAAAAAAAGGTCAAATAGGTAATTTCGAATGGTTAAGTGATGAACGACTGCTATTTGCCAGAAGAATAAAATTCGCAGGAGAAAATAGACTCTTCACCTCTGGAGAACTATACGCCACCAATATAGATGGAAAAAAATCAATAATGCTAACTGGCCGACAAGCCAAGCGTTCTAGCGATACAGTTAAAGATGACCCAAAACAAAGAGCCATGATGGTAGATAATCTAGAAGATGATCCAGATAATATTCTGATTAGATTCTATACTTCAGATGGATATCATAAACTATACAAAGTAAATACTTTTAGAGGAGATCTAGAGCTATTTGCAGCGCCGCCTGTTAGAAATCCCTCTTATTTGTTTGATAAGGATGCAAATTTATTAGGAGTTTCAGGAATGAATCCTGATACTTTTAAGTTTGATCTATATATATATAACAAGAACTTGCCTTTAAATTATTTCGGAGGTTCCTCTTGTTCAAATTTAAATGAGACAGAGTGTATAGAAGTTATAGGATCTTCAAATAAAAAAAAGATCTACAATAAAAATTGGAGTTTTTGGAAAACAGTTACATGGGATGATCCCTTAAGAATGGTGGCCTATGATGACGGAATTATGTATACCATTGAAAATAATGGGAATGATTTATCCGGTCTTTACAAAACAAATTTACAGTCAGGTAAAAAGAGCCTTATTTATAGGCATGACATTGTAGACATAGATGGTGCAATGGTTGATGATGAAGGAATAGTTTATGGAGCCATGCTGATGGATGGTTATTTGAATAAGGTCTTTTTTAAAGGTGAAAGTAAAGAAAAAGAACTAGCAAAATTACTGAACAAAAAATTTCCTAATTCTTATATATCAGTAACTGCTAAAACTGATGATGAATCAAAGATGACACTTTTCGTTTCATCTGACATCAATCCTGGAATTTATTATCTTTATAATAAAGAGACAGATCAAGTTAGACCATTGGGAAGATATTGGGGAAGTATAGATTACGCAAATCTAGCTTACATGGAGCCTATATCTTTCCCAGCTAAGGACGGAACTATCATTCATGGTTATTTAACTCGAAGTAAAAAAGGAAATTCTAATGAATCACCTACAATTGTAAATCCTCATGGAGGTCCTGATGGAGTTAGAGATAGATGGGGCTTTGATCCTTTTGTCCAAATGCTTGCTTCAGAAGGTTTTAATGTTCTTCAAATAAACTTTAGAGGTTCTGGAGGATACGGAATGAATTTCTTGAGATATATAAGAGCTAAATGGGATGTTGTATTGAATGATGTTTTTGATGGCATAGAATATTTAAGCAATGAAGAAGTAATTGATATAAACAGGATTTGTATTTATGGAGGCAGTTATGGAGGCTATGCAGCCACACAAGGCGCTATTATGCGTCCAGATCTCTTTAAATGTTCGGCAAGTGATGTTGGTGTTTATCATTTACCCAATCTGAAAAAAAATGGTGATATTCAAGCTTCTAGAGGAGGTCAAGCTCAGTTAGATATAAGGCTTGGTACAGACGAAGAGAGATTAAAAGAAATGTCTCCTCATTTTAATGCAACAAAACTTACTGTTCCATTTTTTATGATACATGGGAAGAACGACATCCGAGCTCCTTATGAAGATGCAATCAAGTTTTCTAAGAAACTAAAAGAACTTGGCATCGAGCACAAAACACATTTTGTAGAAAAAGAAGGGCATGGTTATTTTAATGAAGATGTTAGATACGATAACAACATGCGTATATTAGATTTTTTTAACCAATATTTAAATTAATATAAATATTTTATGAAATTAAGATCAATCTTAATCTGTGTTTTTTGCCAGATACTGTTTTCCTGCGGAGGAGGTCAAACACCAGTTGAGTCCTCCTATGAATCAAAGATACTTTACTTAGGCAATGGTACTGAACCCAAAGATCTAGACCCTCATACTGTTACAGGGGTACCTGAAAGTAAAATACTAATGGCATTAATTGAAGGGCTTGTAATACGTCACCCTGACGGCTTAGATCCATTACCGGGAATGGCTAAAAGTTGGAATATTTCCTCTAACGGTAAGGAATATACATTTAACTTAAGAGATGCCTTTTGGTCTAATGGTGATCCAGTGACTGCACATGATTTTGTGTATGCATGGAATAGGATGCTTATGCCTTCATTGGGTTCTAAATATCCTGATATGTTATATGATGTTATCAACGCAGAAGAATTTAATAAAGGATTGATAGATGATTTTAGTTTAGTTGGAGTTAAGGCTATTAATGATAAGACTTTAAAAGTAAATCTAACAAATCCTGCCCCTTATTTTGTAGAACTTTTAGCACACTACACCACTAGACCTGTTCATAGACCTACTATAGAAAAATTTGGTGAAATAGACTCTTTAGGAAATCAATGGACAAGGCCAGGAAATTTTGTAGGAAATGGACCTTTTACCCTTGAAGATTGGAAATTAAATCAAGTTATTAGGGTTAAGAAAAGCTCTTCATATTGGGATGCAGATAGGGTTACTTTAAATGAAATTCACTTTCTTCCTATAGATAATGTCACCAGAGAAGACTTTATGTTTAGGTCGGGAAGAATACATGTCACTAGTTCAGTTCCTACAGAAAAGATAGAAGTGTATAGAGAACAATACCCTGACCAATTAAAAATTACACCTTACTATGGTACTTATTATTATAGGATCAATATTAATAAAAAACCTTTAGATGATAAGTTAGTTAGACAAGCTTTATCTCTTTCTATTGATAGAGAGAAGATAACTAACAAAGTGGCAAAAGGAGGACAAGAGCCTGCTTTTTCATTTACTCCTCCAGATCCTAATGCTTACTTCCCTCCTACATCACTTGAGTACAACCCTAAAAAGGCTAAGGCTTTATTAGAAACTGCTGGCTATACTTCAAACAGTCTGCCAACCATAGAGCTCTTGTATAACACCAGCGAAGGTCATCAAAAGATAGCGGAAGCAATGCAACAAATGTGGAAAGAGAATTTAGGCATAAACATTATGTTAACTAATACTGATTGGAAGGTTTATTTATCAAGACAAAATACTGGTGATTATGAAATAGCAAGAGCAGGTTGGATTGGAGATTATCAAGACCCTAAAACTTTCTTAGATATGATGGTAACAGGAAGGGGAAATAATCAAACAGGCTGGTCTAACGAAGATTATGACAATCTTCTAATCAAAGCAGCAAATTCAACTTCACAAAGAGAAAGATTTTTGCATATGTACGAAGCTGAAAAAATTCTTATGGATGAGTTGCCTATTATTCCTATCTATACATACACGAGGATATACATGAAACATGACAGTGTGAAAGGTTGGAATCCAAATCTATTAGACTCTCATGCCTATCAATATATTTCTATAGAAGAGTAGAATACACCTATGCTTAACTTAATATTAAGACGGATAGGTATAGCTATACCTGTTCTTTTAACTGTTATTACCTTAACCTTTCTAATGGTGCACTCTGCACCAGGAGGTCCGTTTGATGAAGAAAAAGCTGTATCTCCTGAAGTTTTAGAAAAACTCAATGAACGTTATAATTTAGATCAACCGCTTTCAGTACAATATTTTGATTATCTTTCAGGTGTCTTATCAGGAGATTTTGGCCCATCCTTCAGATATCCAGGTAGATCTGTAACTGAGTTAATTTCCATTGGTTTACCAATTACTTTTGAACTTGCACTATATTCAATTTTCTTTGCATTATGCATAGGAGTTCTTGCCGGTGTTTTGGGCGCGCTTAGACCTAATACAGCTTTAGATTACATTCCTATGTCTACTGCAATGATAGGTATCTGTATACCTTCTATTATTCTAGGTCCTACCTTGATTCTTGTATTTGGAATATGGCTAGAGTGGGTACCAGTCTCAGGATGGGGATATATGCCTGGAGATAAAATATTACCTACACTTACTTTAGGGACTGCGTATGCAGCTTATTGTGCTCGTTTAACTAGAGGTGGTATGTTGGAGATTTTAAATCAAGACTTTATTAGAACTGCAAGAGCTAAAGGTTTATCGGAAACGCGAGTTGTTATTGTTCATGCTCTCAGAGGAGGACTTACACCTGTAATTGCATTCTTGGGACCAGCTATGGCCGGTTTACTAGCAGGCTCTTTTGTTGTCGAAACTATATTTGGCATTCCAGGTTTAGGTAGGTTTTATGTTGAGGCCGCTTTTAATAGAGATTACACAATGATACTTGGATCTTCTATCTTTTTTTCAATCTTAATTGTTTCGTTTAACTTGATATCAGATCTTGTTGCAGCTGCTCTTAATCCTAAATTGAGAGATTAGAATGACTAATAATTTATGGAAAGATGCCTTTGATAGATTGATATCTAATAAATTATCTTTTTTTGGTTTAATCTATATATTATTTATTATATTTCTAGCTTTAATTACACCATTAATAGCTCCTTATGATTATGCATACCAAGATCTTAACCTAGGTCCCTCAGCTCCTTCTGCTTTACATTGGCTAGGCACTGATACTTTAGGAAGAGATTTATTAACTAGAATGATGTACGGAAGTAGGGTCTCTTTAATGGTTGGATTCTTAGCGACCATGGTTGCTTTGACTATTGGAGTTTTATGGGGAACTATTGCCGGTTTCGCAGGAGGTAAAGTAGACATGATAATGATGAGAATAGTAGATGTTCTATACGGCATACCGTTCATTATCTTCGTCATTCTTCTAATGGTTATATTTGGTAGAAATTTAATTTTATTGTTTATGGCAATTGGTGCAGTTGAGTGGTTAACGATGGCTAGAATAGTAAGAAGCCAAGTCATGAGCTTAAGTAAACAAGAATTTATTTTAGCATCTGAGGCTATGGGGGTTAGCAAGATAGGTATTATCTACAAACATTTAATACCTAATGCTATTGGTCCTGTTATTGTTTACGCAACTCTAACTGTACCTCAAATAATGCTTTTAGAGGCATTTTTAAGCTTTCTAGGTTTAGGTGTACAAGCTCCATTAAGTTCTTGGGGATTATTAATCCGTGATGGAGCTGTATCGATGGAAGAATACTGGTGGTTATTGATTTTTCCTTCTATAGCTTTCTCTCTGACTTTATTCTCTTTAAACTTTATTGGTGATGGACTAAGAGATGCTTTAGATCCTAGAAGCTAGTCCACAATAATTTTAAGAACCTGTCCAGGATAAATAAGTGACGAAGAGTTAATTTCATTCCATTTTTGTATTTCTTTTATTTCTACTGAAAATCTTTGTGCAATCCTATATAGATTATCTCCAGATTTCACTGGGTAAAGTAGTGTCCTAGTTTTCTTAACCGGTGTCTTCCCTCTTACCCTTTCATATTTTGAAAAAATTTTAATTGTTTGTCCTATTTGAAGAGGTTTACTAATACTTAGATCATTCCATAAGACTATATCTTGAATACTTACACCAAATTTTTTTGAAATTGCCCAGAAACTATCTCCTTTAGCTACTTTATATTCCCTGGATTTAGGGGTAAAGGTTTTCTCCCAAGCAGGCCCTCTTGGAACCATAATTTCCTGACCTGCATATATTACATCTGTATCCATTTGGTTTATTTCTTTTAAAATAGCTATCTCAATACTGTATTGCTTACCTATCTTAGACAGATTATCACCCCTTTTAATCTTGTATCTATCCCATTGAACTAGTTCTATTTTTTCTAACGAGGCCATTCTAAGTGCAAACCTGTCAGCTACTCCAACAGGCAATAAAAGGTAATGAGGCCCATTAGGATCAGTGGCCCATTGGTTAAACCCTGGATTCAATTCATATATTGCTTCAGGAGTCATTCCAGCAAGATCAGCTGCTTGCATTAGGTCCACCTGTCCAGGTATTTCTACTATATTAAAATAGGGCCTATTAGCAATACTGGGAAGCTTTACATTAAAAGCTGCAGGGTTTTGTATTAACTCTGATAAAACTAAGAGTTTTGGTACGTAGGCAGTAGTTTCTTTTGGTAGGTCAAGAGACCAAAAATCTATTGGCTTATTAAGGGATTTATTTTTTTTTATTGCCTTATTTACTCTTCCCGGCCCTGCATTGTAAGCGGCCATGGCTAATAGCCAATCTCCATCGAATTTTTTATTTAAATAGATTAGAAATTTAAAAGCTGCATCTGTTGATGCTATAACATCCCTTTTTCCATCATACCACCAGTTAGTTTTTAATCCCCATTCTCGACCAGTTGCAGGAAGGAATTGCCACATTCCAGTAGCTCCATTATAAGATTGAGCATAAGGATCAAATTCACTTTCAACAAATGGGAGTAAAGCCAATTCAATTGGTACATTTAATTCTTCTGCTTTCTCCACTGTATGAAATAAATATCTTTGACCAGATTTACTAATTCTATTTACTGCATGTTGATTATCTACAAATCTAGATCTATACCTTTCTGCATCTAGATAATCTTGAGAAATCTTAAGAGACAGCTGACTTCTTATCCTTTCCCACAAATCAACTTTATTTTGGTTTTCTAATACTATTAATTCCTTATCAGAGTTAGGTTGAGTATTTTCAGCTACTAGAGTTAGTTTATTTGTACAAGAACTTAGAACTAAAAGAAGAACAACAGTAAAAAAATATCTGGATTTTAGCATTAGTTTTATGAGGTATTTCCTTATAATTTTAGTAAAAGTTAATTCTAATAAATTGAATAATTAATATATTCACATAATGAGATTACTTTCCGTAACTATATTACAATTAGATGGTAATAATGAAAACAGTTGAAATTTTTACTGACGGTGCTTGTAGAGGAAATCCTGGAGCAGGCGGTTGGGGTGTGTTAATAAAAATGAATGGTGAAGAAAAAAGTTTATGGGGAGGAGAGCGCGATACAACAAACAATAGAATGGAAATGTTGGCAGCTATAAAAGGGCTTGAACATATAGACACAGGATCTAAAGTAATTTTAACTACAGATTCAGGATATGTGAAAGACGGGATAACTAAATGGTTAGATAATTGGAAGTTAAATAATTGGAAAACAAGCTCGAAGAAACAAGTTAAAAATAAAGATTTATGGCAAAGACTTGATAAGCTAAATTCTATTCACAATGTGAACTGGAAATGGGTTAAAGGCCATAGTGGACATAGAGAGAATGAGATAGCTGACTTACTAGCAAATAGAGGGATTGACGATCAGGATTTATGAGTAAACAGATTATATTGGATACTGAAACTACTGGCTTAGAATATAAACAAGGGCATAGAGTTATAGAAATAGGATGTGTAGAAATAGAAAACAGAAAATTATCTGGTAGGGAGTTCCACACTTATCTCAATCCAGGCAGGGAAAGTGATCCAGAAGCTCTCAAAATTCATGGATTAACTAGCGAGTTTCTTCAAGATAAACCTAGTTTTAATGAGGTTTATAAAGATTTTATTAAATTTATAAAAGGTCATGAACTCCTGATTCATAATGCTGATTTTGATATAGGTTTTTTAGATAATGAGATTAAACTTCTATCTAAAGAACTTCCTAGAGTTTCTGAAAGCGTGGAAAGAGTAATTGACACTTTGCATGTAGCAAGAGAAAAACATCCTGGGCAAAGGAATAGTCTTGATGCGCTAGTTGATAGATATAGCATATCAGGCTTTGATAGAGACCTACACGGTGCTTTATTAGACTCTAAGATCCTTGCCTCTGTATATTTATCAATGACTGGAGGACAAACAAATTTAACCTTTTCAGTCCGTTCTGAAAAAACTGATAAGCAAAAAAATTCTAAGGGAGACCACAAATATGATGAAAGGCCTCTTGTAATTAAACTTTCAGAATCTGAAATACAAGAGAATGCTAAATATCTTATAAGAATGGAAGAAGAAACAGGTAAAAAGCCAATCTGGTCAGATAAGGAATCAAAAGAATTAACTAAAAACAATCCTTCTTAAGATTTTAAATCCTGATGGTAAAAGAACAAGACAATAAGATTATTACTAGATTTGCACCTAGCCCAACTGGAATATTGCATATAGGTGGAGCTAGAACAGCCTTGTTCTCTTGGTTGTATGCTAAATCCCTTGGAGGGGATTGTTTATTAAGAATTGAGGATACAGACCTAGAAAGATCAAAGGACGAATACACTGCAGAGATTATTAAAAGCTTCAAGTGGATTGGAATAATCTTTGACGGGGAGCCAGTTTATCAGTCTAAAAATATAGATAAACACAATCAAATAATAGATAGATTATTAAAAGAGAAAAATGCTTATGTCTGTCAATGTACCGAAGAAAGGCTTTCAAAGTTAAGAAAAGAATTACAGAAACAAGGATTAAACCCAAAATACGATGGAAAGTGTAGAGAATTAGGTCTAGAAAAAGAAGCTGGTTCTGTTATCAGATTTAAAATGCCCCTAGAGGGCTCTATCATTTTTAATGATCTAGTAAAAGGAAGAATAGAGATTTCTAATACTGAACTGGATGATCTTATAATTCAGCGAGGAGATGAAACACCGACTTACAACTTGAGCGTGGTTGTTGATGATATTGATATGAAAGTCTCTCATGTTATAAGAGGAGATGATCATTTAAATAATACACCGAAACAGATACATATATTCAATGCTCTTAATCAGGATGTGCCTGTTTATGGTCATGTCCCAATGATATTAGGAGAAGATGGTAAAAGGCTATCTAAAAGACATGGAGCTATAGGGATTAGAGAGTATAAAGACTTAGGAATATTACCTGATGCTTTAAGAAACTATCTTGTAAGGCTCGGGTGGTCTTTAGGCGATAAAGAGCTTTTTAATGAACAAGATTTAATTGATTCCTTCCAAGAAGGTACTTTAAATAGCTCTCCTGCATCCTTTTCAGAAGAAAAACTACTTTGGTTTAATAAAAGTTTCTTAGATAAACTGAATAATGCTGAGTTATCTAAGATCTTAGATAAAGATTATCTAGATAATAGCGTTTACGCTAACGAAGTATTAGATCTAGTAAAAGATCGATGCCATACCTTAAATGATTTTTTAAAAGAGACTTTTTACTTTTTCAACGAATTAAATGAATTTCCTGAAGAAGAATTAAGAAAGATAATATCAGGACAAGCTGAATCAATACTCATCCACTTAAGAGATCATTTAAAGACCTTAAATGAATGGAATAGCAAAACTGTTAAGAATGTGCTTGATTCTACAACTAAAGAATTCGAAGTAGGCTTCTCTAAAGTAGGTATACCATTAAGATATTGCCTGACAGGTCAAACGAAATCACCTTCAATTGATTTAGTCTGTAAAATTTTAGGCAAAGAAAAGGTTCTTGAAAGGATACAGAAGGTAATTAATCTTTCTAATTCTTAAGAAATGCATCTATGGCTTCCCATGCCTGCTTTCTTATAAAGTCTACCTCCATCATTATTTCATGTTCTGACTCTAGGTCTTTAATTATAGCTAAATCTACTTTAGAAATTAATTCTTTATTTTTAGTGCTATTAACCAATTTATCATTTGTTGCATTAAGCAACAAAATAGGTTTTCTAAATTTTTCCTGCCAATTTAGTTGGCAGAGATAGTCAGTTCTGGCTAAAGCCTCTATTAGCCATCCAACGGAAATTCCTTTCACACCCAAATCAGGATACTCTTGTATCATTTCAACAGATCGTTTAAATCTTTTCTTATCAGAGGTTAGTGCGTTACCTTCGAAAGGCTCATCTAGCCATCCTATCTTTTCATCCCAAATAGGTTTCTGAAAAGGAAGATCTTTCTTTCTAAAAAGAGAAAGGATTCCGAATAGTTTAATTATTAGACGAGACATCTTATTAGCCCTTATAGAAATCATAGGGGCACAAAATATAGTTTTATCTAATTTATTCCTCTCTCCCAACAGATAAGAAGCTAAAAGGCAGCCACCCATGGAGTGACCAAAGCCTATCCAAGGCTTAGGGCATAAATTTTCATATATCTCATCAATTATTTGGATAAAATCTTTATCATAGATTTTAAAAGAATCTATATGGCCAATTCGAACATTCTTGCTATTCCTAGATGATAATCCTTGACCTCTCCAGTCCATACAAGCAACACAGTAATCCCTTTCTATAAACTCAAGAATCACTTCATAATATTTTTCTATAAACTCTGTTCTTCCTGATTGAAGAAGTATTGTTCCTTTAACGCTCTCTTTATTCCAAATTGCAACTCTTATTTTTTTGTCATCAAAGGTTTTAACATAGAAAGAACTTGAATTTTCAGGGCGTCTGAAGTTGCTCAACTCCATCAAGGGTGCTTTTTCAAATTTATTGATTATTGTTTCCTTGTCGTTCACAATTATATTTTAAACTAAATATAGTTTTCCATTGGATAAACAGACAATAAAAAGCATTCTTTTCTTTTGTATTATTATTGCATTAAGTAGGATTGTTCCTCATCCTCCAAATTTTACACCAATACTTGCTGGAGCTATCTTTATGCCTTTTATAGTTCAAAGATCCTTTGGTATTGCAATACCAATCCTTATTATGTTTTTCTCAGATTTGATAATAGGATTACATGACTTAATATTATGGACTTACAGCTCAATAGCTCTTATTACCTACTTATCCTATCAATTAATTGAAAGGAAATTTTTGAGTGTTCTTAAGGTTGCTTTACTATCTCCAATTATCTTCTTTTTAATAACCAATTTTGGAGTTTGGATAAACTCTAATGTATATTCTGATAATCTAGAAGGATTAATTTTGGCATACACTATGGGCCTTCCTTTCCTTGCAAATTCCTTAGCTTCCACAATCCTTTTTTCCTCTTGTTTTTACGCTATTTTTTATTCGTTTAATCATCAAAGTGAACTAAAATCAAATATTTAAGGGGCTATAGCTCAGCTGGGAGAGCGCTACCGTGGCACGGTAGAGGTCGGCGGTTCGATCCCGCCTAGCTCCACCATCCAATAGTTAATTTTAGAAAAAAATACGACCCCTTATATCTTCTAGGTTAAAATTTACCAATTATTTATGATTGAAATAAAAAAAGATTCAGTAAGATTATCATTAGATTCAGATAAGCAATATGATTTACCATTTTTGTGGTTAAGAGATAACTGTCAATGTAATGAATGTAGGATTGTAGAAACTCAAGAGAAACAGTTTCTTTTACATACGGTACCAGTAGATCTATCTCCTAAGAGTATTAAAATAGATGACGACAAACTAATTATTTTGTGGCCTGATAACCATAGATCTTTTATCCCATTGAATAAAATAGAAGTATGTGACAAACCTCGATACCCTAAACACAAGTCTTGGACAACTGAATTTACACCTGCAAAGTTTGATTGGTCTAAATTTTTAGATAATAGGGAAATTGCCATTGAAGCACTAAGAATATTTATTAGATATGGAGTAATTATCTTGAATAATGCACCTAGAGAATCAAATTCATTAGAGTTATTATCAAAAAGATTCGGCCCAATTCACGAAACTTTATTTGAAAGAATTCATAACGTTTCCGTTAGTGGTCATATCTATAATGTTGCCCATACCTCAAAAAGATTGCCTCCTCACAATGATTTTGCTAGTTATAAGTATCAGCCCAGTGTTCAGGCTCTACACATGTTAGAGAATGAATGCGATGGAGGGGAATCAATAATTGTAGATGGCTGGAAAGTTGTTGAGGATTTAAGAAGGGACAATCTTGAATATTTTAATATTTTATGTGAGTTTAGTATTCCATTTAGACAATTCGATGAGAGAAATGAGACGTTTACTGAAGCTCCGATTATTAGATGTTCTTCTGATGGAGATATAGAAAGCTTTAGATTTTCAAATCAACTAATGCAGATGATAGACCCTTCTAGAAAAGAGGTTAAACGTTTTTATAGAGCCTATCATGAAGTTTCTACTAGGGTTCATGACCCTAAATATAGTTCATCTTTTAGATTGAATGGAGGTGAGGTGTTAATTGTTTCAAGTTTAAGAGTTTTACATGCCAGAGAACCATTTATCCCCAATGGCAAAAGGCATTTGCAGGATGCTTACTTCGTATATGATAATGTGTTAAATAATACATTTATATGAAAAATAGTTTTATATCTGCTTTTGGAGCATTTTTGTGCATTTCTACGCTTGCATTTATAAATTCCTTTGATGAAAACAATTTATGGTTAATACCGCCTTTTGGAGCAAGCATGGTTCTAGTTATGACAGCGCATGAGAGCCCCTTAGCTCATCCTAGAAATATTTTATTTGGTCATATATTATCTGCTTTATCAGGAATCTTTATTTTCTCAATATTAGGCTCTACTTTTATCTCTGTAGGAATAGCAGTTGGATTAGCAATTTTTTTAATGATGCTGACTAACACCGTTCATCCGCCTGCTGGAGCTAACCCCATTATTGCGGTTCTTGGTTCAAAAGGGATAGACTTTATAGTAATGCCAGTAGCAGCAGGAGCTTGTTTTATAGTTCTATTTGCAATCATTTACAATACATTATTAAAGAGGAAGTATTTTACATTTAAGGATCTCATAAAGGCGAAGTTCTAGAGATAACATCTAGATCTTGAAAAAATTATGAAAGAGTATTTTGGTGGATGCCACTGTAGAAAAATTAGATTTACTTTTTATTCAGATAATTTAGTCGAAATTTGGAAATGCAATTGTTCTATATGTAAAATACATGACTATGAACACCTTTTTATACTCCACAATGAATTTAAGGTAACTGAAGGCAACCAATTTATTACTGAGTATTCTTTTGGAACAAAAAAAGCTAAACATTTGTTTTGTAAGAATTGTGGGATAAAAAGTTTTTATCAGCCTCGTTCACATCCAAATGCATATAGCATAAATTTAAAATGTGTAGACGAACCACCAGATATTAAAAATATAGTATATTTTGATGGAAAAAATGAGTATTAAATTTAAAGATTTTATTTCAGGATATTCTATTGAAGTTGTTCCTAATTCTGCTGCGAAGATAGAATCTTTCAAAGATATATTGCCTAAAGATACTAGAGTTTATATAGCTCATTTAGAAAAAGAAGATATCACAAAAATGGTTTCTACAGCTAAAAGGTTACATGATGAAGGTTATACTGTTATGCCCCATATACCAGCTAGAATTATTAAAAATCAAGCCATGCTAAATGACTGGATTTCTATGTATCAGAATGAGGCTGGAGTAAATGAAGCACTCTTATTGGCAGGAGGTTCGACAAAACCAGTGGGGGACTATGATTCCTCTATACAATTAATTGAATCAGGTTTATTTGATAAGGCTGGCTTTAAGAGACTACATATAGCCGGCCATCCTGAAGGTAATAAAGATATAGATCCTTCTGGTGGAATTAAGAATGTTTCAGCAGCTCTTTCTTGGAAACAAGAATTTTTTAAGAGAACAGATGCCGAAATGGCAATAGCAACTCAATTTTGTTTTGATGCAAAGGTTGTAAAAAAATGGGCGGATAACATTAAAGAAGATGGTATTGATATTCCTATTCATATTGGTATAGCAGGACCAGCAAAGCTTCAAACACTATTAAAATTTTCTATTGAATGTGGAATAGGTGCTTCCATGAAAGTTCTTACCAAAAGGGCAAAAGATATTACTAAATTATTATTGCCGTATAAACCTACGCAGATGTTACAAGATCTTGCTCTATACAAATCTAAAGATCCTGAGTTAAATATAGAGCGAGTTCATTTTTTTCCTATAGGAGGAATTAAACAAACTACTGATTGGTTAGAAGAAGTTTTAAATGATTGACGACTATTCTGAATTATATATAAAAGAAGTACTTCAAGAGGTTAAAACCATTGCTGTAGTTGGAGCTAGTGCAAATCATGAAAGAGATAGCTATAAAGTCATGGAATCACTTATTCAACATGGTTATCAAATGTTCCCGATAAATCCCAAAGAACAAGGAAATCTTATCTTAGGTCAGTTATGTTATTCCGATCTAAGTTCAGTACCAGAAAAGATAGATATGGTTGATGTTTTTAGAGCTAAAGACGCAGTAATTGGAGTAACTAAAGAAGCAATCCAAATAGGAGTGAAGGTGCTATGGACTCAACTAGGTATAATTAATGAGGAGGCATCAGAATTAGCTAAAAATGCTGGTCTAAAAGTAATAATGAATAGATGTCCAAAAATAGAATTAGAAAAACAATATTAGAAAATTAGCTTAAAATGACTTTTAATAGATTTCATGAAAAAGAATTTAAACATATTAATTAAAGAAAAGTCTGATAAGGGAGTATTGCGCCTTATTATGAACGATTCAGATCAAAAGAATCCTTTATCTGAGAGCATGATGAGTATGTTGATGGA
>CEUL01130926.1_pt1 | contig 16425 bp, 18 predicted proteins | sample 427021 | NCBI WGS metagenome assembly CEUL01 (sample SAMEA2622800, study PRJEB7988) | marine metagenome | isolation source: saline water (ENVO:00002010), including | reverse complement strand
TCTTGACTGCCAGCCAAGCGCTCTCCCAACTGAGCTACGGCCCCTACTTAATTTATTATATATTGGAATCCTCTTCTTTATCTTCTAGATCAATGTCAGCTATATCTTCTAGATTTTCTGAACTATCCTCATCATTCTCAATTTCTATATCATTTTCTTCGTCTATAATATTTTCGTCGATATCATCAATAGATATTAAATTCTCCATTTCAGACTCAATATTATCTTCATCTTCATCTTTATCTGTTATTTCTTCTGATATTTGAGCTTCTTCTTTATTTACTTTTTGAATATTTAGTGTGTTCTTATTAAGAGGTGGTCTACCTAATCTAGGTTTAACCTTTATAATAATCTCTTCCCCACATTTTGGACATACAGGTATTTCTTTCTTTAAGTCATAAAATTTTGTATTACACGAACTGCAAAGATGTTTATTGCCTAATTCAGCTCTATCCATAAAACTACTCCATTAGTTATCTATATATAAATAATGCATTTGCCATTTAATATTATAGATGTCAAAAAAGAATTGTAAATTTAATATTAAGTTTGTAATTATAACTTATAATAAAGTAAACAAATATGATTAAAAAAAATAGTATTAAAAATAATTTAATTTCTTTTAAATCTAAAGGTTTAAAAGGAGTCATTGAGCCTGCAGCAGATAAATCTATATCACATAGAGCTCTTTTGTTTTCTTCTTTAGCATTAGGAAAAAGTAAAATTTCAAATTTGTTAAATTCAGAAGATGTTTTAAATATGGTAAAAGCCTTAAAAGTATTAGGCATTAAAATTACAAAGAATAAAAATATATATACAGTAATTGGTTCAGGGTTAACGGGTTTTAAAATTCCTAATAAGCATATAGACTGCGGTAATAGTGGTACTTTAGCAAGAATACTTATAGGTGCAATTGGAGGAAGTGAAATTTTTGTCACCCTGACTGGTGATAGTTCACTGAGAAAAAGACCAATGAATAGAGTCATTAAGCCATTAAAAAAGATGGGAATTAATTTTAATTCTTCAAATGGTCTGCTTCCATTAATTGTTCACGGAAACAGTGAAATAATGCCAATAAAATACAATTCGCCTATTTCCTCTGCTCAAGTAAAAACTTCAATATTACTTGCAGGACTTAATGCAAGAGGTACAAGTGAAATAATTGAGCCGCATACTTCACGAGATCATTCTGAGAATTTATTAAAATATTTTGGAGCTAATATAAAATATAAATCTAAGATTTCAGGAAAAAATAAGGTTTTAATAACTGGAGGGAATAATTTAAAATGTTGTAATATTGATGTACCTGGGGACATTTCTTCTGCTGCTTTTATTATAGTAGCTGCTTCTATAATTCCTGGGTCTAATATTAATATTAAAAATGTAGGTATAAACTATTTTAGAAAAGGAATATTAGAAGCTCTAGAAATGATGGGAGCAAAAATTAAAGTGAAAAATAAATTTATTAATAACTTTAATGAACCTATAGCTGATATTTCTGTTAAATACTCTAAACTTAAAGGTATAACCCTAGGTAGTCGATATTCTTCTAGACTTATTGATGAATATCCAATTTTAGCCATGGCTGCTGCCACTGCATCTGGAAAATCTATTTTTAAAGGTTTGTCTGAACTAAGACATAAAGAAAGTGATAGGTTTAATGGTATTATAGATGGTTTAGTTTCTTGTGGTATAAAGGTTGAAGCAAAAAATGATGATATAATAATTTACGGTAAGTTAGATCAAGTAAATGGCGGAGTTACTATTGATTGTAAATATGACCATAGAGTAGCAATGTCATTCCTGATTTTAGGAGGTGTATCCAAAAAGCCTATTAAAGTGGTTGGTTGTAAATCAATTTCAACTTCCTATCCAAAGTTTAATTCAGAGGTTAATAGTTTAGGAATGAATATTAAAAATGATATTTAATTTATGAAAAAGCATATTACAGTTGCTATAGATGGAAATGCGGCTTCTGGAAAAGGAACTTTAGCTAAAAAATTAGCCGAGTATTTTAACTACGCCTATTTAGATACTGGAAAATTATATCGCGCTGCAGCTTTACTTATTATGGAAAAAGGTATTGATTATAAAGATATCAAAAAGGTAATTAAAGTAATAAAAGATTATAATTTTTATAATTCTAATTTAAAAGATAATTTTCTAAAAAGCGATGAAATTGGTACATTAGCTTCGTTGATTTCAGGATATCAAGAGCTTAGAAATATTTTATTAACATATCAGAGAAAATTTGCTTATGAACAGCATGATAATAAATTAGGTGTAATTTTAGATGGCAGAGATATAGGTTCGGTAGTATTGCCAGAAGCAAATATTAAGTTTTTTATTACTGCCTCAATAAGTGTAAGAACAGAAAGAAGATGGAAAGAGTTGATTTCCTTAGGACAAAGTACTATAAAGCGCCATGTCGAGGAAGATATACGAGATCGAGATAAACGTGATAGTAATAGAAAAAATTCACCTTTAATTGCATCTCAAGATGCAATCTTAATTGACACCACTAATTTGGAGGCTAATGAAGTTTTTTCATTAGCTAAAAAACATATAGAAGAGTACTTATTATAATAAGTACAGTTTAGCTTTAGAGTGGGAAGCATTTTAACCCAGTTATTTATAATTGGTGCATCAAAATTTAAGGAAATTTTATGTCAAATAAACAAGAACAAGTAGAATCATTTGCGGATCTTTTTGCAGAACAAATTAAAAAAGATGAAAAAAAAGAAGGTCAAGTAGTTAAAGGAACAGTTATATCGATAGAAAATGATATGATGATAGTGGATGTAGGATATAAAACAGAAGGTAGAATAAGTCTAAGAGAATTTTCTAATAAAGATAATAATAAAATGCCAATAGAGGGAGACGTTATTGATGTCTATTTAGAAAAAGTAGAAAATAGAAATGGAGAAGCCGTATTATCAAGGGAAAAAGCGAGAAGAGAAGAGTCATGGGGCACTCTGGAAAAGGCTTCCGAGGATAAAGAAAAAGTCAATGGAACAATTTTTGGAAGAGTAAAGGGTGGCTTCTCTGTTGACTTAGATGGGGCAATAGCTTTTCTTCCTGGCAGTCAAGTTGATGTAAGACCTACTAGAGATGCAAATCATCTAGTAGGAAGTACTCAATTATTTCATATTTTAAAAATGGATAGGAGAAGAGGCAATATAGTTGTTTCTCGGAGATCTGTATTAGAAGAATCACGTGCTGAAGCTAAAGCAGAATTAGTTTCTACAATGGAAGAAGGTCAAATATTAGAAGGAATAATAAAAAATATTACTGATTATGGTGCATTCGTAGACTTAGGAGAAGTTGATGGATTATTACATGTTACTGATATTTCATGGAAAAGAATTAGTCACCCAACTGAAGCCTTATCAATAGGTCAAAAAGTAAAAGTACAAGTTATAAAGTTTAATTCAGATACACAAAGAATAAGTCTAGGAATGAAGCAATTAGAAGAAGATCCATGGGAAATTGCTCAAAATAAATATAATGTTGATGATAAATTTACCGGAAGAGTTACTAATATAACGGATTATGGAGCATTTGTTGAACTAGAATCAGGGATCGAGGGATTAGTACATGTTTCTGAAATGAGTTGGACAAAAAAAAATATGCAGCCTGGAAAGATAGTTTCAACTTCTGAAGAAGTTGAGGTAAAAGTATTAGAGATTGATTCTGAAAAAAGAAGAATTAGCCTAGGTATGAAACAGTGTAAGCCTAATCCCTGGTTAGATTTACAAAAGAATTATAAAATTGGTGCAGAAGTAGAGGGTGAAGTAAAATCTATTACTGAATTTGGAATTTTTATAGGGTTGCCTGGTGAAATGGATGGTTTAATTCATCTCTCTGATTTAGATTGGAATACCTCTGGCGAAGATTTAATAGGTAATTTTAAGAAAGGGGATATGATTAAAGCTAAATTACTAGAAATAGATATAGATAAAGAAAGAGTTAGTTTAGGTATCAAGCAGTTAACCCAAGATCCGATGGAGGATAATAATAAATTAAAAAAAGGTAATGTAGTTACTTCAGTTATTAAAAGTATTACAGAAAAAGGTTTGCATGTTGAGATTTCTGAAGGTGTTAATGGTTTTGTAAAAAAATCAGAATTATCCAAAGAAAGATCGGACCAACGGGTTGATAGATTTGCAGTAGAGGAAAAAATAGATGCAAGAATATTATCAGTAGATTCTAAAACTAGGGAGGTTGCTTTGTCTATAAAAGCTCTTCAAGTGGCAGAAGAAAAGCAAGCATTAAAAGATTATGGCTCTGTAGATTCTGGCGCTTCTCTTGGAGACATTTTAGGTGCAGCTTTAGAAGAAAAAGCTAAAACAGAAAATAAAGGTGAAACTACTAAACCTAAAGCAGAAAAGGCTAAACCTAAAAGTCAAAAAGCTAAACCTAAAAAAGCAGTTAAAACTAAGGCAAAAACTACAGCTAAAAAAACTGCTTCTAAAGAGAAAAAAGAAGCTAAAAAAGATGATAAAAAGTAATATTTTTTATAAATAAATTAGTTTATTAATTTTATTATTGATGGCAGAATAATTTTATAATGTGTAAGCATTATAGTATTATTTTTATAGAAAGTTATTGCATGACTCGAAGTGAATTGATCTTATTAATAAAAAAGCAAAGCTCTGGCTTGGATAGTAAAGAAGTAGAGATAGCTATTGAGTTATTTTTTAATGAAATTGTTGCAGGTTTAACTTCAGGAAGCAGAGTAGAATTGAGAGGTTTTGGATCTTTCTCAATAAAAAGTAGGGGACCAAGAATAGCTAGAAATCCGCGAACTGGAGAGAATGTCAAAATTGGAAGTAGATTATTACCATTTTTTAAAGCTGGAAAAGAACTTAATAATTTAATAAATTCCTAAGTGTTAATTTAGGCGCATGTTATGTTAAAAAAATTTTTTTCAAAATTAGTATTCTTAATTTTTTTCTTATTAGTAGTATTTTTTTCAATTGAAAATTCAGAAAATGTATCTATCGGTATTTGGCCTATTTCTAGTAGAATAGAAATTCCTATGTTCTTTTTGACTATTTTTTCTATTACAATTGGAGTATTTATTGGAATGCTCTTATCTTTATATTCAAGAATTAATAGAAAGTAAATTTTAGAAAGTATTTAATCATGGGTATCAAAAATAAAATAATTGTCGCTTTAGATACTGTAGATACAAATCAGGCACTAAAATTAACTGAAACTATTCCAGGAATAGGTGCTATTAAATTAGGTTTAGAATACTTTTGTTTTAATGGTCCAAAAGGGGTAAAACTGATATCTGAAACAGGAGCAAAAATATTTCTAGACTTAAAATTTCATGATATTCCAAATACAGTTGCGGGAGCGATAAAAGCTATTTTGCATTTGCATCCTTATATGATTACTGTCCATTTATCTGGTGGATATGATATGTTAATAAAAGCTAATGAAATAGTTACAGAATATTGTATTAAAAACTCTATAAAAAAACCAATAATTTTAGGAGTATCTGTGCTTACTAGCTTAGATCAAAAAGATTTTATTTCATTAGGTATAAAAGGTAACGTTCAAGAACAGGTAATACGTCTAGCTAAGTTGGCAAAAAATTCAGGTTTAGATGGACTTGTAAGTTCTGCAAAAGAATTAAAAATTATTAGAGAAGAAATTGGTCAGGACCTTTTGCTAGTAACACCGGGTATTAGACCAATAGGTGGACAAATTAATGATCAAAAAAGAATAGTGACGCCGAGTCAAGCTATTAACGACGGAGCTAATTTCTTAGTAATAGGAAGACCTATAACTGCTGCTAAGGACCCCAAAGAAGCACTGAATCAAATTTCTAAAGAAATTTAATATGAATTCTGTAACTAAAATAAAGTTTTGTGGTTTAACGAGTTATGATGAAGTTGCTTTTGCAAAAAAAAATAATATTTATTGGATAGGCTTTATATTCGCTAAAGGGTCATCAAGATTTATTGAAATTGGTAAAGCTAAAGAGATTATTTCTAAATTTGATAATTGTTTGAATATAGTAGGAGTATTTGTGGATGCGAATGATGATTGGATAAAGTTAGCATTAGAAGCAGGTATAAATTATATCCAATTGCACGGAGAAGAAAGTCCAGAAAGATGTGAAGAAATTAAGAGTCTTTTTAAAACGCCTATAATTAAAGCAATACCAATTGAGAAAGAGGAAGATTTAAAAAATATAGAATTTTACAATGATGTATGTGATTATTTTTTATTAGATAAAAAAAATGTAAATAATGAGGGCTTTAATGGAGGAACAGGTGAAAATTTTGATTGGAACATAATAAGTAAAAATAAAGAATGGCTTAACAAATATAAGCCTTGGATATTATCAGGCGGATTAAATATACATAATGTTCAAGAAGCAATCAGATTAACTGGCACCAAAGCTATAGATGTTTCTTCTGGTATAGAGTATAATCCTGGAAGTAAAAGTATCGAGTTAATGGAATTATTTATCAAAGAAGTTAATAAAAAAGTTTAAAAGGATTAAAGAATGAAGCAAAAAGTAAATTCATACAAAAATGGCCCTGATAAGCAAGGTTTTTTTGATATTTTTGGAGGAAGATTTGTAGCAGAAACTTTAATGCCGTTAATATTAGACTTAGAAGAAGAGTATAATAAGGCAAGAAAAGATAAAAATTTTATCAAAGAACTTAAATATTGGAACAAACATTATATTGGCAGACCGTCTCCATTGTATTTTGCATCTAGAATTACAAAGGAACTAGGTGGAGCAAAAGTTTATTTTAAAAGAGATGAACTAAATCATACTGGAGCTCACAAAATCAATAATTGTATAGGACAAGTTCTATTAGCAAAACGAATGGGTAAAAATAGAATAATTGCAGAGACTGGAGCAGGGCAGCATGGAGTTGCTACAGCAACCGTTTGTGCACTCTTTGGACTTCCTTGTACAGTATACATGGGAGCTAAGGATATTGAAAGACAAGCACCTAATGTCTTTAGAATGAAGTTATTAGGAGCCAAAATAGTATCAGTAGAATCTGGATCACAAAGTTTAAAAGATGCTATGAATGAAGCGTTAAGAGCATGGGTTTCTAATGTAGAAGACACTTTTTATATAATTGGGACGGCTGCAGGCCCTCATCCTTATCCTATGTTAGTAAGAGATTTTCAAGCTGTTATAGGAGAAGAAACTAAGGAACAAATTATTGAGGCTGAAGGAAAATTGCCAGATAGCTTGATAGCTTGTATTGGAGGAGGGTCTAATGCATTAGGATTATTTTATCCTTTTCTAGATGATGTTTCAGTAAGCTTATATGGAGTTGAGGCTGCTGGAAAGGGTTTAAAGACTAAAGAGCACGCAGCCTCTTTATCTCTTGGATCTCCTGGAGTATTACATGGCAATAGAACATATTTATTACATGATGAAGATGGCCAAATAATAGAGGCCCATTCAATATCAGCAGGTTTAGATTATCCAGGCGTGGGTCCAGAACATTCTTATTTAAAAGATGTAAAGAGAGTTAATTATGTAGGTATTAAAGATGATGAAGCTTTGGAAGCTTTTAAATTTTGTGCAAAATTAGAGGGTATTCTACCAGCTTTAGAGCCTTCCCATGCGCTTGGATATGTTATGAAAATTGCTCCAAAACTTGATAAAAATCATATCATAATTATGAATTTATGTGGCAGAGGTGATAAAGATGTATTTACAGTTGCAGATGCTCTGGGAGTTAAATTATAATGATTGGAGGAAGCCGCATAAAAAATAAGTTTATTAAACTTGAAGAAGAGAATAAAACTGGATTAATAACTTTTATAACTGCGGGAGATCCTAATTATAATATTTCTCTAGAAATTATGAAAAGTTTACCAGCATCGGGGGCTGATATTATAGAAATTGGTATGCCGTTCACTGATCCAATGGCGGATGGTCCTAGAATTCAGGCTTCGTATTTGCGAGCCTTAAAAGAAGGGCAAAATTTAAAAAAAACTATCAAATTAATTAAAAGTTTTCGTCAAGATAATGACAAAACACCTGTTGTATTAATGGGTTATTATAATCCAATATATAAGTTTGGAGTAAAAAAGTTTTTAAAAGAAGCTAAAGAAGCAGGTATAGATGGTTTAATTATTGTTGATTTGCCTCCAGAGGCTGACGAAGAAGTTTGTAATCCCGCTAATAAAATGAATATAGACTTTATTCGTCTGGCAACCCCTACTTCTAGTATTAATAGATTGCCAACTATAATAAAAAATTCTTCTGGTTTTTTATATTATGTTTCTGTATTGGGGATAACAGGATCAAAAACCCCTAAAATAGAAAATATTAAAAAAAATATTAAAACTATAAAAAGTTTAACAAACATTCCTATAGCCGTTGGTTTTGGAATTAAAACCCCAATTCAGGCTTTAGATATTTCGAAAATTTCTGATGCCGTTGTCGTAGGTTCAGCAATTATAGAAAAAATTAATGAAGCATATAATAAAAATAATAGTGATGTAGATTTTATTATAAATGAAACATCTATCTTTGTTAAAAGCTTATCAAATGCTATAAATAGAAAAAATTAAAAGGAATATTTAATGAGTTGGTTATCTAATTTTGTTCGTCCCAAATTAAGAGCTTTAATAAAAAAATCTGATAATGCAAATAATTTATGGATAAAATGTAATGGATGTGAACAAATGGTTTATCATAAAGATCTTAAAGATACTTTGAGTGTATGTCCTACTTGTGATTATCATATGAAAATGTCTGCAAGTGAAAGAATTGAATGGTTATTGGATGAAGGTAGCATAAATGAATTAAGTATTCCTATAACTAATATTGATCCGTTAAAGTTTAGAGATAGTAAGAAATATGTAGACAGAATTAAAGATGCTAAATCCAAATCTAATTCTGAAGAGGCTATTCTCATGGCTTCTGGTCAAATAGGCGGTAATAATGCGATGGTTGTTGCCTTAGATTTTAATTTTATGGGAGGTTCTATGGGGTCTGCTGTAGGTGAGGGTTTTTTGGAAGCATCAAAAGAAGCTATTAAATTGAATATTCCACTTGTAATTTTTACTGCTTCTGGAGGAGCAAGAATGCAGGAAGGAATATTTTCACTAATGCAATTACCTAAAACTGTAGTTGCTGTGAATTCATTAAAAGAAAAAAATATTCCGTATATAGTTGTTCTTACAGACCCAACAACGGGAGGAGTTTCAGCTTCTTTTGCAATGCTTGGAGATATTACTTTTGCTGAGCCAGGTGCTCTAATTGGTTTTGCAGGACCTAGAGTTATTCAAAGTACAGTTAATGAAACACTTCCTGAAGGTTTTCAAACATCTGAGTATTTATTAGAGCATGGAATGATTGATGACGTTATTCATAGAAAAAATTTAAAATATGCTATTGCTAATACTATTTCTTTATTGATGCAAAACACAACTAATGAGAATTTGCCTAGTTATTGATGAATGATGTATTTTTAGAAAGACTGGCAAAATTAACATCTAAATACCCTAAAGTAATAGATCTTTCTCTAGCTAGGGTAAAAAAATTATTAAATAAATTAGATAATCCTCATTTAAAAATCCCTCCAATAATACATGTTGCGGGAACAAATGGAAAAGGGTCAACAATTGCATTTTTATTTAATTCTTTAAAATGCGCGGGACAGAAAGTTCACGTTTATACTTCTCCTCATTTAATAGAAGTTACAGAAAGAATTATTTTAGCTAATAAAAAAATAAGTTATAATAAACTCTTTCAAGCATTAGACTATTGCGAAAAAGTCAACAATGGAGAACACATCACACAATTTGAATTATTAACTTGTATCGCCTTCTTTTTAATGTCTAAGACAAAAGCAGATGTTACTCTATTGGAAACTGGTCTGGGTGGCAGATTAGATGCTACTAATATAATAAAAAACCCAATTTTAACTATTATTACAAGTATATCACTAGATCACTCAGATTTTTTAGGTAATAAATTACATTCTATAGCGAAAGAGAAGGCGGGAATAATAAAGAAAGGAATTCCATGTATTTCTGCTCCTCAGGAAATAGAAGTTAAAAAAGTATTAATTGATAAATGTAAAGAAAAACAGGCTAAATTAATAATTAGTGACCAAAAATCTTTTATTAGTTATGAAAAGAATGGTTTTAAGATAAATAAGTCAAATATTGAAGACCATCTGTTCCCATGGCCTTCCTTAGAAGGGCCACATCAAGTAATTAATGCTGCACTAGCTATTACTGCTTTAATAACAGTACCTGAATTGAGAGTTAATTTGAAAGATATGAATCAAGGGATTGTATCAACATATTGGCCTGGAAGACTAGAAAAAATTAGTAAATCTATTGTTAAAAGATACTCTCTGATAACTGAGGATATTTGGTTAGATGGCGGACATAATATTGCAGGCGCTCAGGCAATAAAAAATTGGATTATACATAAAAAAATAAAAAAAATTATTTTAGTTTGCGGCTTTCTTAAAAATAAAGATGCTGAAGATATATTATTTATATTAAAAGATTATATTAAATATATCATATTTGTTCCAATAGATAATAAAAACTCATATACAGTTGAAGAATTATCAATTATGTCAAAAAATTTAGATATAAGTTATTATATGAGTAATTCAGTTAAAGAAGCTATTACTTCAAGTTTGATTTCTAAATCTTCAAAAGTTCTTATTTTTGGCTCATTATATTTAATTGGAGCTATATTAAAATTAACAAATAATTAAATATTTTTATCTATCCACGCAGTAAGATCAGCCTTAGAAGACATACCTACTTTAGTATCTATAAGTTCACCATTATTAAATAGCAACATTGTAGGTATACCTCTTATTTGAAATTTTCCAGGAGTTTCTGGATTTTCATCTACATCTAATTTACCTATTGTTATTTTATCGCTATATTCATTTGATATTTCTTCCAATATAGGGCCAATTTGTTTACATGGACCGCACCACTCTGCCCAGAAATCAACTATAATTGGTTGGCCTTTTTTAATTACATCTTCTTCAAAAGTGTCATCTGATATTTGTATAGTGCTCATTTAGAATTTCCTTATTAGCAAGTTTATATTTCTTAAACATTTTGGTATTTTTTTTCAATTTCTTCAATTAAATTATTTAGATTATTTAAATTATTTAAGGTAGTAGAATCATTTTCTTCTTCGTAATGAACTCTAAGATCATCAATTTCTTTATAAGCTTTAGGAATTGTATTCCATTTTTCATCATTATGACTAAAAATTTTTTTAGCAATTCTACGATTAATTTTTGAAATAATTTCTTTTGGAAGAACTGAAGGGTTTTCTTCAAAAATTACTTTTTCAGCAAAGTAATAATTTCTTTCTTCTTTAAATTTATTAGCGATCATTAATTTATCCTCCCAATTGGCAATATGAAATTCTTCCATTATTACTTTTTCATAGTTATTTGAAAATGAATTATAAATTGTTTCTTCAAAATTTATATCTTCTTGTGATAAATATTCCTCCTTATCTTCTGCCTGCTTCCTCAGTAACTTTTCAAGTGTTAATTTAAATTCTACATTAGAATTTATAATATCAGCTCTCCTATGTAATTCCTCATTTGAAATATGTTTATATTCATTTATTTGAGGGATAAATTTTGATTCCATAATAATTGGACTTTTATTACTGCGTAAAGACCTTATTATTTTAGGGCTTTTAGACATAAAATGTTCTAAGGAATTTTCAGATAAATTAATATAATCTTCAGGATCATGTTTTAAATCAAAACACTGAGCCCATTTATAAATAGGATGATAACATATAAATGATACAACAAATGGCATTATCTTTCCAAAATATGATTCTGTAATACAAAAAAGCTTATTATTTTCTATTAGTTTATTTGCATTTTCTTTATTAGAAGTTGAAATACTTGCTTCCCACAACTGAGGACTTTTTAAATTTATAATTTTGGCTAGTTTGATAGTGGCTATAGCATCTCCCAGTGCGTCATGCGCATTAAAATTTTTAATTCCGTTGAATGGGGCTATCTGATCTAATTTGAAGGATAATTTTCCTTTTTCATTTTTTGGTATTTTTATAGTATTTGGATAATAAATGTAATTAGCTCTCAAAATATTCAGTAAATCTGATCTTTTATTTCCATTATTTATAGTAAAATAAGGATTATATAAGTTTTTAAATAGTGTTTTTCTCAAAAACTCTTCGTCAAAGGATATTGAATTATATCCGATATATGTTGCAGTACCCCAGGATTTAAATTTATTTAACATTAATTCAATTAATGCCAAATGGGAGAGATTTGTTTGCGTAAGATCTTTTACAGAGCTTTGGTTTACTAATATAGCTTTCGGATATGGAATAATATCAGATAATAAACGACATCTTGCTTCAAATCTATCTATTTCTTGAAAACTTGTATTTGTTAATATAGCTCCAACTTGTATAATTTGATCCCAGTTACTATCTCTTCCGGTTGTTTCAAAATCATAAAATACATAGTTCATTTTAATTATTTTTAATCCATTCTTTTGCTTTATTTAATGCGTCTTCTGTCCCTATATGCATCCATTTACCAGAGTTTTTAATACCCCAAATTAAATTATTTTTAATAGCTTCATCATAACATATGTTTAATGAAAATTTATTACTATTTACTTCATCAATTACTTTTGGATTTAAAATTTGCCATCCCGTATATGCAAGACTATTAATCTTTTTTCTATATATTAATGAAGGATATTTTTTACTTTTAAGAGCAAAATCACCTTTTCCATTATAGCCTATTGATTTTTTTTTATCATCTAAAAGTAATAAAAAGTCCATATTATTTGGATTAAAATTTTTGATTAGTTCAGTTAGAAAATTTTTTGAATTGGAAGGTATAATTATTGAATCACCATTTATGACAATTATTGGTTGAGTTATATCTTTTTTTCTTATATTTTTTATAGCTCCTCCTGTTTCTAATATTTTCGATTCTTTAATTATTATAATTTTCATAGCTTTGTTTTTTTTACAATATACATTTATATATTTTTCTATTTTTTCAGAGAGATAATGAGTATTAATATAACATTTTTTTATATTATTCTTTCTAAGTTCTTCCAAAATATAAAAAATTATAGGTTGATTATTTATTTCTATTAGAGGTTTTGGAGTTTTTAATGTTAATGGCCTTAATCTTTTACCAAAACCTGCGGCTAAAATAATAGCTTGAGATATCTTGGTGTTTTTCTCTTTCATCTTACAAGCCTATAAATAAATTTTATCTTTAGGGATATACATTTCAATCCAATTATTAATTTCTTCTAAGCCACCTTTTCTTGCAGATGTTAAAAATATTTTCATAGCTTGATTCACAAACTTTAGGTATTTAATTTTTTTATCTCTTCGTGCGAGTCTTATAAATATTCCAACAATTTTGGCATTTCTTTGTGCAGTAAGTATATTATAATTTTTAATGAATTGATTTACATTTTTAATTTTATTCAATTTTATGAATTCTTGAATAACAACTTCTTTTGTTTGTTTTGATACATTTCTTCTTACATCTTCTAGTAAGGATGATATGTCATAAGCCTCATCTCCTATTAAAGCATCTTGAAAATCAATTATGCCTATTTTTTTTACATTAGCTCTAGTCGGTAGCCAAAATAAATTATCAGCGTGAAAGTCTCTTAAAACAAGTTTATTATTTTTTAGTTCTTTGAATATTTTAATCCATGACTCACCCCATGCTTTTTTGGAATCATCATTAAGTGTAATATTTATTTCTTTGAAGTACCATTCAGTGAATAGGTTAACCTCTTTAAGTAAGTAATTTTGGTCATATCTTGGTAGGTCTATAGAATGTTTTATTTTATGAATGTACGATAAACATCTAATAGCATTAGAATATAGTAATTTTTCTGAAATACCTTTTTTTAATGCTTTATTAAAAGTTAAGTCACCAAAATCCTCTATTAAATATAATCCTTTTTTGTGATCTATTTTAATGATTTCTGGAGCAGATAGTCCGTTATTTTTAAGATATTTAGAAACTTTAATAAATTCATAGTTTCTATTTTCTATAGCAGTTGATTCCATTAATAATAAATTATTATTTAATCTATAATAACGTCTACTTGATGCATCCTGAGGTATACATCCCAATATATTATTACTTAGTTGGTTATTATTTAAAAATATTTCGATATTTTTATTAATTTTAATATTAATTAGTGAATTAGACATTTAATTTTTATTAAAACTTTCAAATTCTTTTAAAAGTTCTTTCCTTCCTTTTATCTCTACAGACCTTCTGTTTTCTTCAAGTTCATTTAAAATAATTTCTATTTTTTTACTAGGTATTAGGTGTTCTATTATTTCAGGCCACTCTATTAAAATTATACCACTATTTAACGCATCTTCTAAGTTTAGATTCCAAACATCTGCAGGATTTTCTAATCTATACATATCATAATGCCAAATGATATTACTATCATACTCATATGTTATTAACATTGGGAAAGTAGGACTTAAAATTTTATCATTTTTAGTAAGATATTTGATGAATGCTCTGGCTATAGTAGTCTTACCAGAACCGAGATTTCCAATAAGAAGAAAAATATCATCTTGTCTCGCAATTTGAGCAAGCTTTTCTCCGAATCTTTTCGCATCTTTAAGGTTATTTAAAACTAGCTCCATAAGCTTTTTTAAAAAATTCCCTAATATCTATAATGATCAGGTTTAAATGGTCCTGTAGTATCTAAGCCAAGGTACTTAGCTTGTTTTTTATTTAACATTGTTAACTGTGCTCCTACTTTATTCAAATGAAGTAAAGCTACCTTTTCGTCAAGTTCTTTGGGCAATGTATATACTTTCTTTTCATAGCTTTCATAGTTCTTCCATAGTTCGATCTGGGCTAATACCTGATTAGTAAAAGATGCGCTCATTACAAAACTAGGGTGTCCTGTAGCGCAACCTAGATTCACTAACCTTCCTTCAGCTAACACAATAATTTTTTTACCATCAGGAAATGTTACTTGATCTACTTGTGGTTTAATTTCTTCCCACTGATAGTTTTTTAAGCTAGATATTTCAATTTCAGAATCAAAATGACCTATGTTACATATAATAGCTCTATCTTTCATCTCTCTCATGTGATCTATATTGATAACATCACAATTACCTGTAGCTGTAACAAAAATATCTGCAGTTTTGACTGCATTTTCCATAGTTACAACCTCATAGCCTTCCATAGAAGCCTGAAGGGCACAAATTGGGTCTATTTCTGTTACTAGTACACGGGCTCCAGCATTTCTTAAGGAAGCTGCAGATCCCTTTCCAACGTCACCATATCCTGCAACTACAGCTACTTTACCTGACATCATTACATCAGTAGCTCTTCTGATACCATCAACTAAACTCTCTCTACATCCATATAAATTATCAAACTTAGATTTTGTAACAGAATCATTTACATTAATTGCAGGTACTAATAGACTATTATCTTTTTCCATTTCATATAACCTATGAACACCTGTAGTAGTTTCTTCACTAAGACCCCTTATTTCTTTTAATAGATTTGGGTATTTTTCATGCATTATTTTTGTTAAATCACCCCCATCGTCTAATATTAAGTTAGGTTTCCACTCATTAGGACCTGTTATAGTTTTTTCAATACAATCCCAAAATTCTTCTTCAGTTTCTCCTTTCCAAGCAAATACAGGAATATTATTTTGAGCTATAGCCGCAGCTGCATGGTCTTGGGTAGAAAATATATTACAGGAAGACCATCTCACTTCTGCTCCTAAGAAAGTTAGTGTTTCTATTAATACTGCAGTTTGAATAGTCATATGAAGACAACCAACAATTCTTGCCCCTCTGAGTGGCTTTGTACTTTTATATTCATCTCTAAGAGCCATTAAGCCTGGCATTTCTGTTTCAGCTATTTCTATTTCTTTTCTGCCCCACTCTGCTTGTGTAATATCTGCTATTTTGTAGTCTGTAAATGTACTCATAATAATCCTTATTTATAGTTCATTAGTGATAATTGCATATATAGTCTCTTTATCTAAAGCTGCACGAATGTTTTGTAAAGTTTTCTTTTTTGTTAGAAATCTAGATATATGAGCTAATTCATTTAAATGAATAGGAACATCGTTAGTTGGTGAAATTAAAAAAAATATTATATCAACAGGTTCATTATCAATAGAATTATAATTAATGGGTTTGTTAAGTTTAAGAAATATTCCGATTGATTGTTTAATATTTTCTAATTTAATATTAGGTAGAGCTATTCCAGAGCCTATACCAGTATTTTCAATATTTTCTTTTTTTGAAAGTAGACTGAAGATTTCTTTATTAGAAATATTATTAAGATTCTCAACAATTGATGATAATTTATTTAATAGCTGTTTTTTATTATTTATATTATG
>CEUL01023803.1_pt1 | contig 16518 bp, 11 predicted proteins | sample 427021 | NCBI WGS metagenome assembly CEUL01 (sample SAMEA2622800, study PRJEB7988) | marine metagenome | isolation source: saline water (ENVO:00002010), including | reverse complement strand
CAGTGGCGGCGCTTCTGACAGTCCGCTTCGGCGGAGCTTTAGTCCTAGGTGTCGCTGTCGCTCAGGTCCTCTCGAAATCTCCGCCCGGCGATTGTACTGCTCTTGGACCACTGAGAGAACTTCTGCATTTAGGTGGTTGGGTATCGGTGAGCAATATCGCGTCCATAATCCTCGTCTACGCAGATCGTTTCCTGATTGCTTCTTTCGTATCAATCGCGGCCGTTGCCCACTACACTACAGCAAGCGAAGTGGTAACCCGCCTTTTGCTCGGCCCTGTCGCAGTAGCCGCTGTGTGGTTCCCTGCCTTGGCTCGGAAACAGAGCGTGAAAGATGAAGGATACCGCGACCTGGCCGAACAAGGAGTGCGGCTGATCACAATCGTGATATTACCGTTGCTTTTTGTGCTTGTATCCATCTCAGACCCGTTCCTGCGCCTATGGGCAGGTGTTGAAATTGCCGAGGCTGGTGCGCCGGTTCTTCAGTGGCTCGCCTTGGGCGTATTCTTAAATGCCCTAGCCCAAATACCTTTCGCCACCCTTCACGCACAAGCTAGGGCAGACGCACCAGCTCTATTGCATCTAGTAGAGCTACCTCTCTACCTGATATTGCTCTTATGGGCACTGCCCGCTCTCGGCCTAAAGGGAGCCGCTATCGCATGGACAGCCAGAACCGGCTTCGACCTTCTCGGCCTACTAATCTTGGCGTCTCGGTTGGAATCGAGATTTGCCGGAGTAGCTACGATGACTGTCCGACTCGCACTCGAAGGGATCGGACTGCTAGGCATAACTATGGCTCTGTCAAACTTCCTCAGTCCGTGGACAGGTATGTTGATAATGTGTCCCTTCTGTATCGGATGGCTATGGAAACGCGCTCTAACCCCAAGATGGCAACACGAGATCAGTGCTCGAATGAGGCGAACCTTCGGGTGACCTTGGCCTGCAGCCGAAAGTTCATCGTATCCGATTCAAAATGGCGATTGAGGTTCATAACCCAATCGAGACCTAACCCCATATCCCACTGGCCTAAAAACCGAGTAGAGTTAGCTGAAACTACGTAAAGCACATCTGAGATCCCCTCACCGCTAGGCATGGCTGCAGCCGGCTGTTCCGATACAATCGAGCGATCAAAGCTCAGGGACCAATGACCTTCCGAGTGGAAGCGATCCACACCTATTGATTGACCATTGCCAAATGGACCAGCAACGGTCGTCATAAGCTGTCCCCGATGAGTCCAGCTTCCGATTCGTGAGGAAGAATCAATGTAAATAGGATGAGGTGCGTGACCCCAATAGAATCTTTCATTGTTGATACGAGCCCCTCCTCTTTCTCTATGGGTAGGACCAGAAACAATGCTCTCAGCACGGAAGACAGTAAGTGTTGATCCTGTACCCCACGTCTTTCGAAAACCGGCAGCATATCCACCGAAATCTTCCGGCTCAAGCAGCAGCCACCGAGCATCGACCGAGTGGTCTCCCCTTACCCATTCGAGCCATACCTCCGCTCCTACAGAGGCAACCAACCACCTTGAAAAAACGGAGAAGAATTGATCATCTAAACGCTGATCAACACCCTGGAGACCCGACTTCAGGATGCCTTCGAACGGTTTCTTCAGCAAGCCGCCCATCATGCCATCTTCCGATGGCCACGGCTGATGAAACAGACGAGTGAATCCAAGCTGCAATCCAGTAAGCCCTCGCGGGCTGAAAGCAACCGTAAATCCGTTGAGCAGTGCGAAATTTTCTCGATCAGCGCCGTCAGTCCGGGCAAACCATCGGCTCCGCTCTGTCCGTCCAGCCATATAACGGAAATCAAGCTCCAGTATCCACAAATCTACCGGAGCACTCGTGCCCAAGAATAAGTGCGGAATTCCTCCGGCAGCAGCACCCATGACCAAAGGATGAAGGTCACCCGGGCCCCAGATTTGCGGACTTGATGACAGTCCGCCTGTCAACCCCAACATGTCCAGCGTCAGTGACGAAGAACCTAACGATAGAATCTGGTAACTCTCATCACCGAAGCGCTGAGGAATGTCGAGCGAGGCTGGTGCCAGCGCGGACCGAAAACGTCCGCTGCCGTCTATACCCGTTGGCGCCAGCGCAAACTCTCGGTTTTCGGTTCGGAACCAAGTCGGGTTAACGACCAATGAAATCGGACCCCAGCGACCAAAGACACCACCTGAAAAAGCATGTGTAAAACCTTTCCCGTGCCACACTGGTCCCTCGCCCCGTTGGAACGGAAACGCCGTATTGAAGGACCCAAGTGCCCGCAGAGGCAGGAGACCCCAGAGCTTCTCTTTTACAGGTCTGATCCGGTAAACATTTTGCCACGGATGCTCAGACGAATGAGCTTTCACGGATTGCTGATAAGAGAGCGACCAGACCCTCGGGCCATCGCGCACCGCCATTGAACGTCCTGGCATCAGACCTCTATTTTCTAGCGCCCGGACGTAGCTCTCAGCCAAAGTTCCAGGTGCCGAATAAAGCCACGCCTCAGCTGTGCCCTTGGGCGCCAACTGTCCCTGGGCACCGGATCCAGCCAAAACCGATATCAATAATTGTGAGGCAATCAGATGGAATCCAAACGGCCGACCCACGCGCAAGATACCGCTAAGATTCGAAGCCATTCCTAGTTTGAGCCCTGTGGGCACCGTCCTCAGAACACACATGGAAGAAGGGTACAGCGGAAAACAGATCTTCTCTAGAGCTTCCATAGCATTGCCGAATCATATCTGCTTCTCGAACTTCGATCCGTGTCCACCACCCTCCTTTCCCTGATTGCCACCCTCGTGTCGGCAACCCCCGAGCCCCCTGTTCTTCATGAGAGGGCGGACACCCTATGGCGCGTTGGGTTAACCCGAGGATTGTTCCTCGACAGATCGCTGCATGAAGATTCAAAGAATAGATACCAAGGGTCTAGCCCATTAATGCGGACTGCTTCTGATGACGTGTTCAATGCAATCAGGACAGCTCGCGACCCAGTTTCAGAAGATCGAGGTTTCAAGATCCGCCTTCTTGCAATCGAGTCCGACGCGGCCTTCAACTCGGATTTGCCGTTCTCGATCAATGAGGGAACCCTATGGGCCGGTCGCGGCCTCTCCGGTAGGATTCAAGCAGGATCAGCAGCGTCATTTAATGGACTGACGTTGATTTTGGCACCGGAGTTCTGGGGAATTGAAAATCAAGATTTTCAGACGTTTTCTTATCCAGAAAATCTCACTAATCCGGGTAATTCTGAGGCGCGAAAGCGCCACCCGCTGGCATCACCATTTCACTACCCTCCGCACTCGATAGACCTACCCCAACGTATTGGATACAATCCGAGTGTAGCCGTTGGGATCGGTCAAAGTAGTCTCTCATGGGAGTCGGGCTCAGTCCGTGCAGGCTTTGCTAACCACAGTTTGCGATGGGGACCCTCCATTCGAAGCCCACTACTGGTCAGCAATAACGCGCCAGGATTTCCGCACCTTTTTGCTCAGACAGCTAGGCCTGTAAGGTCACCGATCGGAGACGTACACGCTCAGTGGATCCTTGGTCGTATCGAAGAGTCTGAGTACTTCGATAACGATCCGAAAAACAATTATCGGTCTTTCAGCGCTGCCATTCTTGTCCTTGATCCGTCATTTGATCCCGGCCTAAGCATCGGCGTCAGTCGGGTAGTCTACGCACCAGCACAGGCCTTCATCGACATTCCGACCGCTGCCTTCAATTTCATAGGATCAGTAGGACCGGTGGCCTCGGAGCCAGGGGACACCCTCCTAACCCCGGGTCCTGACGGGATTTTCTCACTCTTTGCTCACTGGAGCTTTCCCAGCGCAGGCTTTGAAACATGGATGGAATGGGGACGTGCAGAAGCACCGCGTGATTTCAAAGACTTTCTGGAAGCACCACACCACAGCAGAGGATATACACTCGGACTTCGACACACTCATCCGTCTACGACATCAGGACAACTGTCTTTCGAGGCTGAAATCACCAGTTTAGAGCCCAGTCAATCTTTTAGGCTCAAACAGCACGGAGAATGGTACACGAGTCGCCGCGTCGTCCAAGGCTATACCCACAAAGGCCGAGTGATAGGTGCTGGGATCGGTCCAAGTGGATCGAGTCAGTGGCTCGCAGTGGACTGGATAGAGCACAGTTGGAATTTGGGCTTGTTTGGAACGCGGATGCGATTAGAGAACGAAGCACTCTACTCGTATTTTCCTGAATACCGCAGAGCAGACCTAACACTTCTAGCAGGAGTGCGAGGGGCAGTTCAGTTGGGCCCCTTGAAATTTGAAGCTGCGTGGGCTGAATCAATCCGTCTCAATTACTTGTTTCAAACGAAGCCCCTGCCCAACGACGCCTACCGAGGCGTTGATCTCCGAAACCGGATACTTCGATTGAGTTTCTCAGCTACCGGCGAATGAACCCTAAAGTATTCTCCCTCTGGCTAGCTCTAATCGGAGCCACCCGCATCGATCTACTCGGATCTGTGGGTCCACTAGTCATGACTCCCTTTCTAGTTATAGCTCCCATCATTGTCATGAGCTTCCTGTGGCGTTCCTGGACCAAAGGTGAGTCGATTCCGATGGCCGCAGGAGCTTCTGGCTTCCTGCTAGTGATAACTCTCCTGATGGGAATCCTCGTCCTGTCGACTTTTGCAAGCTATGACCTAGCTACATCGGCTCGCCGTGTAGCACTCCTAGTGGTTCAAGTCTACCTGGTGCTCGCGGTAGGATTCTCACTGCTCTCGGTACCCGGATCCAGATCGATGCTCTACCGAGGAGCGAAGTGGGGCTTGATCTTGGTACTCATGTTCAATGGACTTCAGCTATTCTCGTGGTTGGCTGAACCAGCTTGGTTGAGCAATGGATTCCTAGATCTGCAACCAGGACTTTATTTTGGCGTAATCCCGCGTCTTACAGGCCTTAGCTCGGACCCTAACCTCGGGGGCTTTGGCACCGTTGTGTTCACATGGATTATATGGACCTACGGACCTGAAGACCGCTCACAGGTTGGCTGGGTTTCATTGGGAACGCTCGCCGTACTTCTAACGCTATCTCGGTCAGCCGTCCTCGCTGGGCTAGTGTGTGTCGCCTGGCACATATTCTCCGGACGCTATTTTCTTGTCACTCGCTTTCGGATCCTTGTTCTAATTTGCGGGGTGTCCGCACTTCTGCTTCCGTATGCACTTTCGCCCTGGGGTTCCGACTTTCTTGATGGGATAGCAACGATGCTCGGCACTCGTCTCACGCTGGAGGAAGGCTCAAGTAGTCAACACACCCAGCTAATACTTCTAGGACTTGAGGTCGCTACAGAGAACTTGAAGCATTTGGCGATAGGAATTGGGTATGGGAATGCATTTCTAGAGACCCAGTCCATTTTCCCAGGCAACCAGTACGGTAATTTTCACTCCCTCCTTGTCACAATGTTTGCAGAATCGGGCCTACTAGCCGCAGCACTAGTAGTTGTCCTATTCATTGGGGCTTACCAACGCAACCCACAAACCCGTTCTATCGTCGTCGCGACATTCATCTTTAACATCTTCCAACAGTCCCATACTGAACCAATCACCTGGCTGATTCTCGGCATGGGCTGGACATCTTGGCAAACCGATCGGAGCTTGTCCGGGCTATGGGATAAAACCGTTTCGGAGTCATCGATCGACATGAACACCTTAGAAGCATCGGCAAAATGATCCCCGTGGCCCAACCTGTCCCTTCCAAGTCAATCCACGTGCTTGACCTACCATCGTTCCTGAGAAGTCATCTCCTACGCTTCTCCCTTACCTCACTAACGGTTGCAAGCACCACTTTCCTAGCCTCTCTTCTGGTCACCCCTGTATACGAAAGCGAAGCGTCTTTCCGGGTGCGCATGAACTCCGAGGCAGGGCTCGGATCCTCTCTTCTTAGCGGCATTGGAGACGTAGCGGAGGCACTCCCAGGCGGACTCGCGGCCGCAGGCGGCCTAGGGGAAACCGATGTGCAAACAGAGATCGGTATTCTCCGCAGCCGTGCTATGCTTGAGCCTGTTGCAGACGAGCTAGCTCTGCATGTCCAAATGAGCAGACCTTGGAGAGCCTTCCGTTCGGATATTTTCTCGCTAGTTGAAGCCAGTGAAGATGCTCCAAAAGGAACCTACACCATGCGCCGACAAGCTGATGGTTCTTATCGGGTCTCCGCTCGTGGCAACCGGAAACCGGTGAAGCTGCCCTCTGCAATTTCGATTGGAGAGCAATTTTCGATCGGTCCCATGACGTTTCAGCTACAGGACTCACTAGCATCGGATCCCCCGGCTGTGATACGTATTTCTGTCGACTCATTCCGGCGAAGTATGCGCTCACTCAGAAGGCGTATCCAGATTCAAAGATCTGATATCGGCTCGCGACTAATAGAGATTCAGTACCGTAATCCGGATCCAGCAGTAGCGCGTCAATTCGTTAATCGGGTTGCAGAAAATTTCGTGGAATTCTCTCTGACGTGGAGTCAACGGGACGTTCGGCGTGAAGAGTTGATTCTTTCACAAGAGGTTGATCGAATTGAGAAAGAGCTCGCCGCCGCGGAAGCAGAGCTTGAGGACTTTCAGACTTCAAAGCTCGTGGTGCTCCCAGAGGAACAGGCAACCCAAGAGATCGGTCGTGTCGCGGAGATGCAGCTGATCCGTGATGTGGCTGAGATTGAAAGATCTTCCTTAGGAGCTGTGGTTGAGGAATTGGAGAACCGTCCTCCGCGCGCCGGGGATCAAACGCCTTTCCGCGCGCTTGCGAGTTTTCCGACCTTTATATCGAACGAAGGAGTGCAAGAATTAGTCCTTTCGTTACTGGCCCTCGAAAACGAACGGGCTACTCTGCTCGTGCGTCGTCAAGAGACCAATGAAGATGTGGTGGCACTGAATGTGAGGATCCGAGAGATAGAAGAACAGTTGCTCGACATCGCAAATGACTATCTCCAAGGCCTCGATAACCAGCTAGAATCAACACAATCTGCCCTCAACACCTTCGATCAATCGCTGCGCAGTCTGCCCTCACTGGAGTTGCAATACACCGTACTCAAACGCCGCCAGAGAATCCTTAGTGAATTGTACGTAATGCTTGAAACTCGACTGGCAGACGCAGAGGTCCGCAGAGCCGTGGATGATGCGGAGGTGAGGATCGTAGATACTGGGGTAGAGGAAGACCGGCCGGCCTTTCCGCGCCGATCTATAACGGCAATTCTTGCGGCGATGATCGGGATATTAGCAGGCCTATTCGCTGTCGTTGGAGCGCACAGAAGACATGAGGGTTACTCAATTGAGCCACAACTCGGCTAGGCATCTCCGCTTACTTCTGTCTTAAGGTGAGATAACGCAAGGCGGTAAAACAATCTCGATTTCAAAGTTTTGCCTTAAACTGACGATCAATCCATCTCGATAGACGAAGCCGTCGGGCAACAGTGGGCAAAATCCCGAACCTAGCACACGCACACCGTAGTCCGCCGGAGTCAACTCCGAAAAAAGTACCGACCCAGACTCCGGCAAAGTGACCCGGTCTACAACGCCCATCGAAGTGTATAACTCCACCTCCAAGCCAGAGACAGGAGCCGCGTCTTGGTCACGAACCGAAACTTCAATGCTGCTTCTCGCATCCTCGTACTGAAACTCAACATATACCATATCCCCTTCTTCGACGCGGAAGGTTCTGTAGTAGCCATCCGGATGCTCGGCCGCGAAAAAATATCGAGTAGGAGCTGAACTCACGCCGATATCACCTTCGGGTACAAATTCGAACCGTGAAGCCCCCACGGAGTCTGTCTTCGCATAGCCAAGGTGACGAGTACCGGTATACAGAACTAGTGGTACGTCCTGGACTCCCTGACCATCAGGAAGAGTCACCAGGACCTCGACTGAGGCGTACTTGAAGGGAGGCGTGAAGACTTCCTCACAACCTTGAATCACCAAAATCAAGCTCACCGCCGAAACCCACACCAACGTTCTTCTCAGCATTTAATCAACGAAGTATGACATTTTGAGGTGTCGGTCTGCTCTCCAAGGTAGCTCCAAAAGACAAACTCGACTAAAGCACATCTCGAAGATCAACTTGTAGACGAGTCAGGGTGAGAATAGCTTCGATGTATGATCGCTTTTTCGATGAGATTTCACATGGCCCGTCGCTTGGCAGGTTTCGTGCCCGCAGCTATAGCGCTATCTAGCCTTTCGATATTTTCTTTTTCCGAAATCAATGCGCAAGATGTGCCAGCTTCAGCACCATCATCGTCAGGATCTCTTGTAGCCCGATCCCTATTATTACCTGGAGATGCTCTCCAAATCCGTATCTGGCTTGAGCCCGACCTCAGCGGTGAATTCGTTGTCGACGAAGAAGGGGTTGTGACTCTGCCGATGCTAGGTCGTATCTCCGCCGTCGACCTCTCAATCGCCGAACTTAGGGGCCTGCTAATTCATCGGTATACCAAAGAACTACGGAATCCATCCATCACGGTCACCCCAGTGCGGCGAGTTTATGTCTTAGGTGAAGTCAATCGACCGGGGATGTATGGGTTAGACCCTACGGCTTCACTCGCGAGCGCAGTCGCCCTAGCCGGCGGAGCGAGTCGGGAAGGTGACCTCCGAAAACTGACATTAATCCGTGAGAATGAGACGTTTCTGTCGGGTGTTGACCCTATGGCCGACTTGCTATCGACGGGAACTCGGTCCGGAGATCAGATCTTTGTCGAGCGCCGGAGTTGGCTAGAACGAAACCAGCAGTTCGTGACGACTACCGTTCTGGGAGTCGCTGGTATAGCAGTGGCCCTGATCAACCGGTAACTGTTGTCGACCTAACGCTTAATCCACAAACGTTGGTCCAAGAGATTCGGATCGGAGAACCTGGGAGAGTAGCCGTTCTCTCTTCTGAAGGATGACCAAGCTCTGACCCCCTCGAATTTTCCTTTTACAACAGCTTTAAACCTACCGCGGCGAACAGCGTTTGCTAACCCAGCTACTTGACCAATCAAGAGAGAAAAACTGAAGGTCACGATAAGGTCTAGAGAAAAATTCTTGGCAATGGTCCAGATCGTATTCCGATGTCTAAGGAAATACGATCGAGGAGATGATGGGCCGAAGGTCGCTCCTCCTTCATGAAGAATCGTCGCCGCTGAGGCAAATGCCACACTGTATCCCCGAGTCCGAGCCCGTAAACCCACATCTAAGTCTTCGGCGTAAGCCTCAAACCTCCGGTCGAAGAAACCCTCGGGGTCGCCCATCAGGTCCATTACGAGATCCCTTCGGTAAAGAGCAGCACATCCAGACGGACAGAGTAATGGGCCATCAGCGTCATGCCTGCGGTCATACCCTGACCCAGTTTTCGTTAAAGTCAGACCAAATCTATCGATCCGGCCTGGCTCATTAGCCCGGTAAACGGCTGGAGCGATCATCGCTGCTCCGGTTTTTATCGCCGCACCTAACATCTCGCTCAGAGCCGAGGGTTCTACGTATGCATCATTGTTGATCACCAGAAAAAACCCAGCTCCATCCGGTAATCGTCGATAAAGACCGTGGTTATTGGCACCGGCAAACCCGACATTTTCCTGCAAAGACTCGAAGAAAAATCCTATCGGAGGGCTACTCCCGTTTTTCCGACTCAACAACCTACCCCACTCCTTCAATTGCTGATGACCAACTGGGCTAGTTGAGCCCGAATCTATGATCGTCACCGTTCTCAGTGGCCCCTCATCCCGAGAGAGAGCTTCGATGCACCGAGTTGTTAGATCCGTGCGGTTGTAATGCACCACCACGGCATCTACTGAATCTTCCATACTGAAATCATCGGAACGTTTATGGAGAGCCAGACTTAAGTTCAAGCTGACAAGGTCTCAGATAACCTGATCAATGGGAAAATAGCTGACTGGATGCAAGTTGGGGTACTCACACAATCCAAGCGTGAGATATGCCGACATGGAACGACCCGAGCCTGCGTCAAAGACGCTGTGCATCAGCTTTATTGTTGTCCTGCAAGACCCTTCATAGATTTATCTTTAGTAGGTACTTAACTCCTCCGCTCACTCGTCACTGATATACAAGACTGAGTGGTCTTCGACACCCTAGGTGAGGGCACTGCCACCGGTGCGAAAACGAACTAATGCCGCGGGCATCATGACGCTCGCATTTTTGACGTCTTTAGGGGTGGAATCAACCCAAGGACAACTGCCCACATCTATATCCGAGGCAGAAGCGCTCCTTCGTGAAAACCCTGAACTAGTTAGAGCGCAACTCCGAGATTCAGGGCTCACCCAAGAAGAGATCCGTGCTCAGTTAGTAGCGCGTGGCATGCCGTCCGATGCTCTCGACACGTTCTTTTCCGATGGCTTCATAGATCCCGAAACCGCATTTTCAGCAAATTCAATCGCTGCACTAGAGATGCTGGGCATCGTAAGGGAGGGTGCGGACGGGTTGGAGCTCATCGAGGAGATCTCAGGGTTTCAGCCCGGCGACGAATTGGCTGACACGGCCTCATCACCCGTCTTTGGACACGATATTTTCCGCCGTGCTACGTCACGTTTCCAGCCACTTCTTTCAGGCCCTGTACCGGACACATATCAACTCGGGCCCGGCGATAGCTTACTCCTGCTGCTAACCGGTGAAGTCGAACTCGCTCACGATCTCGAGGTGACACGAGAGGGCTTTGTTGTCATACCAGATGTAGGACGGATAACGCTATCTGGCTTAGACATGGCTGAGGCAAGCGTACTCCTCAGAGAACGCCTTTCCGGATTCTACTCAGGGATAAGGAGAGGTACAACCTCAGTAAATCTCTCAATTGCCGAACTCCGAACTATTCAAATCTACGTCACGGGCGAAGTCCGACAGCCGGGAGCTTATCAACTCTCGTCCATGGCAACGGTAACGAACGCACTCTACGCTGCAGACGGTCCTACCGACCTCGGGAGTCTCCGAAGCGTCAAAGTCCGCCGCAAGGAGGGACTGGAATTCTCCTTGGACCTATATCCTTACCTATTGAGTGGAGACGCATCTGGTGACGTCGCCTTGGAACAGGGAGACGTTGTTTTTCTTCCCCTCAAGAATCGCCGCGTTCAACTATCGGGCGCAGTCACGCGGCCGAAGCTCTATGATGTGGCGGAGGATGACGATCTCGCTGACGTGCTGATCGCAGCTGGTGGATTTCATTCAATGGCGGACCGTAAGCGTCTTACTGTTCACCGCACCTTACGTCCCGTAGAACAGGTATCAAATAACAGTGAACGGATCGTAATCGATCTAGCGCTCACGCCGTCTGAAGATCCCGAAGAGCCGAATCACATGGGGGGTGCGATCATTCCCCCTGTTGGGCTGCAGGATGGTGACTCAATAGTCATAGACACTATTCCGGCAGTTTCCGAAGGAATGTACGTCTCAATCGCTGGTCTAGTGGCCCAACCCGACACCTTTCCGTGGCATACGGGGATGACAGTCCGAGAGCTGGTAAGTCTCGCTCGAGGGCCAACTGTAGGGGCTGACCTGCGAGAAGCAGAGGTCACCCGACTGCCCACAAATCGGGAAGATGGGGGACTGGCTGAGCGTATCTATGTCCCCCTGGACTCTAGCTATTTAGATCTACGCTCGGTGGGTGGTCGAGTCGCCGGCGCTCCAGGAATAGCATTTCCTCCATCCGGGTCAGCAGATGATTTCATACTCAATCCCTTCGATCTAGTACAGATCCGAAGGCAACCTGACTTCGAACTCCCTAGCACAGTTATCGTCTCAGGAGAAGTCTCGGTCCCTGGGAATTATGCGCTACTATCTAAGAGCGAACGGGTAACGGATCTAATAGAACGTGCGGGAAACATCCTTCCGAGTGGTTATCCAAGAGGGGCTAGGCTTTATCGCGCATTAGACGAACTAGGTCGAATCGATCTCGACCTACCAACAGCACTCCAGGATCCAGGTGGAATAGAGAACCTTGTACTTCAATCTGGGGATTCTATCCACATACCTGTTTACACACCCACTGTTCAGGTTCTAGGAGCAGTAAACTCTCCAGTGACAGTTCTTTATAGGGAAGAACAAAAGTTCGAGCACTACATCGCAGCAGCGGGAGGCTACCGAAGTGACGCCGATGAAGGCCGCTCATCAGTTCGTTATGCCAACGGACTAGCGCAAACACGGAAAAAATTCCTGTTTTGGTCTAGTTACCCTAAGCCAGATCCGGGAAGTGTAATCACCGTGCCCTCAGAAGATCCGAACGCACAATTCGACACGATGGGTTTTGTCACTACTCTTCTCGGGGTCCTCTCTTCGCTAGCGACCACGATTGTCGTAATCACACGATGACCGCTGTACGATCTTTCCTTCCGACTTTCCAATACGCTGCAGCCGAGCCGCCCGAGTAGCTCGACGTTTTCTGGTAGAAGAATAGGAGAACGCGTGTCTCCTCGACTTCAGTTCTTGACGATCCAGCTCTGGTCGGGACCGACATTGTCCCTGGGCGTGGCATGCCTCGTGTCCACAAGCGCGCTTGAGTGTTTCAAGATCCACTCGTAATCGAACTGCGAATGATCCGTCAGAATCACAACCGTGTCGGCTGCGCGCAAAGCCTCATCGGTTAAGTCAACGCAATCCAGAATGACACCCTCCTCGTCCAGTCTAGGCACGTACGGATCGTGGTATCGCACCTCTGCGCCATCCTCGACCAAAAGCTTAAGGACATCGAGAGCTGGTGATTCGCGTACATCGCCGATGTCCCTCTTATAGGCGACACCCAAAAGCAAAATCTTCGCACCGTTGACCGACATCTTTTTTCGATTGAGCGCTTCACGAACCTTATCAACGACAAAGTAAGGCATCTCCGAATTGATCTCCGATGCCAACTCTATGAAGCGGGTTTTGTAATTCAAAGTCCTCATCTTCCACGACAGATAGTGCGGATCGACCGGTATGCAGTGACCTCCCAAGCCCGGTCCAGGGGTGAACTTCATAAATCCGAAAGGCTTGGTATTAGCAGCTTCAATGACTTCCCATACATCAACACCTAAGCGCTCTGCTATGAGAGCTGTTTCGTTAACGAGTCCGATGTTTACGGCCCTGAACGTGTTCTCCAGAATCTTCGTCATTTCAGCCACTTCAGATGACGACACTGGAACCAGGGTATCCAAGAATCTGCTGTAAAAAGCTACTCCTGCCTTTGTGCACTCCTCTGATATCCCACCGATTACTTTGGGGGTATTCCGCGTATGCCAAGTTGGATTCCCGGGATCTACCCGCTCTGGAGAGAAGCAGAGGTTGAAGTCTTCTCCAACCTTCAAGCCAGTCGCTTCGAGGGTCGGAAGCAAGACTTCCCTGGTCGTACCTGGATACGTTGTAGATTCGAGTACAATTAGCTGACCCTTATGCAGGCCCTCGGCAACAGACTCCGAAGCAGCGAGGATGTATGACACATCGGGATCACGAGTCTTCGACAGTGGTGTTGGGACGCAGATCGACACCACATCGCACTCACTCAGGCGAGCCATGTCCGAGGTCGCCTCAATCCTTCTTTCTTTACGGAGCTTCTCAACGTCCACAGACAGCACGTCTTGAATGTGAGAATCCCCGTCATTCACCGCCTTCACGACCGAAGGATTGACATCAAATCCGATGACATTGATGCCCGCTTGACCAGCCTCTATAGCAAGCGGCAAGCCTACATATCCCAGCCCGATGATCCCTAGTGTGCTAGATGAGTTCTCGGTCATATCGTCAGCAGAAGTATAGTGAATGGCAAGAAACGATAACCAAAAAGCACCTTACTGGAACGACCTGACTACACCGAGCAAAATCACAAGCCAGTGACCGCCTCAATCCAGTCCGAATGATTCCGGTACCACTCTACAGTGTCCTTGAGACCCTCTTGGAAATCTATCTCCGATGACCAACCAAGTTCTGCGCAGGCTCGAGATGCATCGATCGCATATCGGCGGTCATGACCCGGACGATCCTCAACGAATTCAATTAAAGACTCAGAAGCGCCCAAGAGATCGATTATTTCGTGAACTACACTCAAGTTGGTCCATTCACAATCAGCACCAAAATTATAGACGCGTCCAGCCACACCATTCTGTGCCGCAGAAATCAGACCACGGCAGTGGTCATCTACATGAATCCAATCACGCACGTAGAGACCATCTCCGTAAACCGGAAGAGAAGCTCCCCTCAGGGCCGAATTGATCATGAGAGGAATCATCTTCTCTGGGTATTGCCGTGGCCCGTAATTATTCGAGCAACGTGTGATCACCACGTCTAATCCGTGGGTCAAATGGTAGGCACTAGCAAGGTGGTCGGAGGCAGCCTTGGTCGCCGCGTATGGGGATCGTGGCGCAATCGGCGTGTCTTCGGTGAAACGCACTTGAGCTGATAGGGTCTGATCTCCTAGCTCTTTTCTTTTCGGAGATCCAGATGGATCTCTCCACGGGAGCTCTCCGTAGACCTCATCAGTTGATACATGGACGAAGCGGCTAACTGAGGCCTCCAAGGCTGCCGCTAGCAGTCTAGCGGTACCGACCACATTAGTTCGGATAAACGGTTGGTCTTGGTCGATCGAACGATCTACATGCGATTCCGCTGCAAGATGAAACACTATGTCAACGTCGGCCATCAGCTCACGAACTAGTTCACCGTCGCAGATATCACCTTGTATAAATTCGTGACGAGAATCGGCTAGCACTCCTGAAAGATTTTCAAGATGCCCCGCGTATGTTAGTAGATCCAACGTGATGACATGAAACTCTGACTTTGGAGCAAGCAAGTGACGGACGAGGCTTGAACCAATGAAACCCGCACCTCCCGTCACAAGAACACGCATAACCTCATCATCCTCCTCGAGAGTCAAGCTCACTAACTACTCGCCCATCACTCAAGACCGGGTTCTCGCGAGACGCCGCAACAAGATTAGCCGCACGGTGAAGCGAGGCGCGCGTCCCCGCGTCCGTCCACCAGCCCTTCAGCTTGATGTGTCTCATTTCCTGCCACGCTATGTAGTGATTGTTGACGTCTGTGATCTCCAACTCGTTTCTATCAGACGGCGTAAGGCCTCGAATAACATCGAAAACCCTAGAATCGTACATATAGCACCCAGTCACGGCGAGATTCGTCTCCGGCTCTGAAGGCTTCTCTATGATACTTACAACACGGTCTCTTTCGACCACAGCGATACCGAATCGAGTCGGGTCGTCAACCTCTTTGAGGAGCAGCATCGCCCCACTCGGATTTCGCTGAAACTCATGGATCAAGGGTGCGAGAGAATCCTCGAACAAGTTATCGCCAAGCATTACCACTATAGGCTCTCCTCCCGCGAAGTCCTCGGCTAGCGCTAAAGCTGCGGCGATACCACCCTCACCCTCTTGATATGCGTATCTGAGTCGATCTAGACCGAAGTCCTGGCCATTTCTTAATGCTTTCAGAAAGTCGCCAGCATGATCACCTCCAGTTACGACTAGGATATCGTCGATGCCTGCGGCAGTGAGCTGCTGGAGAGGGTAGTAAATCATTGGGCGATCGAATACGGGCAAAAGATGCTTATTAGTAACACGCGTCATCGGAAGAAGACGAGTGCCCAACCCACCGGCGAGGACAACCCCTTTCATACTGGCTTCGAGTCTGACACGTGCACCTTGAGAATGCTCTGAAACAGTACGCACGTCGTCTCATCAAAGCATATCGAAAAACTCCGTTCATGTTGCCCGTTCGACACCGTCTCAGCTCCGTTCGCTCATGTATAATTGCAGTGCCTTTCGCCATGGCATCATCTTTCGTTGAAGCGCCAACTCAGTTTCGGTCAGGTCGAGAACCGAATATGAAGGGCGGCGAGCAGGTGCACCAAAAGATCGTGAAGAAACACCTTCAACGGTCGAGTTTATCCCGGCCATATCCAAAACCGCTCTAGCGAATTCACACCACGACGTCTCGCCAGCGTCGCTCACGTTCATCGTTCCGGACATTTCCAAGTCAATAAGATCAAGCACTGACTCGGCTGCGTTGCGGGTCCATGTCGGACACCCCCTTTGATCATCAACAATCTGTATATCTTCACCGGCTTCACCTCTCTCGAGCACCTTGTCCACAAAATCTCTACGCCCGCCCCCATACAACCACCCCATTCGAACTATAAGGAGTGACACGAGACCTAAGGTTTCCTCGATAACGGCCGTTTCCGCCGCAACTTTAGAAGTTGCATAAGCCCCGAGTGGTGATACTGGCTCGTCCGTTCCGTAAGGAGATGTTACACGGCCATCGAACACGTAATCCGTTGAAATATGAACGATGTTAGAGCCCGCCAGGACCGCAGCTCGTGCAACGTTTGCAGAACCGTCTCGATTCACTCGCATCGCCTGCTCAGGCTCCATCTCCGCCTTATCCACTTCTGTAAAAGCAGCACAGTGAATCACACAATCAGGAGACTCCGACTTGATCACCCTTACACAAGACTCTAGATCAACAACATCCATCTCAGAATGGGAAGGAGCAGTAACCTGCCAGTCTCTCTGCGCTGCTAACCTGACCAGCCCAGAACCCAGCAGACCGGCACCGCCGGTTACTAG
>CEUL01147673.1_pt1 | contig 16520 bp, 8 predicted proteins | sample 427021 | NCBI WGS metagenome assembly CEUL01 (sample SAMEA2622800, study PRJEB7988) | marine metagenome | isolation source: saline water (ENVO:00002010), including | reverse complement strand
TTTGCACTTCAGTCATTATGGATTCTGTAATCTTGCCACGATTAAAGAAAGCAAACGTACCACCACCTACTGCTACTACAAGAGCAGCAGTATTTATATAGGTAAGGATTTTAAGCATCAGCAACGCCAGCTTCCTGGTTCACAGACTTAAAGATTTCTGCCTCATACTTTGCAATTTGCTCATTCAAAGGATTAAGGCTGGCTTCAGTTGTAGCGTTTAAATCTTTTAATAATTCTGCTGATTTAGCTTTGTAATCTTTAACGATTTCATTCCTTTGCTTAATTAAATTCGCTCTTTCTTGAGCAGCTTGATTGCGATCAGCCATAAAAATAATAATGATACTCTAATAGATTGTAATCCTAACTTCATCGAATTGCCAGATAAATAAATGTATCTCCTGTATTTGAAGACGGATTCGCAATCGTTCCAGCTAAAGCTGTAAACCCATTTCCATCTTTAGAGAAGCCATCAATATCTTGTTGTTTTTCAGTATTATTAGCAAAAGTGATTTTATCTGTACTGCCTCCCACGTTTGTAGAAGGGAAAGCTCTTGTTGTTCCTGATGTAGACCAAACAATTCTTACAGCTCCACCGCCTCCAGCAGGAGCACCATCGTTTGAGAAGCCACCACCAGAACCACCTCCATAATCTCCAGCATATCCTCCAGATCTATTTGAGGCTGAGCAAACACCAGTTTGCCATTTTGTACCGTCTCCTCCTCCTGATCCTCCTGTGCCACCATCAGAATAGTTATTGTTATTCCATCCATAATTATAAACAGCACCTCCTGTGCCATTAGAGCCTTGCCCATATATTCCTACACCACCACCTCCTCCTGATCCTTTATCGCTTGGTGGGTATGGAGTTGTACCTCCTCCACCGCCTCCTCCTCCCGCACCATTAGATCCAGCACTTCCACTCGTTCCACCAGTAGATCCTCCATCTCCTCCATCCCCTGCGTATCCTCCAGCTCCTCCTCCTCCAGAAGTACCACCATTGTATGTTCCATCTCCTCCATTCCCTCCTCCATCTCCAGTATAATCTCCACCTTTTCCTGCATTTCCCCAGTTATAAGCGTAATAACCACCTCCATATCCTTTTCCTCCTTTTACTGTTGAAGTATTAATAAAGTAAGAATCACCACCATCAAATCCAGCTCTTGCTGCCCCACAACTCATCGCTCCACCAGCACCAACAACAACGGTATAACTTTGTCCAGCCGTTACTGAAATATTATTTTTATAACCTAATCCACCACCACCACCACCTGATCCTGAACCAGAACCACCAGATCCACCACCTCCTATACACACAACAGAAACAGAAGTTACACCACTAGGAGCTGTCCAAGAATGTGTACCTGATGAAGTAAATGTAGCTTCACCCATTCCAGCAGTAGGACTAACCCATCCCCTTGTTGTATCAACACAAATCCAATTTCCATCTCTATCCCTATTTTTTACAAGTAAAAATTTTGGTTCAAATCCACAATTAACAGTTACATCACTAGAAGCATTTTGATACGAACCAACATGACATATTCGATTACCATTTTCATCATTAGCCGTTCTAAACATTGTAAGAGAAAAAGGAATTGTGTTATATGGTTGTGCAACGTTATTAGATGTATTTGCATTTATCTCAATATTTGTAGAGCTAACAGCATCAATTAAACTTTCTGAATATTGTGATTCATCTCTATTAAATTTAATTACATTCCCAGATGTTAAATCTTTATGCCATACAACCCACTCTTGACTACTAAAACTTTTAATAAATATCATCTCAGGAGTACCACCTAATTGATGACCTATTAATTGATCTGCTGACATCCTGTTATAAGGAATCACATAGTGCGATTGAAAAATAAAATTACATGATCTAAAAGCTAAAGAATAGAAATCAGTATTTACACCTGAACCATAACCTTTTGCGTATGAATAAAAGTGTGTTTTATTAACAGGACTATTACTATTAATTTTTCCATTACCTCCATTAGTTTGTATATAATAATCTCCTGAGCCACTTCTGGTATAAAACTTTTTCTTTGCATTTTCTGTTTCATTCTCATCAGGTTTAAATACTAGTGCTGCTTCGATATAATGATCATGTTTAAATGTTGGATTATTTGATGTTCCTTGAACAATACTAAAAAGTTTATTTGAATCGGTTAAATGCCTAGCACAAACTCCATCTAATTTTCTAATTGCTATATATACAATATATCTATTTGGATTCCAAGGAGTAGCGTCATCATTAAAATTAATTCCAGCTCCTTCTGCTCCATAACTTGAAGTATTACCTCCATTACCTGTTACACCTGGCATAAAGAAATTACTTGAATTCGACATCGTTTCTCCAGCCGATTCATTATTAATTTTATGAAACATTTGGTATGAACTATTCATTCCTGCTTGATTATCAAGTAATCGCCAATCATTATTATTATTAGCTTCCTTCCATAGAATCCATTGAGGCTCAAAACCTATATTTAACCACTGACCAAAATAATATCCTCCATTCCATACTCCACATTTAATAACATCAGCATCTGCGTTGATTCCAAAACCTCCATCACCATCGTTATGTGCAAAAACATATGCTACATAATTGTCACCTGAAGCATTTACTTCATTGCTATTTGAACTAATAGTAAAGTCATTAATTGAAGTAGCACTTACACGAGTTTCCCCAGTATCAAAACTATTATAAAGATTTAACTTAGCACTTCCACTATAACTTCGATGCCAAACGCTCCAATTTCGATTATTACTCAAATTTTTAATCCAAATGCATCCAACAGCACCTTTTAATCCATGAGAAATTGCTCTTGCACTAGATGAACCGTTTCCTTGATAAGTAACAATATCAAAAAATTTTTCAGTACGTCTAAATGTATAACTGTTATAAGCAGAGTTTGATTTATTTACAGCAATCCAATCACCACTACCTTGCTTATTTAAACTAAATCCATTTGTATTTGCAGCACTAATATAACCTTTATGATCATCTGCATTGCCATTTGAGCCTTGTGACCAAGTTTGATCAGTTGCTAGTCTTGTAGTATTCGACATTCCTCGAACTGTATCCTGTACAACCGTATGGTATGTATCTGTAATATTGGAAATAAATACCATCCCTCCATTACTATCAGAAGAAGATAAATCAATCCCATTATCAATACTTCTAGCTGTTGCGTTTCCTATATAATTATGAATTGCAAAGTAATCATCTAAATATTTAGGATCACTTTGCCCTCCGACTCCTAAAAGCAATTGCTGGTTAGACATGATTAATAGTTCCTTTGTTGTGTGTTAGTTAGTAAATACATTTATGACAACCCTGAACCTGAAATGTAGGCAATATTATTATCTGTAAAGAAAAGAGTAACCATTCCTCTACCAGCTAAAGTTCTATTACCTGTAGCAGCATCAGCAGTGTTATACAAAGTAAAAGAAGAACCTTGCGTAATAGTTTGATCAGAACCACTATGATTGATTATTGTAACTGCATCTCCTGCTGAAAATATTGACGGGTTAACTGTCACGCCTCCTGTAGTAATCGTAATACATTTACCTGCATCACCAACTACTAAGACATAAGCACTTGTCCGATAATTTTGAACTATCTTCCTTACATCACCCTTTGAATCATGTACTGCTGATGTATAAACAGTTGTACCAGACAACGCACCACCAGAACCTACGTTGTTTTGATGAATGACTCTGTATTTATTAGCCCCCATTGACCAACCACCAACGGATAGGTCATTAGCATCAGCATCTAATCCAAAATAGATACCATAATCAGCCCCAGAGTGGAACGCCATGAAAGCGTCATTACCTGAACCTTGGTTATAAACTTCTATACTTCCTAGATTGGCTGTGTTCGTAGCTATGTCATCCCAGTTATTAGTGTTGTTTGCATGAAAAGCTACTCTTGCAGCAACACTATTGTTTAAATCGTTTCTTACAAAACTAGAAGCTTGAAGAGTGTCTAATGTATCTGCGTCAAGTCCACTGCCACCACCATCATTTCCAGCATGCCAAACCTTATAAAAATTACTTCCATCAAGACTAAATTGAAGATTATCTTGTATACGTAATTCTGAATTGTCTTCTTCGTTTTTAAGTCTGAAATAACCTGATGAGTTCCATTGAATAAATCCTTTGTCACTAGTACCTTCTTGAAATCTTATATAAGGAGAACTTGCACCTTGAAGAACTATTTTTCCGTTATCTGCTCCATTAATTTTTAATGGGTATTGACTAGAACTTGTAAGAGTTAATTGTCCTGTAGCTGTATCATTAGCATCAGATCTTAAGAAGCTTCCGCTATCTATTCCATCAAGAGTTGCTGCATCAACAGTAATATCTCCCGTTCCATCAAATGAAGTCCCACCAATAGTTCTAGCCGTAGCTAACGCTGTAGCAGTGGCAGCATTACCAGTGCAAGAGCCTGAAGATCCACTTGCATTTCCAGTTACATTCCCAGTTAAATTCCCGATAAATGTTTTGCCACCAGCAACTTGGATATGCTCTGAAGAAGTCCAAGCATCTGTTGAATTAACCCAGTTAAATGTTTTATCTGTAGCACCTTTAAGAGTTAAACCTCCACCGTCAGCAGTTGAATCAGTAGGAGTACTAACATTACCCATCGTAATGTTTTTATCAGTGACATCTAATTGAGTACTGTTAACTGTTGTCGTTGTGCCACTAACTGTTAAATCGCCACTTACTGTTAGTCCTCCTGTTACTGCTGCTCCTGTTGAACTAATCCTAAATCTTTCCGTGTCTCCAGCAGCTCGGAAGTAGAAATAATCCCCATTATGGTTATAAGAAATTCCTCCTCGTAAAGCTGCATCTGTATCACCAAAGAAGATATGACCATCGTGAGTAGTACCTCCGATAATAGACATACCACCATTACCAGTAGCTTTTAAAACAAGTTGAGCAGCAACAGCACCAACACCTGTTGTACCTGTGGTTCCTACTAATAAATTTCCATCTGATGTGAATCTAAATTTCTCACCGCCATCAAGATCTATCGTTACATGTGCATTACTGCCAGAATCTATTATTTCAAGTGCCGTTCCAGACTGTCCTGAAGAAGGAAGAAGTTGTGGTACTAAAATATTAGCGGAGCCGTCAAAACTAGTTCCGTTAATTGTTCTTGCGGTTGCCAACGTCTTAGCAGTAGAAGCAACATTACTGTTTGTTTGTACTGCATTACCCATCAAACCATGAGCAGAACATTGATAATGAAGAACAGAAGGAGTTGTATCTGAAACAACTATTTGTGTATAAGCTCCAGAAGATCCAGCAGTTCCGTTTGTAGTAACTCCTGTTGTGTAAGCAGTTGTCTTATCTGCTTCTAAATAGAAACGAAGAGGATGACCTGAATTAGAACTATCAGCTTGATCAAACTTATATGTACGTCCTGGTGTAAGAGTTAGAAATGGAGCTTCTTTACCGTCAATCTTGTATCCAGAACTAGAACCAGAACCGTTATATCTATGAGCTCCAGTTTTACTTGCAACTGTGACCGTTAATGTTTTCGCATTACCTGTATAAGTCGCATTAAGTGCAGCAAACCCAACTAAATTTCCATCATTAGTAAGACTTACATCACCTGTAAATGTTGGTGATGATGTTGAACCTGGATCTACCCAAGATAAAGTTCCAGCACCATCACTAGCTAAGACATAGCCAGAAACAGCAGCGTCAGTTGAAGGAAGAGTAAGAGTAAAACTACTTGCAATAGAAGAAGGAGCTTGAAGAGCGACATAATGAGAACTATCAGCGTCCTTAAACCGAAGGTCTGCTTGAGCGTTCAAATTAATATCACCGCTAGTTGTTAATCCTGTAAGTGTTCCAACCGAAGTTAAAGAACTAGCTGTTACTCCACTCGCTAATGTCGCACCACTTAAAGTTCCAGCAGCAGCAGTAACCGTAATATCAGCAGAACCATCAAAGTTAACTCCATTTATTGCTCTTGCTGTAGCTAACGATGTCGCTGTACCTGAGCAATTTCCAGTTATGTTTCCAGTTACGTTTCCAGTTACGTTTCCAGTGACATTTCCAGTTAATGCTCCGATAAAGGTTGTTGTAGTTAAAGCTCCAGTTGAAGGGTTATAAGTTAAACCTGTATCTGATTCTGCTCCTTGTGAGCCTGTTGCTCCATCAGCAAATAACAGATAAACAGTTTCATCTGTTGAGTTATTAGCTGTAACAGTAAAGGTTGCTGCATTACCATTTATATCATCTGTAAATTCAAATACACCTGATCCTGCTGTTCTTAATATCTGACCTGCTGTACCTGCTGAAGCAGGAAGAACAAAAGTAATATCAGTACTTAATGTATCTGGTGATCGTAAGGCTACATAATTAGAACCATTGGAATCTACCTCGCTAAATCTAATTTCTTTTCCATTATCAATAGTTAAATGATCCGTCATTGTGCCCCCAGCCTTTGGCAAGGCAGCATTAGCTGTTGCGGTTGTTGTTGTTAACGCATCATTTACGGTTTTAACAGCGTTAGGAGTAACAGCAGTAGTAGTAGAAGTCGAGTTTGTGCTATCAGTTAGCTGCAAGACACCCACGGCACTTGTCGTTCCAGTAGTAATCTTTGATCCTGTAATTGCAGCCGATCCAGAGATATCACCGTCAACAATTACGCCATTGGCAATTGCTGTCAGGCCAGCATTGTTTATGCTTATGTCTCCTGTAACTGCTACTGCTGTTGCTTCGTTTGATCCGTTACCAACAAGTATTTGAGCAGAATTTAAATTAGCTAATTTTGTAAATGCAATAGCAGCATCACTCTTAATGTCTACGTTCTGGATCGTGTCATTGGCAATCATCGTTCCAGTAATAGTTCCAGTATCTCCAGTAGTTACGACATTTCCTGTTACATCTGGAAAAGTAATTGTCTTATCACTTCCTTGTGGATCGGAAACAGCAAGAGTTAATTCATAAGCATCAACAGTGCTTCCTTCAAAAGCAAGACTTCCAGTATTTCCTATCAATAATTGACCACTTACAGTTCCACCAGCAAACCCCATCTTCTCTGTTTCAAGTTCTTGCAACGCATCTTGAACATTGGTTGAACTTAATTGACCGTAAGGAGTAAAGGTAATATTACTTGCAACCTGACCTGCAACTGTTTGAGATAAATCAATCTCATTCCATGAAGAACCACTACTATTTGTAACTCCAAGTATGTAATCAGGAGGGGAGAAAGAAACAACTGGAGCTGGAGCTGAAGGCGTTCCAGCAGTATCAACAACAACGTATAGACCATCTGTTGTCGCTGAAGGTGTAGGTAAGTTGCTTCCAACTGCTAAACCAGCCGCTAATCCTGCGGTGGTACAAGCTGTCATTTTTGATGTGCTTGCGTTGTAGTTTCCACCAAAGACCAAACTTCCTTTTGTTAACGTGGTTATTGCTTGCCAAGCGTTTCCGTCCCAAATGAAAGCATCTTCTGAAACCGTATCAAATAATATTTGTCCATTAAATTGTGCTGTTGGATAACCTTGTTGTGCTATTGATTGAAATACTGCTGTCGAAGCGTTACTTAATTTTGTTCCATCAATAGAACTATTTCCAATTCTTGCAGCGTCTATTGTTCCACTTGTGATTTTAGTTGCAGGAATATCAGGAATATCAGTATCTACAAGTGTTGCTCCTGCGGTAGCAATACCTTTATTGTTAACAGTTATTTTAGTAAATGTTCCAGCAGAAACGCCACTTGTTGAAGTTGTTAGATTACCGCTACCATCTACAGTTAAGCCACCTCCAGATGTTATCTGTACTGCACCTTTGGCACTCGTAGTTGCAACTGGAAGATCACCAGCAACTAATCCTGTAGCAGCAGTAATCATGCCCTGTGCATTAAAAGTTATTCCGCTAACTGTTGCTCCTGTAATACTATTAGTGATAGATAATGCACCTGCTCCACTAACAGTTAATCCAGACCCAACAGAAATACCTCCAACAGCAGTTGTTGTCGCAACAGGTAAATCAGCAGCAGCGAGTGCAGCCGTTCCAGTGATTAATCCTTGAGCGTTATATGTAATTCCTGAACGAGTAGCAGCAGTAATAGCATTATTTATTCCAAGATTTCCACTAGCTACGTTTAATGAACGATCTAAAGTTGTTGTATCTAATTTAGAAGCTGAAATTGTTGTATTTGCAATTTTTGCATCAGTAACAGCATTTGCCGCAATCTTTGCACTTATGACTGCATCATTTGCTATTGCACTTGAATCAACAGCATTATTTGCTAACTCATTAGCAGTAATAGTATTTTGTGCTATTTGAGTAGCCGTAACACTTGCATTCGTAAGTTTTGCTCCAGGGATAGCTCCATCTGCTAAGTTTAATTTTGCATAATCAATTGTCGAATTTAATAATTTTGTACCTGCAATACTTCCTGCTAGTTGTGCATTCGTAATCGTGCCAGTTAAAGAACTTGTTGGATAATTTGTAGCATCTACAAGATTCAATGCTGGAGTTGCATCTGTGCTACCTAAAGACAGATTTAAACCGCCTAAACTAATACTTGAATTGGCTAATTTTGCATTAGTAACAACACCATTAATAATTGCATTTTCATCGACAGAAGAATCTGCTAAAGCATTTGCATCTACAGCATTAGTTGCAAGCTTGTCACTAGTAACAGCATCATCTTCAATCTTATTAGTTGTTACTGCATCATTTGCAAGTGAAGTAGCTGCTAACGTTCCAGAAAGTTTTGCAGCCGTTACAGCTCCATTTGCTATTTGATCTGTGCCAACAGCGTTATCTGCTATCTGAGTATTAGTAACTGAATCTGCTGCTAAATGAGCTGAAGTAATAACACCAGAAGCTATCTTTGTTGCAATTACTGCATTATTAAGAATTGCATTAGTATCAACAGCGTTATCTGCTAACTCTGTAGCCGTTACAGAATTTGTAGATAGCTGTGTCGCTGTTATTCCTCCAGAAGCTATTTTTGATCCTGCAATACTTCCGTCAGTTAAAGTTAGTTTTGCATTAGTTACCGATCCATCAGCTATTTTCCCTTCTGTAATTGCATTACTGGCAATTTTTACTCCCGTAACTGAATTAGTAGCTAATTTAATATCTGTTACTGCTGCATTAGCTATAGCATCTGTGTCTACAGCATTATCTGCTAATTCTGTTGCCGTAATGGCATTTGTAGCTATTTGATTTGCAGTAATTGTATTATTGGCAATCTTACCTGCTGTAACAGCTAAGTTTTGAATTGTTGTTGTCGCAACTGCGTTTGCCGCAAAAGGAGTAGCTACTTTCGCAGCAGGGATATCTCCATCATCAATTAACGAAACACCAGCAGCAATTAAATCTTTAACTGTTACCTTTTTTGTTTCTGAAGCACTTAAGTCTGCAACAGCGACAGGATCGGTCCCTTGTACTCCTGCTTCAGCTAATGCTGGCAGATTACTGATCTCAAGATCTGGCATGACCCTCTAACTAAAAAACCATTAGCTATATATTAAGCCTGATCGAGCAAAATACCGCTACCATCTTCCTGAAGAATCTTGTATTGATCTTCTTGTAATAAATAACTAGGTGCTGTCCCTGTATTTAATTTGATTTCACCATTGGTAATGAAATCTAATCTAGCTGTGATTTGTTCAGTAGCTGAAACACTTACTGCCACATTTGTCACAATACAATCAGCTTCATACCAAACTGTATTTCCAGTATTTGAATTGTCTTTATAAATAAAAAATCGACCTAGGAAATCAGCTCCTTGTTCCAATCGAACAATTAATTGCGATAAATAAAAAGGAAATTCTCTATTATTCGTATCAGAATAATCAGCTAAAGATTGACTGTGTTCCCATAAACATTGAATTGTTCCCTGCCCACTAATTAAACCAGCTTCATATTGTTGTTTAAATTGATCTCCTAATTGTGTTAAATCAACTTGCTCTCTACTTGTTGTAATCTCAAACTCTTGAATACTTGCTACATGTCTAAATCTACTATTTCTTGTACTAATAGTAATATTTTTTAATGAACCAGGAACAGCTAATGCAACTGCTGTCTCAGCACCCCCTGCAATAGAAGCTGCGAATGTTGAATAAAGACGTAAACCCCCTAAAGCATCAACATGAACATACCAAGAACCATCTGGATAATTATGTCCTGATACAAGTTCTAAATTAGATCCATCGACTGTAGCAACATCAATATAATCTCCCGTAATCAAAGAGCCAGCAGCTTTTTTTACTGAAAATCTTTTTAAACTTACATTTACATCGTTTGGATCTAATTGTGTTGACAAAGTGGAATTAAGAGAATCCCTCTTAATTTCAATGTCTCCATTTTGTCCAAAATAAATAGCCACAATTAATTAATTAAAGTTGTAGTAGTAGGTGCTCCATTTGCTTCCCAACTAAAATCAACAGATGCAATCTCACCAACACTGCTACTCATAGACACGCCTGTTACCCATACAGAAAATACTATATCTCTTGCGTTTGTATTTCCCGTGCCTTCTGATAATCTAAGTTTTAACACTACTTCTGATGATCTATCATTAGTAGCATCTCCAGCAGCAGATCCTCCTTTAATTGATGCTGTCAACAAATCTTTCACGTTAGACGTTCCACCAGCAGCCTGAGTGTAGTAATAAGCTCTGCAAGATCCTGAGTAACTTCTTAATCCATCTTTTAAAATTCTATCTGTATCACCAAGAGAAGTGGCTTCTAAAACTGACATTGACTGAGAAAAACTCCAACTTTGAATCTGACCTGCCGCAGTAGCAGAACTTCCTATAAAAAGCTCTCCATCTTTTCCACTGTAAAATTTAGACACGATCTTTAATTGAAATTATTGCGTTTATTCTACGGTGAATCGAGACAAGCGACAAAACTACAACTAACATTACTTCTCCCAGGGAAAACACTAGTAACTTGAGGAGGCTGTGAATATCTCCATTTCAAACCTAATCTTGTTTTACCTGTTCCATCATCACCAATAATTTCTTTTGTTAAAAAATTCCCTGAACTTGCATCACTAATGCCTAAAGCTCCATTTTCAGTAGAAAATCTGACATAATCCCAATCAGAATTTACGTCATCATAATGAGCAAGAATTAATCCTACTTCTCCGTCAGAAATATTAGAAAAACCTAATGTCAAAGTTGCATTTACCCTCTTGTTTCCGAACCGTAGATGTGTTTTTGTCCCATCTAACGATTCAAATTCAGTGCTTGGGTATTGCCCAGGAGAAAAGCTTCGACTAGTTGGCCTAAGAGTGGGGAAGTTTCTAGGATTTGGATTAGCCATTTAAGTTTCTATAGGAGCAAAACGAGATCCATCGTCCCATCCTTGCAATATAGCCAACTTGCCGTCGCTAGTTAGCGGAGAATATGAAGCAGCAATCTCGATTAAACCATCTTCTCCAAAAGTCATGCTTTCTACTTTATAACATTGATTAGAAGATTTTTCTTCAATAATAGTAAACAACGTACCAGCAAAAGCTTTAACTGCATTTGAATTAGAAAAATTAATTTGATTGTCTCTAACTATTTGTTCAGATGGATTCCAATAATAAAATGATTTAACTCCACTAATTGTATCCTTACTAACAACAGTTCCATCATCTAAAATTGCTCCATTGTTGAATCTCTGTACATGTTGCGTTGTTGAAAATACTCTTATGTAATTTCCTGGTTGTAAACCATTAACATAATTTGGAGCCGTCTTAAAAGTAATAGTATGGTCTACTAATTTTCGATTACTTAAAATAAATTTTCCAAATTTTATAGCATGTTCTCTTCTTGTACAAAAACCACTTAAATCATATGTTTCTATAGGATCATTAACATATTCTGTTCCTGCAAGACTCAAAACAAAAGATTTAGTCTCTGCAAAACCATTTCTTTTTTCTTTTCTATAAAGAATATTTGCTTTAAATGTTTGTCTATCTTCAGGACTCAAGAATGCAACATTTAAATCTTTTATGTTCCCATCGGTAAACATTGCTTTTATTGTTGGCTTTGCATTGAAATCTATTGTGTAATCCATTTTGACAGGTACAGCAGGGTATAAGCTGAACTGCCCTCCAATAATTGTAAAATCTAATAAGCAATAGTTAGCATTTTCAAAAATAAATTCTCGTAAATTAACTTTATTAGAAAGAACACCGTCCCAGAAGAATCCATTTCTTTTACAGAATTCTGCTGAATAAGCCATATTGTATTCATGGACAGACGTTTTATTTATAACTTTTCCTGCTCCTAAGATTTCATCAGTTAATAAAGCAAATGCAATTTCTGGAAATAAACTTGTTGAAGTATCAGGAGGGTATGGTCCCATAGGAGACAATTGTGGTTTCTTAATTACAACTCCTTTTTGGAAATAAGCAGAAAGTTGACTGAAATTTGTCCACTCTTTAGAACTGTTAATTTTTAAACCTACATAAGCTAAATTTTCATAAGTTGCTGGATTTGAATATGTTTTTACAATTTCATTACAATATGTTATTTGATGCTCTGGACCATCTAAATGACTAGATTGATCTCCTTCATATTTCCAATAGTCGGAAGCTGCATCATATAAATTAAGATTTTTACCGTCATCAGTTACACCTGCTGTAATTATTTTTTCATACACACTGCCAAGTATTAAATCTACTTTATGTTCTGGAACAACAGTGACATTATTATTATCTTTTTGTTCTGGAATAATTACTGCATCTCCACTCCTATAATTACTACCTCTTGAACCATCTAAATACCATCGTGCAAATATTTCAGTTCTTGCATCGTTTGCCCACACTTGCATCCTAACTTGCAAACCAGTGCCATTTGCAATATTTTCATCTGATTCAGTCTCACGATTACTGGTAGTAACAAGCGTATTAATTATTTGATCAGCATCTTGCCATTCATCTTCTATCTTCCGAACGTACCAATAAGTTTTAGTTACTTCCCCAAAGACAGGTAAATTTACCTTTCCACAAGGATAACCACCTATATTTCCTGGGATACTTGTAGTCTTTACTGGAATAAATCTTCCTGTTCTACCATCACTTGTTTCATATGAAAAAATAACTCCACTAACTGTTTGTCCACCACCCTGAGCTGAAATGAGACTAACATTTGTTACTTGTTGAGCATCTCCCCAATCTGGACCTGTTCTACCTTCTTCATTTGTAGTTACATCTGAAGGATTAATATATAAATTAAAAGTCGAAATACCATTTACAGGCCAATTTTTCCATTGAACAATAATCGTATGATTAGTATCTGGAACGTAACTACCAGGATAAGTACAAGTAGGATGGTAGATTTTTGTGAATTTAATAGTTGAAACTTTCTTTTGAGGTAAATTATCTGCTGTTAAATGAGAAGGAAAAGCATAACTACTTGGACCTGAAATACCTTGAACAAAAGAACTAATCTGTTTTCTATTAACCAATAATTCACCAAATTCCCATTCTGGGTTACTTAATTTCTCTTTTGTTAAAACAAAATCGTATTTTCCTGCAAATTTAACAACATAAGGACTGCAATTGAATTGATTTATAGCACTAGAATCAATAGCCCCATTAGCATTTAACAAGCAAACTGTTTTACTTGAACCAGTAGTTTCAATTTGTTTTATTACATCGTTTCCAGGCCAAGGTAAAAATCTATATTCATACTGTCTCTTAGGGTGATCTATTCTTACATAATTATATTGAAACTCAGGAGTATTACCTCTTATGCAAAATAAACCTAAATGATTAGAAGGTGAATTTGGTTCTAATGTTTTCCACGTACCATCTTGACCTGCTTCTCTAATTTGTAACTTGAAAAAACTGTATCTGACTATGTATTTTTGTACATTACCTAATGAAATATTAGATTTATCATCCAATATTTCTTGAATATCTTCTTCTGTAGGTTTACTATTAACATTAGCAAAACTCATTTGTTTAAACACCTTAGACTTAAAGCCTATTTCTGTTATCTCACAATCTCTGTTATCAGAAACAGTTCCTATTGATGCTTTTTGAAGAACATATCTTTTACAAGGTTCATATAATTGATTGTATTGTTGTTCATAATGAAATTTACTATCCTTAACCTCAAAAAAATCTCCTTCAGGTCTTCCTTCTTTGCCATCTAACCATTTTGGATTTTGACAATGAGTAGTTAAATTTGGTTGAGGAAGACTTTCAAAAAAACCTGATTCTATTACTTCAAAATTATATTCTCTAGTAAAAGAAGCAGTACCATCCCAAGGTTGTCCAGGCCATTGTTCATTAGTTACATGTGTACAAGTAACCAAGGCCGTCCCTGCCATATAAGTTTCACCTTCTACTATTTGAGAATCTGTTGCTTCTCTTATTGTTTTACTAATTGAATTAACATCTTCAACGCCATGATTTCCAAAACGATCTTCGTCTTGTTGCCAAGCGTTACTGTTAGTTTCAATTCCACCAACAATTTGATAAGTAATATTTGTCCCAACAAATATTGGACTACTACCTTGTTTTTGCGATGAATTTCCTCCTGCTAAAAAACCAGCTCTAGTAGGCCATGCTCCTAACAACTTAATTCTTTTTCTGTTTGTAATTCTTGCTGCTGGTCTATTGCTACTATTTAATTTCCCAGGGGCACGAACTAATTCATATGGCAATCTAAAATAAGTACAATTTGGCATTGGACTACTTAACCCAAAAGTTGCTTGAGTTGTAGGATTCCTCGCCCCTGAAAAATGTCTTTGTCCATCTACCCTAAAAGTAGAATCACTAAAAACTCCACCATCTGTTTTAAAAGGTAAATTATTTCCACTTAAATGAATTTTCTTTCTTTGATAATTTTCTATTAATAAATCACCAATTGCATAACCTTTTAATTCTGGAACTTCTTTTATTCTTCCTAAAGAAAACAACCCAAGTATTTTTAACTGTTGATAACGACCCAAACTAACAAGTTGTGACCACATTAATTGTGAATTAACTCTAACTCCACCTTCAGGATTGTGATCTCTATTAGTAAAAACAAGAGGTATTAAATCACCTAAATTTGCTAATTCTTGAACACTATTAAAACTAAACTGAGGGGCAAAGCGTTTAAGACCTGCTATATCGGCAGTTCTTTCGTTTGTCCCTTGCTTCATACTTTTAGGCTTGGGAGTTAAAAGATATGAAATAACACTTAAAGCAACACCAACAACTATTTGACCGAAAAGAGTTAAACCACCTCCAGAAGCAACTAAACCTAAAGAAACAGGATCACATCTAATGTCAGGAATTAAATCATAAGCCTCTGGTCTTTCTTTTACCTTCGCTGCTACACCTTCTAAAAATTGAAAATATTCTTCTTCTGTTAATCCAAGTGCATTACAGAGATCGGCTTCCGTTGGAAGTAGCACCCTGCGAGTGAAAGGGCTTCTAGCGGCGACCAAATTACCACCTGGCTTCCTAATGTCTTTTGGTAACTTAGCCATCCTTCCTCGTAATAAGCAGCCATACCATAGGAATCATTTTCACCATGACATAGACCAATTGCTCCTAGTTTAGGGGGTGATTCAACTCCCCACCGATTTAATTCTTCAAAAAAGATACTATAGTCTTTTCTCTTTAATCTTCTATACCAATTACGCTTTGGTTCGGGAGATGCTATTCCATAATATTTTAAAACAGTTCTGCATAAAGATAAACAATCACCAGTGCCGTGTTTTACAGGGTCAGACCCTAAACGATATTCAAGTCCTATTAATTCGTAAGGCTTCAAAGATTTTGTAATTGACCTGTTAAAGGAAGATGAGCACACCTTTTCTTGGTCAAAGTTTGTTGTGGAGCGTTTGCCCCGACAGCATCAATAGCAGAACTTAATAACAGTTCAATTGATTCTGGATCGTATCTCATGCCAGCAGCCAACCAGTATTCACCAGTTAACCTGCCTCCATTCTTTGCAGCAGTATCTTTATTAAAATCAGTTGTCATTAAAAAAGTCTCAACCTGTATGTAATATTTTTGTTCTACAAAATCTTTCACATAAGACATACTCAAAGGATTATTAGCAAGAATAATTGAGGCTTCTAAATTATCTCCTGATCTATTCATTGCTGCTCCTTGATAAATAAAAGACAAAAAATTATGTCCATCAACATTTCCATGTTTCCCGTTTTGAAATCTATGTTTAATTTGACTGTCTTTTGTCTCAACAGTGACAAAAGCAGTTAAGGCAACAACAGTCATTACATTCCTAACCTCGATCTAGCACTTCTACTATTTCTTAGTGTAGATAAAGTTCTATTTTCTCCAGCTCTAGCACCTTGAGATGTCGCAGTTGCAATAATTTGTCCTACAGCAGATTTAGGAACAAATTCTTCAGAGTTGAAGTTCAATATAGGACCAGAGTAATTAACAGTAGTAGATCCTCCTACACCTCCACCTGCATAAGACGAACCAGTGCCAGGAATTACAGCTTCACCTCTAGCACCTGCTGAGTAACGTTGCATACTTGCAGCCATCTTTGATGCAGGAAT
>CEUL01079302.1_pt1 | contig 16667 bp, 18 predicted proteins | sample 427021 | NCBI WGS metagenome assembly CEUL01 (sample SAMEA2622800, study PRJEB7988) | marine metagenome | isolation source: saline water (ENVO:00002010), including | reverse complement strand
AAATTAATGAGTTTATGCCTCAACATGTCATAGATTTACTTGCAGATGCATTTTCTGAAACCAATAATTCATTAGAAAATTCAACCATCGCAATATTGGGAATCTCATACAAACCAAATGTACATGATGTTCAAATTGCACCTTCTGAGACAATCATCAAACTATTAAAGGAAAAAAATGTAAATCTAAAGATTTTTGATCCATATTTCCATTCTGAAACTGTATTTGGTTATAAGGTTGAAAAATCAATTACTGATGCATTAATTGATACAGATGCAATAATACTTGTTACCGGACATGACGAATTTGATGAATTGAATTTAAAATCTCTATTTGATACTATGAAGACGCCAATTCTTGTTGATTGTACAGGAAAAATTTTGCCAAAAGACGCTAAATCCATTGGATTGATTTTTAGAGGAATTGGACGTGGTGACCATTTCTAAATTAACCTCACTTCAATTAGAAAATATAAAACAAATCTTAACTCTTCGTTATTCTAGAAATTTGGAAAGCTTATCTCCTGAAATAAAACCAGACCAATTTCAAATTAAACACATTGCTGATCCCGAGGTTTTTGTCGAAAAATCAATTAGAAAATCTATATCTGAACACATTGGTGATAATCCCAAATCAATAGGAATATCATTAAGTTCTGGTATTGATTCTACACTTGTTTTAGCATTATTACGTGAAGAATACCCTTCTACTAACATTGAATCCATCTCTGTAAGATTCAGTGAGAGTATAGATGAAACTGAAAATTCTAAAAAAATTTCAGAAAAATTTGAAACTAATCATCATGTTTTAGAAGTTGATAATTTTTTGGAAGAACTACCAAAAGCAATAAGTATTGTAAAACAACCTTTTTGGGATTTACACTGGTATTATTTAGTAAAAAAAATCAAAGAGCACACTAATCTATTTCTATCTGGTGACGGTGGAGATGAATTATTTGGGGGTTATACATTTCGTTATAAAAAATTCTTAGAATTAACAACCACAAATTTCACTGTTGAAGAAAAAATAACTGCTTATCTGAAATGTCATGAACGTGATTGGGTACCTGATCAACAAGATATCTTCAACAAAAATATGAAATTTTCATGGGATGAAATACATAGAATTCTAAAACCATATTTTAATAACTCATTATCAAGATTATCACAAGTGTTTCTAGCTGATTACAATGGAAAACTTACTCATAACATGCAGCCATTATACTCTTCATTACATCAATATTTTGATGTGAAAAATATTACTCCTGTACTTAATGATGAACTAATTCACTTTTCATGTCAGCTTTCAGATGAGCAAAAATTTGATTCAAGTACAAACTCAGGAAAAATTATCCTACAAAAAATTCTTGAGAAATTTGATACAAAACATCTTATTTCATCTAATAAACAAGGTTTCTCGGTTAATACCAAAAACATGTGGTATTCTTATGGAAAAACCATATTTCTTCATTTCTTTGATAAATCAAGATTAATTGAAGATAAAATCATCAATCCAAATTGGATAAACAAATATGCTCTTAAGGATAATCTAGATCCCAGTTATGTGAATAAATTACTAGGATTATTAGCATTGGAAATATGGTACCGAATATTTATTGTGAAAAATTTATCCTCTTCTGAAAAACTAATAATTTGATTTTATTTGTTCCAATCTAACTTGAGATCTAAAAAATCTTCTAATTTTTTATTATATGGCTCATAGAATTTTATTAACAATTCTCTAGTTTTTATATCCATATCTTGATAATTTCCGACATTTTTGTGAGTTGTATCTGGAATATTAATTTCTGGAATTCCCAAAAATTCAAAAACAGTTTTCAAAACATAATCTCTTTTATGATTTAATTCATCTGTAAAAAGAATCAATATCTGTTTTTTATCAAATAAATCATATAATCTCTCTATGTCATTGATGTACTTTCCCATCTCTATGTAACCTTGCATAAATAATCCCTGATTTTCATGTGTTATCTCATTATTTTCATATTTTTCATTTATCACTTTGTGACGTTCCTTGTCCAGATTGATCACCTCTTCAAATTTTGTTATTTTATCCAAATTTCCACGTCTTTGATGTTGATAATGCGAAAATGCACGATCAATTGGATTACGAAGTAATAATATCAATTTTATATCAGGAAAATGCTTTCTGATTCGACTTAATGCATATGGATGCGAAATGTATAATGGTGTTGCTTCACCTGTTATGAATTTTGAATTAAATTTATTTTCAAAAGATTTTTTTGAAAATGTTGTAGGAAAATGCGATTTATAGTATTGTATGCCTCTTTTATATGCTAAATTAAAAAAATCTAATTCTTTTCTAGATGCACTGCCAATATTTGGATGTTGAATTAAATAATCATATAATGATGTTGTACCACATTTAGGATATCCAATTATAATGAAACTAGGTTGTAATCTTATTTGCGAAGTAATATATCTAAAAAATTCTGAAAAATTTGTTCTGTATGGATTTACTAAAGGATGTCTTAACAACCATTCTCGAATCTTTCTTCGAAGACCACTCTGCATTATTATGTAGTTACATTACTTGTTTATATTTCTAAATTAATTATACATTTGATTATCTTTTAAAATTTTTAAAAAATTATCTACAATATTTTTCCATAGAAAATTTTTATTTACAAATTTAAATGCACTTTCTCCCATACGTTCACAAATATCTGGATTTGAAAATAAAAATGAAATTTTATTATTCCATTCTTCTATATTACCCGGTGAAATCAAAAATCCTGTTTGTTTATCAATAACTGATTCAGAAATACCTCCAACATCTGTTGCTAAAATTGGTTTTTTCATTAAACTTGCTTCAAGTATTGAATGTGGTGACATGTCTGCACCACTTATTAATGCATAAACATCAATCTCTGAAAAAAATTTTCTAACATCTGAGGGATATTCTAATCTTCCTACCCAGTGGAAATTTTCAAAGATCTCTAATTTACTAAGAATTTCTGAAGAATATTCGCCATCTCCTGCCCAATAGAAATTCACATTAGGAAATTTTTTCAATATCTTCGGTAAAATTAACAATTCTTTTGTTTTATCCCATATGTTTGCATCTTGCACTAGTCCTATACATGGATGCTTCAATTGCATTCCTCTTTTTTCAAACCATTCTGAATTATCAATTCCTTGATACATTACTTCTGTAGATTGTTTTGGATATTTTTCCTTAACAATTTTTTCAAGATATTTACAGATAGGTAAGATCATTCTTGCTTTTGTAAAACATTTTTCTGCAAAACTCTGTTTTAGAAAATTTTTAACATGATTCCCAGTAATTTTCTTACTTTCTATCTCCTCCCAATAATTTCCACGTAAAAATATTATGAGTGGAATATCGTGTTTCAATATTAATGAGCTAAAATGGCTCACTCTTTCTGTTAATACTAAATCTGGTTTAAAATCATTAATTAATTTTAGAAATTTTTTAGGCGTTTTTGTCCATCTCAAAAAACTTGAATCTAATACTGAATCGTCATAAATGTCTAAATCATCAATCATCAAACACATCACTTTTTTATCCTTTAATGCATCTGCAAATTGATTCATAAGATGGAATCTACTCTTATCAACCGCGATTAGTAATTTCAACTATGATTAACATTTTTTACATATTTTAATAACTTCTTATGATTGATACATTTTATTCATATATTAGACAAAAATTTGAATATATATGAAGAAAAAACTCATTTTCCGTTTCTGGTTTTACTTTAGAACTGGATGGACAACATATTTTGCATTTATTCTTGGTGCAATTAACACATTGGTTGTAACGTACTATCTTGCTATTGAAAAAGTTCCCTACTTATTAGAAATATTCCCTACATTTTCTCATTATGTTGGAACTGCAGCAATAATTGGAATTCCATTAATGGCAACAATAGGATATGTCCATTACAAGAAAGCCCCTGCATATTCCTCTGAAGTTGACGTTGGAATTGAACGTAATCCATATGTGTTTAAACTTCACCCTGGTTGGAATCAAAAAGTTGTTTTTCCAATGTATCGTCTTTTAACAATTATGCTAGTTAAATTATCTAACAATGAAAAACTCAGTGATGACGAAATGGCTGAAATTAAAAAAGTCATTGCAGATATTGAACATCTTACACAAGGTGGTTGGATCAATAAACCAAAAGGCATGGTTTAATTTTTTTAAATGCAAAAAAAAATTCGTGTAGCATTTATCTATAAAAAATCTAACATATTCTTAACTGGTAAACATTTTGATAACACATACTATCATTTTTTTATGAATGCATTAAGACGAAATGATAGAATTGTTGTAACATATTTTCCCTCTGATAACATTTTTGATACTAACAAACTAAAAGGTAAATTTGATATTATTTTATTATATGAAAATTGGAACAATAATGTTCCTGATGAATTAATTGGAATAAAAAATGTTAATATTCCAGTTATAGCAAGATGTGGAGATTTTCACGCAACACAAAGATATGATATAATCAGCTTCCATGAAAAATATAATATAGATTACTACTTTGGTTTTAGTCCCCAAAATTATTTTTATAAATTTTATCCTAAAGAATTTAATTATAAAACAATAATCTTTGGTTTAGAAAAATCTCTATATGAAAACATAAAACCGTTCAATGATAGAATAAAAAATAAAATTCTAGCTTCAGGTGCAATTTCTTATACTAGTCTCTCATACAAATTTAAAACTAAATTCAAAAAACCTAGTCATGGTGATCCATCATTTGAATATAAACTTCGTACAATGTGTACAAAATTACCTTATGTAGATTACACATCAACATTAAAACATGATTACATAGGTGACAGATATCCTCAATTATTACAAAAGTACCAAGCTGCAATTGCAGCAACTTCAAATTTCCCTACTATCAAATATTGGGAAATCCCTGCTGCCGGTTGTTTAACATTTATGGAAATCACTGAAAATAATAATGGAAATTATTTAGGATTTATTGATAATGAATCTGCAATTTTTATTAATGAAAATAATTACCAAAGAAAATTTGAAGAATTTATTAACAATCCAGATTCTCTTAAATGGGAAAAAATTGCTAATCAAGGAAGAAAACACGTATTTAATAATTTGAATAATGATATCGCAGTAAACTCATTAGTTGATCTAATGGAAAAAATAATATAACTATCACCAATATTTGGGTCTTCCAGACACAACTCTTTTACACATTCTTAAAACTTCAAGAAATAATCCGGAGGTTGAAATTACATTTAATCTAATAAAATATGTAATATTCTTAAAAAATATTTTTGTACCTAGATTCTTCAAACACCAAATTGTAAATGGAAAATTATAAGAAATAATCTGTATAAAATTATAACCAATCTTTCGTAAATACTGTATTATGGAATGAGACCTTTCTGTAACTTCTTTATACATATGTGAATTTATTGTAACTTCAAAGTCCCCTTCTTTTAGCATATTTAACGTATTTGCAAAATCAACTCTCCACATTGCATAATCTTTGTATTTTGCAAAAACATTTCTCTTTTTTAGTTTCTCTGTTCTATAAATTGCATATACCATTGAAGCAGTGTTAGAACGTAAATAATGAGCAATTTTATCTTCAAATTTCCCAAAACTTGGTTCTGCATATTGATATCTCTTTGAATTTTTTAAAAATTTAATCTCTATTTCTTTAGTTTTTTCATTAAAAACTCTGTTAAATAATTCTACTTCGCCAATACTTCCGACAACGTTCTCGTTATATTCTAGAATTTTTATATTCTCTTCCAAAAAATTATCACTCCATATATCATCTGCAGCAGCCCATACAAAATATTTAGTTTTAGATTTTTCTAAAACAAAATTAGTATTCCAAACAGGACCCATATTCTTTTTCTGTTGGAAAATATTTATTCTATTATCTCTTTTTGCTAATTCTAAACATTTCTCTAACGTTTTATCACTAGAGTTATTATCTGAAAGTATTATAACAAAATTTTGAAAAGTTTGTAACATTAAATTTTTAATTCTTTCTTCTATAGTTTTCTCTCCATTATAAACAGGTATTCCAATTGTCACTATTGGATTTTCTTCCATAAACGTAGGAATTTTTTAGACTATTTTAATAAGTTCTTATGATTTATACTAGATGATTTAAAGAACTTAATATGTTAAAAGTTCTTGTACTTGGTGCAAGTGGCTTAGTTGGAAGTACATTTGTCAATTACTCAAAAGATCTATATGATCTACATCTTACTTACAACACCAATATAATTAATTCTCTTGAATTTGGGAGTACTAAACTTGATGTAATAAATGAAAAAAATAAACTAAAAAATTTAATTCTTGAAAAATCACCTGATGTAATAATAAATACAATTGCACATTCCAATGTTGATCACTGCGAAATACATCATAACGATGCAGATGACTTACATACTGATATTGTTAAAATTATATTGGATTCTTGTTTAGAAATTGGTTCTAGATTAATTTACTTTTCAACTGATCATGTATTTCCTGGAGAATTAAATAAAAAATATTCCGAAGAAGATACTCCTAATCCTCTAAATTACTATGCAAAATCTAAACTAAATGCTGAAAAAATAATTCTGAATAACTCATTAAAAAATACTGTTTTACGAACTGCTGTGATTTATGGTAATCATCCTCGTTCTAGGTTTACAGATTGGATAATTTCTTATCTAAAGAAAAATAAACCTGTAGATCCTTTCATAGATCAATTTAACACTCCAACTTTAGTTGACGATCTTGCAAAATCTTTAGTTAAAATAATTGATAATAATATTTCTGGTTTATTTCATGCAACTGGACCAACATGCCTAAATCGTTATCAATTTGCACTTCTTCTAGCTAAATATTTCAAATTAAATCAGGAACTAATCACTCCTGTCACAAAAAACGAAAAAAAACAAATTGCGCCTAGACCAATATCTGTTTGTTTAGACTCATCTAAATTAGAAAAAAAAATAAAAATGAAATTTTCTAATATTGATTCTGGAATAAATCATATATTGAATTAATATTCTTATTTTCTAATTTTTTTAATAATGTTGGTCGTATCTATTTTCATCTGATCTGAATTAGCATCTAGCCAATTTTCTCCAATTACTTTTTTCACCATCATTGTGTTAATTACATAATTTTGTGCAATGTAGGATGCTAAATTATCACAAGAGACATTTTCACTTTTGCTATCGTCTATAATCACTAGATTCTTCGTTTTCTTGGCATCCACTAGTATCTTATCCCAACTAATTGGAGTAACAGATGTTACGTTAAACAAACTGGATGATATTTTTTCTTTTTCACATTCTTCTGATAATTCCAATCCATGTTTAAATGAAAAATTAAAACAAACAATTGTCACATCTTTTCCTTGTTTATATTGTATTAATGAAAGATTATCATTACTATATACAGGCTCTAAATCCATAATTTCTTCTTTAAAAAGTCGTTGACTTACTCCAATTATTCGAAATCCAGGTGAAAATAGTTTTTTTGAAATAATTTTTTCTGCTTCAAATTTTGTTGATATTGCATATCCTTGAATTCTAGCAATTGAACAAATATCGCCAAAATTATTAAAGCTAGATTGTGGACCTTGAAAACCATTATCAACTATTATGGGCATGATAGTAAAAGATGATTTAAGATCTTTTTTTACACTACGTATTATGTTATAGGTATTTACAAGATGATCTATTCCTAATAATAAAAAATCCAACTGTTTCATAAAAAAGACAGATGAAACATTATTCATCATCATTCCAAAACCAAACCCACAAAGAGAGTTTTCTGAATTTGTGGAATTAATTATCTTACTATTTCCATTTACTTTTAGATTTTTTGTTAAACCTCCTAAACATGAACCCGCACTAATATTTTGTCCAAATAAAACTAAATTATCATTTTTTTCTATAGTTGAACGAATTTGTTCATTAATAAAATTAAGATATTTCATACCATCTCATCCCTAAATCTTTTCAAAATTATTTCCCCAACATTTTGGATGTCTATGATATTCATCTTTTTTATTACATATAGTGGATCAATATTTTCATTTTTTATAATTATATTTTCATTTTCTAAATTTACACCTGGTGTTGGCCCTGCATGATAATTGATTTGTTTTCCGTCTGGGTTTTCATCATTTTTAAGAGTCCATTCTCCTAATGTTGTAACATTAACTTCGATTAGTATGGGGGTGTTTTTTTCAATGGATTCTTTTCTTAATTCTTTTAATTTTTGAATATACTCTATGGGATTATTTCCTGATAATTTACAATATTTTATATCCATAGAAGCCGAAAATTTTTCTAAATCAATATTATGTCTTCGTTCACTAATTCGTGTTGACATACTCCATTCATTATTCTCTATAATAACTAACGAACTAAGTTCTAAACTTTTTAGCATTAGTAAACTTTCGTGAAAACTTCCCTCCTCTATAGCTCCATCTCCTGCCAAAATTATTGTAATATTTGACTTGTCTAAAATTCTCTCTGCCATTGCAACTCCTACTGCTACTCCAAAATTATTTCCTAGAATACTTGAAGAATAAATTACACCTAATTCAGAATTAAGAAGATTCATAGAACCAATCTTACCGCCATTCATGCCTTCAGATTTTAACAAATATTCGTTTAATACCGGTTTTAATTTTCTAACTCTAGCTAAATTATATGCTGCATTTCTGTGGGTTAAAATTAATTTATCATTATCTTGCATTATTCTAGAAACTGCTACACTAATGGATTCATGTCCAAATCCTAAATGAATTGGAATTTTAAATTTACCCTCTTTGTATTCTTCGTTAATTAATAATTGAGCTATTCTTACTTCAAGTATATTTTCTAAAACATCACTATCTGAAATATTCATATTTATCTAAATTATTTTCTCGAGTGTTTTAATTCCATCTTCCAAATTGATTAGTGGTCTCCAATTTATCATTTTTCTTGCTCTTTCATTTGAAGGATTTCTAAGACTAATTGCATCTGGATTTTCTTCTTTGACAAATTTTAATTTTTTATTAAAAATCTTTTCACTGGTTTTTAGTATATCTTGTAATGTAATTATTCTGTCTCCACTTAGATTCAATGTATGCATCCCGTTAAGTCCCAATGATAAAATTATTCCTCTTGCTATATCTTCAACATGAACAAATCTTCTACCAGTTTTTAGAGAACCTATTATGAGTTCATCATTATTCTTTACTTTACTGGAAATCTCTTCAACTGCAGACCATCCATTTTCTCTTGGTCCGTAAATTATACCAAATCTTAAGATTGTAGTATTGAAATCATTCTGCACAAATTCCTGTTTAAGATTTGATTCACTTACAAGTTTTGAAAGTGCATATTCTGATTTATGATTAAAAATACTGATTGATGAATCTTCATTCTTTATTTCATCATTTCTAAATTCATCATAGACCCATTCGCTTGAAGCAAAAATAAATTGATTAATTTTTTTTAATTTAGCATTTTTTATTAAATTCAATGTACCCATGACATTTATATCAAAACATTCGTATGCCTTATTCCTACAATCCGAATCCTTTGATAATGCTGCAAGATGAATTAATGCATCTACATCTTCAGGAATTACATTTGCTATTTCTGGTGAACGTATATCAATTTTATGATAATCATAATCGCCACTCATACTATTCACTATATCTATGCCAATTACTGAAATTCCTTCTTTTTTACACTGTTTGATCAATTCTTTTCCAATAAAACTCTCTGAACCTGTAACTATAATTTTCATGAATTAAAATTTTTAATTATTAGTTAATAACCTTATTATCCAATAATAGTTATCTTTATTTTTTTACTTTCAAACCTAACATATGTTAATTAAAAACATACGACATCTTGGCTTGGTAGTAACAGACATGGAAAAAGCTCTCAAATTCTATCATGAACTTCTAGGATTAAAAATACAAGGAGAAACTGAGGAAGAAGGACTATTCATTGATACACTTCTAAAACAAAAAAATTCTAAATTAAAAACAATCAAATTGTCTTCTGAAGATAATGCAACTCGACTTGAGTTAATTTCTTATGAGAATAAATTACCATCATATAACAAAAAACAACTTGATCAAAGTGGATTAACTCATATTTCTCTCACCGTTCATAATTTGGATGAAACATATTCAATTCTGAAAGAAAGAGGAATTGAATTTAACTGCCCACCAACACTATCTGTTAATCAAAATCTTAAAGTTACTTTTTGTAGAGATTTTGAAGGAAACTTCCTTGAATTAACTGAAGAAATTTCATAAAATTATTCTAAAATTTCAAATCATTTACAGATAATTTCTCTAAAAGAGTTAAATGAAACAATTATTTTTTTAAATAAATGCATGTAGGAATTTCTCCATTAAGAATTAGTTTTGCTGGAGGTGGAACAGATATGCCAGAATATTTTGAGAAATTTGGAGGACATGTAATTTCATCAACAATTAATTTATTCACTAATGTTGTTTTTAATCAACGTCATGATGATTCGTTTCAAGCTTTTTCACCTGATTATGAACACCACCATAAAGTTAGTAATTTTGAAAATCTTGAATTATTACCTGGTACTGAAATTGCAGTATCTGTTGTTAAACATCTAAATTACAAACTTGGCGCTGATTATTTTATCTGCAGTGATGTTCAACCAGGTTCTGGTCTTGGAGGCTCAAGTTCTTTAACTGTAAATTGTGTAAATACAATTCAAAAATTAATGAAAAAAAATTTGGATAAAGAACAAATTGCTGAGATGTCATTTGATATTGAGAGAAATAAACTTGAACATCCAATTGGAAAACAAGATAACTATATTGCTGCATTTGGAGGTTTAAATTTCATAAAATTTGAAAAAGATAATGTAGAAGTTATTCCAATTTCTTTATCAAAATCATCAATGGCTGAGCTGAATAACAATCTGATGCTTTTCTTTTTGGGCACAACAAGAAAAAGCAGTGATGTTTTAAGCCAACAATTGACTTTAATTAAAGAAAATGATCAAAACACGATGAATTCATTACATGAAGTAAAGGATCTAGTTAACGATCTATATGATTCATTTAAGAGTAATGATATAACTCAAGTGGCTGAAATAATGCACAAAGGCTGGATTGCAAAAAAGAAATTTACAAAAGATGTAAGCAACAAAAGAATTGATGAAATTTATGCTGCTGGAATTGAAAGTGGTGCTATCGGAGGAAAAATTACAGGTGCAGGTGGAGGCGGGCATATTTTATTTTATTGTGAATCACAAAAACAACAAACTCTAAAAGAGAAAATGGAATCTCTAGGCTTAATTCACATCCCATTCAAATTTTATGAACATGGACCTAAGGTTCTAAACTTATATGAACAAATCTAAAAGAACAAAAATGAAAGAAGAGATTACCAAATTTTTCAATGATTGTAAAAACTCAATTGATGAAATGAATGAGCAATGTGGCATTTTGGAAGATATAATTAACATTTTACAAAAAGCACAAAAAAATGGTAATACAATATACACTATTGGAAATGGTGGTTCAGGTTCAACTGCATCTCATTTTGTATCTGATTTGTTAAAAACTAGTATTACAAAAGAGGCAAAAAGATTCATGGCAATCTCACTTGTTGATAATGTACCCGTTAATCTAGCATGGTCTAACGATCAATCATTTGATTCAATTTTCGTTGAACAATTAAAGAATTTTCTAAAATCTGATGATGTTGTTGTTGCATTTAGCGGTAGTGGAAATTCAAAAAATGTATTGGATGCAATAAAATTTGCTAAAGAAAATGGTGCCATATGTATTGCATTTAGCGGTATGGATGGTGGCAAATTAAAAAATATTTGTGATAAATGTATCATAGTTAAATCACAAGACATGTTAGTCATAGAATCTGATCACTTGGCAATTTGTCATTGTATAATTGACTCAATAAGAAAAAGCGGAACCCCTTTGTTCAAATATGACTAATTCTTGTAATGGAATTTTTTTAGATCGAGACGGTGTAATTAATGAAAAGCGAGATGATTATGTAAAATCCACATTTGAACTTAAAATTTTTCCTTATGTTGCACAAGCTATAAAAAAATTTCATGAATTAGGATTTATTGTAATTGTTATAACAAATCAATCCGTAATAAATCGTGGAATTATTACGGATAAACAACTTGAAAAAATTCATGATGAAATTCAAGAGAATCTTGAATTATCTGGGACAAAAATTGAAGCATTTTATTATTGTCCACATACTCCAGAAGAATTATGTTCTTGTAGAAAACCAAAGACTGGATTAATTCTACAAGCTGTTTCGGACTGGAATATTAATTTAGATTCTAGTTGGTTTTTTGGAGATAGTGACTCAGATATTGCTGCTGGAAAATCGACTGGTTGTAAAACCATGAAAATTACAGATAATTTTAATTTACTAGATGCAGTAGAAGAATTAAAGAAATTAATGACACAATAACACTTTGAAATTATTAATAAGACTTTAATTCAAACATTAATCACTAATTTCACTTGACTCAAAATGTTCTGATCACTGGAATTACTGGATTTGTAGGCTCTCATTTAGCTGATCTAGTGCTCGAAAAAGGCTTTACTGTCTATGGTCTAAAACGTTGGCATTTATCTAAAATGAGAAATGTACGTGGTATTGTTGATAAAATAAACTGGATTGATTGTGATATCACAGATCCAATTTCGGTTAAAAACGCATTAAAAACTTGTAATCCTGATAAAATATTTCATTTAGCAGCTGAAAGTTTTGTTAGTCCATCTTGGGATCATCCATCTCATTATATGGATGTAAATTACAAAGGCACAGTAAACATTCTTGAATCTATGCGAGAACTAGATATGAAATCAAGAATTTTAATTCCTGGCTCCGGTGAAGAATATGGTGAAATTCACGAGAATGAATTACCTATCACTGAAGAATCAATACTTAGACCTGTAAATCCATATGCAGTTACAAAAATTGCACAAGATCTAATTTCCAATGTTTATTTTGTCTCTTATGGAATTAATGTAATACGAGTACGTTCATTTAATCACGAAGGCCCACGTAGGGATAATGTATTTGGAATACCTTGGTATGCATATCAAATTGCAAAAATTGAACAAGGATTACAAGATCCTGAAATCAAAACAGGACATACAGGAGATAAAAGAAATTTTACACATATTACAGATCTAGTTAACGCATATTGGATTGCCATGGAAAAATGTAATCCTGGTGAATTATATCTAATTGGTTCTGATGAAACAGAAAAAATCCATACTTATCGTGAAATAATTGATAAATTGATTTCTTTATCTTCTAATGAGAATATTTCTATTAAACAAGTTCCAGAATATACTCGACCAACTGCTGTACCACGATTAATTGGTGACACATCTAAATTTAGAAAACTAACTGGTTGGAAACCAGAAATATCAGTAGATAAAATTCTTGAAGATACTTTAGATTATTGGAGAGATTTTGTTAAAAATAATGATTATTGATACATAATCCATTTTTACTTAAGATTTTACACAAAAAAGATATCCACTTGGTCCCACACTTAATATTAATTTTGAATCAAACATTTCATCAACAATAAAACGTTTATTATTTTTTAAAAATTCTTTCACTGCAATTTTTGGATTATTTTTCTTACCCCACGGTCTTTTCATTTTCCTTGAATGATTATCTTCCGGTAAATCGTCAATCACTGTATCAAAAACAACCAAATAGCTACCTTTTTTGACAAATTCTGAATAAATCTCTAATTCCTTTGCTACATGTTCATATGTGTGATTTGAATCTAAAAATACTATTATTTTTTTCCTCCTACCTACTATCTCTTTCACTTTTTTTATTACAGATGGGTCAATTGAAGACCCTTCTATAGTTTTGATTCTTTTTGCCATGGAATGTTTTTTAATTGCATTTTTATTTTTTTTGCGTAAATCTATGTCAATTCCTATCACTTGTCCTTTCCCAATTAATTCTAAAATTGAAGCAGAAAGAATTAAAGATCCTCCACGAGCAATTCCTGTTTCAATGATTACATCTGGTTTTACTTTCCAAATTATCTCTTGCATGGCAAGTATATCTTGTGGATATTGTATGATTGGGCGACCCAACCATGTAAAATGATATGAATATTCGTGTTCTACACTCTTCAAAAACCATTTTTTTGAAATCTTTAAAAATTCATGATCTTTTTTCATTTTTTTAATCTTTTTTTGATTATGACTTGAAAACTCTCTATCTTCGCTCATAAACTCCTCACAAAAATCTCCATGATTTGTCTTTTTCTGAAATTACAGTAGGTTTCATTGGCCAATTTATTTTCAATTTTGGATCATCCCATCTAATTCCATCTGAACTATTTGGTACATATTTTTCTGTCATAAGATAATAAATCTCTGTATTGTCTTCTAATGTCTGAAATGCAAGTGCAAATCCTTTAGGAACAAAAACTGATCTATGATTTTGTTCACTTAATTCCACACTTGTCCATTTTAGGTATGATGGTGATTCTTTTCTAATATCCAATAAAACCTCGAAAACTCTTCCTTTAGTACATCTTACAATTTTTCCTTCTCTATTTGGTTCTTTTTGAAAATGAAATCCTCTCAATGTTCCTTTTTTTTTATTATACGAGATGTTGCCTTGTATTACATCTGAATCTAAACCTAATTCTTCAAAAATATCTTTATCCCACATTCTTGCAAAAAAACCTCTCCCATCTTCAATTTTTTCAATATCTATAATGTATGCTCCTGAATCAAGCTTTGTTAATTTCATTGTATTATCCTAACGTTTGGTATTGGAACCACAAACTTTCCTCCCCATTTACGAATAAATTTCATTTGTTCCATGATTTCTTCTTTTAGATTCCATGCTAATATTAAAACATAATCTGGTTTATTTTTTTTAATGTGATTTGGATTCATAATTGGAATATGAGTACCTGGAAGATAAAATCCTTGTTTGTGCGGACTAATATCTACTGTATAATCAATTAAATCATTTTTAATTCCACAATAATTCAATAGTGTATTCCCTTTTGCAGGTGCTCCATAACATGCAACTTTTTTTCCTTGTCTATTAGCATTAATAAAAAATTTCCATAATTCAAATTTTAATTCAATTACTTTATTATTAAACTCCGTGTATGTTTTTAGATTTCTTAAACCTAATTTTCTTTCTTTAACAATTAATCTTTGAATTTTTTTTGATACATTTACTTTATGTTTTTTATTTGTTGCATAGATACGTAGTGATCCCCCATGAATTTTTAACTCGTCAACATCAAATATTTTGAAACCATGAGTCTCAAAAATTTTGTTTAATGTATAAAATGAAAAATATGAATAATGTTCATGATAAATTGTATCAAATTCTCGCTGTGAAATTAATTTTGATAAATATGCTGAAAATTGTATTATGACTGTACCATCAGATCTTAAAATTTTTTTAATACCTTTTAAGAAATCATTAAGATTTGGTACATGCGGTAAAACATTAATTGCTATTAAAATATCTGCAATTTCACCTCTTTTAACAAGTTCTACTGCAGTTTTTCTAGAAAAGAATTTGTTAACTGTTGGAATTCCTTTCTTCCTTGCAATTTTTGCTACATTTGAAGCTGGTTCTATACCTAAAATAGGAATATTTTTTTCCTTAAAATTTTTCAATAAATATCCATCATTACTTGCAATTTCAACAATTTTACTATCTTTATTCAACTGAAATTTATCAATTATTTCATTTGCAAATTCTTCAGTATGTTCTAACCAAGTTTTAGAATATGATGAAAAATAAGCATAATCTGTAAAAATATTCTCTGGTTTTTCTTCTTCATCTATTTGTACCAACAGACATTTCCTACAAACATATGCGCATAGTGGAAAATTAGCTTCTGGTTTACTAATGTCGCTTTTTTTAACATATGAATTAGCTAAGGGCGTATAACCTAAATCTAAAAACACATCATAGATTGGATTATTACAAAACCTACATCTCAAGTTTAATTCCAAACCTTCCAATACGCTTCATTTTTATTCCATATTTCATCTAGACGTTTTTTATCATATGGTGTATCTAATGGATAATACTCTCCAAAGTATTTGAATCCACAAACTTGTTTTGCAATAGATAAACTTGGTAATACTTCATTTTCCAATTGTGAATTATCTCCTTTAATATATTCAAATATTTCTGGTTCTAAACAGAAGTAACCTCCATTAATCCAATTTTCATAGTCTTTTGATTTTTCTTTTATACTATCAACTACATCCCCATTCATTTTTACAATTCCATATCTTGGTGTTGGTTTTGTTATTGTCATTGTAACTATCTTCTTTTGTTTTTTATGAAAATTAATAAGTTCTGCAATATCCACATTTTTTAAATCATCTCCATATGAAAGACAAAATGTTTCATTGCCAACTAATTCTTCAATTCTTTTTATTCTTCCACCAGTCATTGTATTCAAACCTGTATCCACAGTTTTAATATCCCATGATTCAGAATTATTTTCCTTAAAATATTTCTGTATCATTTCTCCTTTATAACCACAACAAACAATAAATTCATCTATTTTATGCGCAGCAAAAATTTTCA
>CEUL01027228.1_pt1 | contig 16676 bp, 16 predicted proteins | sample 427021 | NCBI WGS metagenome assembly CEUL01 (sample SAMEA2622800, study PRJEB7988) | marine metagenome | isolation source: saline water (ENVO:00002010), including | reverse complement strand
AAGTAGTTTGTAATGGTTTCTTTGCTTATAGCTTTGGAAAATTTTTTTGAATCCACATTTCCTTTGACACAGTTTTGTTCTGAAAAGTAAAAAAGTATATCGCCCAAGTAAGTAACTACTGTGTTTTCAGACAAGTTCTCTCCTCTTAAGTGTCTTTCAAAAGTTCTCAACAAATTGTTAACATCCATATGTTGAATATAAATCATTATTATTTATTTAGTCAATCAAAAAAGTATTAAATACAAATTGCGTGAGAATATGAAATGTGAGATAATAAATTTATGTATAAAGTCGGTGATAAAGCCGTCTACCCATCCCATGGCCTTGTTACGGTAGCCTCAATTGAAGAAAAAAATATTGCTAATGTTTCGCATAAATTCCTAATCCTTAAAGTGGTAGATAGCGATGTAACTGTTATGATTCCCCAGAGTTCAGTGAATGCGAGGGGCTTAAGGCCTATTGCAAAAAAAAGCGAGCTAAAAGAATTATGGCTCTTAATTAAGGGGAAAAGTAGGTATAAAATCGAGGACAATGTTAGTTGGAATAAAAGATATAGGACATATACGGAAAAATTAAAGACAGGGAATATAATTAAAGCTGGTGAAGTTTTTAGAGAAATTAATGATATTTCGAAAACAAAAGAGTTGTCTTTTGGTGAACAAAAAATACTTGAAAATGCTTTTACAAGATTAGTTAAAGAAATTAGTGCAACTGAAAAGACTAAGGAAGAAGAAACAGAAAAGCATCTCAGGAAACTTCTAAATAAAAAAGATTTAATCAATATTTAGATTTTTTCCATCAATAGCATCTATTAAATCTTTACCAAGATAATTTAGAATTGTAGGAAACAAATCAACGGTTCTTATATTCTTATCATTTATTTTTTTGTTTACAATTAGAGGGACAACCATATGTTCTCTTTTAAGAGAGCCGTGAGAAGACTTGTGTTCAGGATATTCGTAATCTTTTCTTAGATCATAACCCGTTTCTGCACTTATAACTATATCTCCGCATCTTGGTGATTTAAAAAGCTGAACAATCTGTGTAATTGCATCAGGATAATCAGAATTCTGAGTCTCTCTTAAAATTTCTTCAAAACTGAGCATCTCATTCATTTCTTTATAATTAAACGGATCATCTTTTAATGGTTTATAGTAAATTAGATTTTCTTTTTCTTCTATTAATGCAAAACCTTTCTTGCTTCTAACTTGGATTTGTTGTTTTTCATTTAAAGTAAGAACTAAATCAATACCATCAGTTTTTAACAAGTCATTAATCAATTTGTCGGATTCCGGAAAATGAGTTTTATTTTTCCAATCAGACTCACTCCTTAGGTATATATGAGCCATTGAATTGCCTGAAACCATAACCGAACAATCTATATCTGATAAATATTTATTAAATATCATAGGATAAGATAAAACCTTATGTCCTCTTGATTGAAGAAACTCTACTAAATCTATGTGAATAGCAGTGTCAGAATGGCCATGATCACTAGTAATAATCAATAGCGTATCTTTCATCTCATTTCTTTTTTTTATTTTATTAATAACTAAACCCAGATTTAAATCAAACTCTTTATAAGAATCTATTACAGCATTATGATTGCACCCATATATATGGGAGTTTGAATCTACTCCATGCAAACAACAAAAAATAAATTCCGCATCTGTATCTATCACCTCTAGTAGTTTTTTCATCGCCAAAGAGTCGATATCGTTTGAACCAAAGAAGTGTGATTTCATTTTGTAATATATCTTCGCTAACTTTGTCATATTGAACTTTGGGTTGATTCCTTTAGTTATTTCATTAAATATTGATCTTGATTGAGGAATGTATTCAAATATTGTCTTTTTTGATTTTTTAATATCCGAATTAAGAAATATAGATTCAATACCTACATAGCTTCTATGTCCATCGCGATTCCACTTACTCTTAGAATATTTATATTTATCAAACCATCTAATTCCTGGAAGATTTGCATTCCCTGGATATAGACCCATGAGAAATGGAACATATGCAGGACCTGTTGTTGATGGAAATACCGTTATAGCACTTTGATTAGACCCTTTATTCTCTATTAGATTCTTTAAATTAGGTAAATAACCTAAATCTAAATATTTGTTTATGGCTTCAACTCTAGAACCATCTAGAAGTAAAAATATAACTCTTTTCATTTTAGCTAGGCTAGACCTGCTCCTTTTCCCAATCTTCTTTTGATATTACATATCCTTGCTTATCACGATAAACTCTTTCTCCTTTAGAGACCTCGATTAGTTCATCATTCCATCTCTCATATTTTAGCCATCTTTCAGGATAGGGGACATATTTTTCATCATCAGTTTGATTATAAAGTTGATTAAATCTTTGAGCCAAATCTTCGGCACTTAGATTAGTATTTATCTTCAAATATTCTAGTCTTGCTTTTTTCTTATTTATCTTTCTTCCTGCAAGCAACTTCCAAAATACCTCAAAATCATTATCTAATTTAGATAGCAGCTTGGTTCCTCTTTCTGCTTTAATCTTACTTCCTCTTTGTGTCTTGTATATCATTTTTTTGATGGAGAATAAAGATTCAAAGAGTCGGTCCATATGCTTTTTCTTATGTAAAGCCATTAATGTAATTCGGATTCTTGATTTGCCAGCTGGGACTGATGGCGGTCTTACAGCTGGAATAAATACACCATTAGACAAGAGTGAATCTGAAACTTTTAGAGTTTCTTTTTCTCCACCTATTAATATTGGAACAATAGCCGTTTGGGAATTAAAATGAGGAAACTGATTCTCATCTAAAAAGTTCGACAGGTTTTTTATATTGTTACTTAGGTTTTCTCTTATAGAATTGTTTTCACGAATAATTCTTATTGCTGAAATCGAAGCATTAAGAGTAGATGCTGGAAGAGATGTGTCAAATATAAATGATCGTGCTTTATTTTTTAGAAAGTCTATCAAATCAAAGGATCCTGCTACATATCCTCCAATTGAACCTATTGCTTTAGAGAGAGTACCCATACATATATCTACTTTGTCTTCAATATTAAAAAACTCACTAGCACCAGCACCATTTTTCCCAAGAACTCCTGTAGCATGAGCCTCGTCTATCATTGATATACAGTCATATTTTTTACACAATTCAATTATTTTATCTAACGGGGCTATATCTCCATCCATGCTAAAGACGCTATCTGTTAGAATCATTCTTTGATTCATTCCTTTAGAGAACGAGATAATTTTTCTTTCCAGGTCTTCCATGTCGCAATGTTTGTAAATTACAGTCTTGGCTTTCGAAATTTTACAGCCATCTATTAGTGATGCATGATTAAGTTCATCGCTAAAAATAACATCATTTTCTCCCATTAGACTTGAAATTGTCCCTATGTTTGCCAAATAACCGGAACTAAAAACTATTGCGTCTTCAGTTTTTTTGAAAGCCGCTATTTCTTTTTCTAGTTCTTTATGTAATGATGATGTTCCAGTAACAAGTCTAGACCCACCTGTTCCTGTACCAAAAATTTTTAAGCCATCTATAGATGCTTTTACAACCTCGGGATTTATGGTTATACCTAAATAGTTGTTTGATGCAAATTGGTATAATTCCTTATTTGCAATTTTTATTTCTGGACCCATAGAGCTAGAAATTTCTATTAAGGTCCTATGTAAATTTGCTCTCTTAATATCTTTTAGTTGTTTCGATATCGATTTCTCAAAATTATTCTTTTTCATCCTCAGTAACTATTTTAATACATTTATATATTGATCTAGTAAGTTTTTTAAGCTCTTTTTCTTTTATTGAAACAGGAGGCATTATAACTATAGTGTCACCTAATGGTCTAATCAAAACACCCTCTTCTTTTGCTAAATCACATACTTTTTTACCTATCCTTTCATTTATTTTATAAGAAATACCCTTGCTTGGATCTTTTTTTAAATCAATGCCTGCCATAAGACCTTTATTTCTTATGTCGCTTACATGACTAAGCCCCCTAAATTCTTTTAATTCGTCCTCTAAAATTTCAACAGTTTTCTTTATTTTGAAAATAGTTTTTTCTTCTTCAAAAATTTCCAAATTAGCAATACCAGTTGCACAGGCTAGAGGATTTCCACTGTAGCTATGACCATGGAAGAAAGTTTTAAGTTCATCCGCTTCTCCTAGAAAAGCATCAAAAATATCTTGTGTTGTTATTGTGGCCGACAGTGGCAAATAGCCACTGGTTAAACCTTTACCAAGAACTAGTATGTCGGGTGTAACACTATCATGATTGCAGGCAAACATTTCTCCTGTCCTTCCAAATGCAGTTGCTACTTCGTCTGCAATTAAAAGAATATTGTATTTATCACAAAGGATTTTAATTTTCTTTAAATATCCAGGACTGGCAACTTTTATTCCACCTGCAGCTTGAACATAAGGTTCAAGAATAATCGCAGCTACTTCATCAGATTTTTTATCCAGAATCTCTTCTAGTTCAAGAAGTGTTTGATTCGAAGAATCATATGAAGAAATCTGTAAGGACTCAAAGAGAAGAGGCTTATAAGTTGAATGAAAAATATCAATTCCTCCAACAGAAACCGCTCCTAATGTGTCTCCATGGTATCCGTCTTTGAGACAAATAAATTTCTGTTTTTCTGGCTTGTTTCTTAGAATCCAATAATGAAAAGCCATCTTTAATGCGACTTCTACAGCACTTGCTCCATCTCCAGAATAAAAGACTTTTTTCAACCCTTTAGGTGCTATATCAATTAGTTTTTTTGCTAAAATAGCTGCTGATGGGTTTGTAATACCTAACAGAGTAGAATGTGAATTCTTATTTAATTGTTTTTTAACAGCATTGTCAATTTTTTCTACTTTGTGACCATGTATATTCACCCACAAAGAAGAAACACCATCAATATATTTTTTACCATCAGAATCAATTAAATAGACGCCATCAGAATCCTCAATTACAAGAGGCTCTTCTTCTGCATACTCTTTCATTTGGGTAAAAGGATGCCAAATATAATCTAGATCATATGATTTAATATTTGATTTTGAGGTCATTATAGATTTTAGATTTAGCTGTATCTATCCCTAATAGGTATTTCTAAGTCTTCTATCATTTTAAGATCCTCTTCCGGAGATCGGCCTACAGTAGTTAAATAATTGCCTATTATCATTCCATTTGATCCAGCCATAATTCCCATAGATTGAAGATCTCTTAATGTGATTTCTCTTCCGCCACCTGACATTAAAACTTTACTAGGCATTATCAATCTAAAAATCGCAATAGTTTTAATAGCTTCCAAACTGGGCAAAGGCTTCAAATGACCTAAAGGAGTCCCCTTTCTTGGATTAAGAAAATTAATTGGAACAGTGTGTGGATCAAGTTCTTTAATCTCAAAAGCTAGTTGTATCCTTTGTTTGACAGTTTCTCCCATACCAATTATTCCGCCGCAACAGAGCTCCATCCCAGCCTCTTTCACAAGTTTTGCTGTGCTAACTCTATCTTCATAAGTATGAGTAGAGCAAATGTTAGGGAAGTACTCCTTGCAAGCTTCTATGTTGTGATTATATCTCCATACTCCTACTTCACCCAGAGCATCTGCTTGTTCTTTAGTTAAACTACCTAAAGAACAACCTATCTCGAGTTTAGTATGTTTCTTAATTAATTCTATAGATTCTAAAACTTTTTGAAATTGTCTTTTGTTTGGACCTTTGACTGCAATAACTATACAAAAATCAAATGCACCCATTTTTTCTGATTGGAGCGCTGCTTGAAGGACCTCGTCTGGATCTAAAAAGGGATGCTTAGAAATTGGCGAAGAATAATGTACCGACTGTGAGCAAAACGAACAATCTTCTGAGCAATCTCCTGTTTTGGCACTAATAATTGATCTAAGGAAAACTCCGTCACCCTTATATTTCAAAGTCACTCTTCTTGCAAGAGATGTAAGTTCTAAAATTTTGTCATTAGGTGTATTTGTAAGCTCTAAAGCCTCATCAAAGGTAATATCTTCTTCTTTGTTAAGTAGCCTATCTTCTAATTTAGTAAAATCCATTTTTATATCTTCCAAAAAACTCTATGTATTTTACATACAATATAAGCTTTATTCAATCTAGGTTATAATTTCTTACTGTGGCGGAACTCACTTTAGAAGAGAAAAAAAGGGCTATATGGGAAGATGTAAGCTCCAGTTTTTCTATGTGTCAGGTAATAACTGATTTTCCTAGCCAACTAATCCATAATGAGGATTTGCCTCGTTTAATATACAAGGGAAAAGCTGTTCTTAGTGATAATTTATTTGAAAAAATCGATTTTTCCAAGATAAATTTAGATTTATTCTATGTAATATGCCAAGGCCTAGTAATTGCTAAGTCTATGATTCTGGGGTTGAATGAGAAATATAGCATTATATGTGCCGATTCTTATTGTTGTGTCAGATTTAAAAGAAATGAACTTAAATCTACTCAGTTCGAGCAGACTTATTTCTCAAAGAAATTTATATCTTTATTTTCTGTAGATAAGATATGGGACTCAGATAATGAAGAAATTCAAATATTTGTAAAGGATATGTTTGCAACTATAATTCATTGGCAAGAAAATCCTGAATTACATAAAAAAGAAATAAATATATTCTCTGAGGAAATACTTACTAATAAGATTTGATTGGCTCGTAAAAAGTATTTCTCTGAATAGGTTGAAAACCTTCTGATTTAATTAGGTGAATAATTTGATTAATCCCTGCCTTGTAAGGATTGTTTGCAAGTTTTAAAACATTTTCCTGAAGCAAGGTTCCACCAACATCATTGGCTCCATAATGCAAAGACATACCACCCACCTTAAAACCCTGAGTAAACCATGAACCTTGTATATGCTTAAAGTTATCAAGAAAAATTCTTGATAGTCCCAACACTCTTAAGTACCTATCACCGCCAATCTCGGATTTAATTTTATTTCCAATAAAAGTATTTTCTGGTTTAAAAGTCCATGGGATAAAAGAGAGAAATCCATTTGTTTCATCTTGTAATTCTCTTATTTTTCCTAAATGTTCAACTATATCTTCATCCTCTTCTAAATGTCCGAACATCATAGTTGCAGTTGTCTTAAATCCCACTATATGTGCTTCTCTAGTTATTCTCATCCAATCATCAGCAGAAATTTTAAGTGGGCTTATCTTTTTTCTGACTTTATTAGAAAGAACTTCCGCCCCACCCCCGGGCATTGTTCTTAGGCCTAAGTCCCAAAATAATTTCAAGATATCTTTGCTTGTTTTATTTGTATATTTTGCAATAGAGTGAATTTCTGGTGCTGAGAAAGCATGCAAATGTATCCCCGGTACTTCTTTTAGTACTCTTTTTATTAATTCAGAATAATAATCTAAATCAATAGAAGAATTGTGGCCTCCTTGTAAGAGAACCGTAGTAGCTCCATTATGATACGAAGTGCGAACAATCTCAATAATTTTATCTACTGGAAGAGTATACGAATCATTCGAATCCTTTGTTCTCCAGAATGCACAAAAGCTGCATTCGGTATCACAAATATTTGTATAATTTGGATTAGTATCAACAACAAATCCCACTTCCTTATTCAAGCCTCTATTTAGCTTTACGAAATTTGCAAATTGACCGATTTCTAATGTAGAGAACTTCTTAAGGATTTCTAGACCCTCATCTGAATCAATTCTGGAATTAGAAAAAATCTTTTCTTTGAGATCCATCATATGAATATTTAAACAAATAAAAAATCTTAGTCAATATGTTAAGATGTAATTGATATTTCAGAAAATAATTCAATCTGTTTTAGTCTGTTCTAATGAATTTTATATATAAGCTTATTACAACACTTATTTTAATTTTTTCTATTCATTTTGCAGTTATTGCAAATGAAAAATCCAGTACGCCTATTAATAGTAAAAATGCAGATACTGATGTAATAAAGATTGTGGAAACATTAAAAAATAAAAAAAAGTTAATTAAAACTGCTAGGCTAGAAAGCAAAGTCACTTATAATTTGCCTTTTAGAAAAAAACTAAAACTTGTACAAGTCTATTCTATAAAGAAAGAGTCTAATATACATGTTGATATATTTGCTATATGGAAAATCAAAGTCGCTGAATTCTTTACAGAAGATAAAAGAGTTATCTACAAAAGATTAGGAAAGAAAGATAGAATAAGAAATATTGGTGATTTTAATTTAAGAATATTTAATAAATATTTAGACTTACCATTGACCCCATTAGAATTAAATAATTTCTTGCTAGGAATGAATTTAGATAGTTTTAATGAGAACTATATGTATATCTCGAATGGGGACAAGCTTCTACTGTTCAATAAAACACACAAATGTATTATCGATTTAAAGACCAATGAAATAGAGAAGGTTTTTATTAATGATAAAAGAGGTATAGAAATAACTTACTCAAAATACTCTCCTGTAGAAAACGAAGACATTAACCTACCATTATATGTAGAATTAAAGACAAAAACTTTCTCAATGCAAATAAATTTCCAAAATGATATAATAATTAATAAAGAAATTTAAAGAACAATAATATGCACTCTATTTAATTTATCAATAATCCATGGAAAAGAAAATAATAATATCAAATAGATTAGGCCTGCACGCAAGAGCTGCTTCAAAGCTCGTCCAATTAACGAATAAATTTGTTTCCGAAATTAAGATATCAAAAGGTCATATTACAGCTAATGGAAAAAGTATTTTAGGACTTCTATCCCTTGCCGCAAGTATAAATACTGAAATTATTGTTGAGGTTAACGGCTCAGATGAAAACGAAGCATTAAGAGAAATTGAAGAATTATTTAATAATAAGTTTGGAGAATCATCATGAGTCAAGAGAAAAGAGGTTTAGCAATATCACCTGGTTTCTCAGTTGGTAATGTTTTGTTAATAAACCAAGCTAAAACAGCGGTACAAAAAAGAAAAATCAACAGAAGAGAAGTCGTAAAAGAAATAAACAGATTCCAAAACGCTGTTGAAATATCAAAAGATGAGATTAGCGCTTTAAGAGGCAACCAAGAATCTAAATACAAAACCGAACACATTGAAATTCTTGATTTCAATATTTTAATTCTAGAAGATGAAATATTAGCTGGAGAGGTTATAAGTATAATTGAAACTAAACTAATCAACGCTGAATGGGCATTAAACAATGTATTAACACATAAAAGCAGAGAGTTTTCTAAAGTAAGTGATCTATACATGAAAGAAAGATTGGCGGATTTTTATTATATAGCTGAAAGAATAATTAAGAATTTAAGAGGTTCTGGCGACAATTTTGCAGATATTAAAAGAAACACTGTGCTTGTAGCTCATGATTTGTCTCCTATAGATGCCCTTAAGTACTGCGAGAACGATAAAGTTAAAGGGATTCTTACAGATTTAGGAGGAACAACATCGCACACAGCGATAATTGCAAGATCAATGGGTATACCGACAGTCATGTCTTTAGGAGACATAAGCATAAGTCTCGATACTGGACAAAAAGTTTATGTAGATGGATACAAAGGAATAGCAACTTGGAAAGTGAAAAAACATGAAAAGGATCAAATGGAAGATTTACGAAGTAGATATGTATCACTTGAGGAAAGCTTGATGGACTTTTCGAAATTGTCGGGAGAAACAAAAGATAAGAAAATAGTTTCTGTAAAAGCTAATATTGAGCTTACATCAGAAGTGGAAATCTCTAAGAAGTATGGAGCCGAAGGCATTGGGATGTATAGAACAGAATTTTTGTTTACTAGGAAACAGCAATTCCCTTCAATGGAAGAGCAATACTCAGATTATATAGGTTTGTTTAAAGATGACTTGTTCAATGAAATTACAATTAGAACTCTTGATACAGGTGGTGACAAGTCTGACGATATAAATAATGAAGAAAATAATCCTGCTTTAGGAGTTCGAGGAATAAGATATTCATTGCTTGAAAAGGAAACTTTTATTCAACAAATTAAAGCTATTCTTAAAGTAGCTCAAGACAAAAAGAAGCCAGTAAGAATCTTGCTTCCTATGATATCAACATTAGATGAAGTAGTCGAATCAACAACTATAATAAACAATCTTAAAAAAGATTTTGTATTTGATGAAGAAGTCCTCATAGGAGTAGTAATAGAAACTCCCTCAGCAGCATTATTAGTAAATGAAATTTGCAAACATATAGATTTTATAAGCATAGGTACAAATGATTTAATACAATATACACTAGCTGCAGACAGGACAAATGAGAACTTAAGGAATATCTTTACTCATTTTCAACCTTCTGTAATAAGAATACTTAAATACATTATTGACAATGTTCCTGACAAAACATACATATCTGTATGCGGAGAGATGGCTAATGACATTAATTGTTTGCCTATCTTTATAGGTCTGGGGATCAATGAATTAAGTATGAACTATCACTCAATACCTAAGATAAAAAGCGTTATCCATGATCTATCTTATAACGAGTGTGAAAATGTCCTAAAAGATTGTCTAAAAACAACTGATCCTACTCAAGTAAAAGAAATTCTCAGTAAATGCATAGATCACAATATTGTAAAGGCCAAATCTTTACTAATCGACATATAGCCTTACCCGCTCGTGAGGACTTGAACCCCAATTACTTGATCCGAAGTCAAGTGTGTTATCCATTACACTACAAGCGGATTTTAGTATTTTATCATTAATAGTTACAATTATCTTAATGGATAAAAAACTATATATAGACGAATCTTGTAATATTTGTTCAAATTATGCTTCATATATGAAATCAGGAGAAAAGTGCGAAATAGAAATTCAAGATATAAAAAAATTAGGAAAAGATTTTTATCTGAACAATGAAATGATATTTGAATCTGAGGGTAAATATTTTTATGGAATTGACGCTGTTATTAAATCAATGGAAGCAAGAAACAACCAGTCCTTCTTAACAAAACTTTTAAAAATACTCCCTAATTACATTGGAAAAAATTTATATAAATTTATCGCAAAAAATAGATATAAAATTAGCAAATTATTTAATGTAATCAAACCAGAATCGTAATCGATTTTTAAAAAGATTATAGGATTCTAAATTCTTAATATCCTTATTCTTCAAAGTTCGTTTAAGTTCTTTTGTGGAATTGAAATACAAATGAGCCTTGAAGACATCTTCCCTCTCCTTGGCCTTTAAAACATTCCAGGCAATAAAATAAACACTTTTTTTAATAATTATAACTCTAGGATAAGTTCGATTCTTTCCTATATAAGCTTTAATGCTCGCTTCAAGTGAAGATTTAACAATTAGCGGAGACTCTCCACAGTACAACAACTGATCGGGGTTGAGTGGTTTGACAAAATTTTTAGAATTTTTTAAATGTATCAATTTACCCAGCAAAGAATCTTCACTGTAATAAGACACTAGGTCTTTATACGAATTTTCCCAAAGAATCTTTGATATTTCTGTGGTCTGCTTGTAACGTTTAAAATCTAATTTTAAATAATTTTCAAATTTTCTAACAAACTTTTCTACCGTCTCTATTAACTCTGATTTATAATCTGATGAGCAAATTAGTCCGTGATTTTCGAGAAATACAATAATCGGCTTATTTGTATCCAATATCTCCTTGTTTAAAACTAAATTCTTCATAATTTCATTTGCAAGTGATATACCTGGATTTTTATATTTTACATAAAGAAGATTTACATCTTTGCTTCTTTTCTTAAAGATTTTATTAAATATTTTTTCCGACTGTTTATTAACTGAAACCATGTTGGTTGCAATTGGATGAATATGAATTGCGTATTTCTTCATAAGTGAATGAGCAAATGTTTCGATTGAAGGATTTCCACCCTTGATTACAGAGTCCTTTAGAATTTTAGCTGATTGCCTTTCTAGATAAGAATTTATTTTTTTATTTTCTACTTTATATAAATAGTCAATCAGCTTGTTATTATTTAAAATTGTATACCCATTCTTATAAGTAACTTCTGACAAAGAATAGCCGCTAGATTTTATATACATTTTTTTTCCTATCTTTATAGACGAATTACCACCAGCTGCTTGAGTTAAATCAAACCTTTGTCCAAAATATTTAGAAATCTCAACTAAATCTTTTAATAAGTTTTTATCTTCTTTAGCCATTCTTTGTTCTCTATGTGCCAATTAAAAGTCTTAGCTATCCCCTTATCAATTTTAGTTTTAGGATACCAATTAATTAACTTCTTTGTTTTAGATAAATTAGCGGAAGTATAAGGCACATCTTCTGGACTTGAAGGTTTCTTGATAATTTTAATTTGCTTACCGGATAACTCTGATATTTTTTCTATTAGTGAATTAATTGAAACAGGTCTATTATTTCCAATATTTAAAGTATTAAAACCTTTTAATTTCAGGGCTTTGTATATACCTGCAATTACATCATCTATATATGTAAAATCTCTCTTTTGCTTACCGGTTCCATAAAGGTTTATAGGGTTGGAGTTTATTGAAGATTGAATAAATATAAATGGGCTCATATCCGGCCTTCCTGCTGGTCCATACACAGTAAAAAATCTTAATATTGATATATCTTGCTTGTGCAACTTATGGTATGCGTACAATAGTATTTCTGAACTTTTCTTTGATGCGGCATAATTAGACAATGGATTGTTTGTATTCGCATTGACTTTAAAACTAGACTCCTTGCTCTCTCCATAAACACTTGAAGTAGACGCGTGCAGAAACTTCTTAACTTTGTATTCTTTAGACAACTGTACTAAATTAAGTAGACCTAGGACATTGGATTTGTAATATGAATATGGATCTATAGTTGATTTTCTAACTCCAGTTCTTGCTGCAAGATTGATAATTGAGTACAAATCGTTTGATTTAAAATTTCTATTAAAATATTTTTTAATTGTTCCTGGTGAAGATATATCTAGTTTGGTAAATTTAAAACTATTGTCTTTCTTTAGTTGGGACAATCTCCATTCTTTTATTCTCTTATCATAATTATTATTTAGGTTGTCTACTCCATAAACAACATAGCCTTTTTTTAATAATAAAAGAGAAAGATGATATCCAATGAATCCCGCTACACCAGTTAAAAGAATTTTTTTCATTTATTCAAAATATAACCTAGTTTTACCTATTTTTAAAAACCCATAGTCTTTGCCCGAAATATCCTATAGTTACAGAAATAAATAAAGCTATCAAGTAAGCTGTGTTGATATCTTCTAAGATCATATAGGATACTTTGTTTGCATATACATTAACTGCAATTGTGAGAGAATATAGAGTAAGATATCTTTTTAAATCATCAAAATACTTTGCCTTTGATTGAAAAGTCCAAAGTCTATTAAAATGAAATGATATGTTAACTCCTACAAAAGTTGATGCCGCTTTTGCGTAATCCATATCAATTATAGAAAGAAGAAAATTATAAGTAGAATAATCACACAATAAAGCAAATAGACCAATAGTTCCCCACTTATAAGTTTTAATATCTTTTAGTAGAGAATATAAATATTGCAAGAATTTAGCCATCTGATTGAGTAGGATGATAAATTTAATTAGCTAATTAGTCAAACTAATATATTTATTAATATTGTAATTGATATAGAATAATTGAAATGGCTCCAAACTCTGAAGAAAAAAATCATCGTGGGATTGAAAAATTAGTTTTTACTGTTTCTATTCTGGCTTTTATTTACTCTGTCTTATCAAATTCGTATATAGATATAAATGGTTTTTTAACAAATGACTCAACACACTTTTTAAGATTAGCTCAGTCTTTAAAGGATGGTAATGGTTTCAGTGTTTACTCCTGGACTAATAGTGGTGATAGTAGGTTTTTTAGTACTTGGCCAATTGGATATCCATTTTCAATTTATTTGTTATCGAAAATAAGTCATTTAGACGTTTTCTGGTCATCTAAGTTTATCAACATAATTGCAGGAATTTTAATAATATTTTCAGTAAGAAGATATGTTAAATATGGGTTCTCTTTAATTCCTGTAATTTTTATTTGGGGAAGTTTTATAAATATCTTTTCATATACTATGACTGAAAGTTTATTTGGATTGGGTCTCGTCCTTTATATACTAAGACTACATGAGTTAGAAATTAGTCAATCAAAAAAAAATCTAATCTATGCTTTCTTTGCATTCGTTTTAGCTTTCACCAGTAGATACATAGGTGCCTATTTATTAGTATTTAATTTTCTATACTTAATTTGGGCATTTAAGAAGAATCAATCTTCATTTAAGCATCTGGTTTTACTGCTTCTTTACTGTTCAATATATGTAGCAGCTTATTTGTCTATTAATAAGATTTCTTCAGGATTTACTACATATTCCCATGCTTATCTAACTTATGAATCTTCTTATGAAATATCTATACAGTTTATAAAGAAAATGTTTGAAGAATTAAATTTAATAATGGCAAGTGTAAGGTTCTCTAGCAACCCTATTTCTGCATCTTTATCATCAATCTTATCCTTGTATTTAATTTATTATATTTACAAGTACCTTAAAGAAAAAGAAGTTGTTTACACATATTTAAACAAGCTATCAAACAAGTTAATTGCTTCCGGTGTTTTATATTTATTGGTGGTTTTTGTTTGGAGATTAATAATTTGGTTCTCACCTTTTTCATATAGAATATTATTCCCATCATTACTTTTAATTGGCTTAGGAGTAATTTTAAAAATACTTTCAAAAAAACAAATATGGTGCAAAGATTTTAATAAAATATATATAATATTGTGTTGCATAGGCGCATTTTCTTTTTCGTTTAATGTGCTCTATAAACAAATTTCTTACAATGAAATAAATTACAATCAAAATGTAGCAAAAATAATGGAGAAATACAAAAAGATTAAAGATGGGAGTGCCGTAATATTCGGAGAAAGACAGTTGGACTACAAAAGGTCTGACATTGTGCCCTTAAAGCCTTATTATCTGCCGCTTTTTAGTAAAGTAGAAAATAAAAATGAATTCAATGAAAGAATCAGTAGATTTAATGAAATATATTTCAATATACCACTATTCTGCAAGAAGCCTTATAACACTTTATCTGGAGACAGGAATATGAATTGCATATCTGAAAATAAAAAGATACATTTTTTTGATAAAGAAATAATAGGTTTTATTAAAGAAAATTCAAAAAAGAATATCTTTAAAATTAATCAAATAAAATGAAATTTGATGATATCAAAAAAAGAATATTAAATAACTACAAATTGCTTGTATCAACTAAAATAATTGGTGGATTGGCGTCAGCACTAACACTTTTAATAATAGCAAGATGGCTTGGAGTTAGTCAATTTGGAATTTTTGCAATGATAATCTCCAGCGTAGAAATATTAAACATACTCTTTAGCTTCAGAGTGTGGGACACTACAGTTAAATTTATTGGGGATAATGCGACCAATAAGCAAAATATCTCTAGCTATATATCTTTTTCAACAATGGTATCTTTTTTTTCCTCTTTCTTCTCCCTAATACTTATTTTGCTTCTTGCCGATTGGGTAACCCATAATCTTTTTAGCTTTACTCTTTTCGGCGCTGTCGTAGAGCATGATCAACTTGCTAAGCTTATATCTATATACGCCTTCTCCGTCTTATTTATTTCTGTAAATGATAATTTTGATGGAATGTTACGAACCTATAACCAATATAATTCAATTCTTAAAATAAATATTATTACAAATCTATCAAGATTAGTTCTGGTCGTTTTATGTATATATTACTATGGAGCATTAACAGAAGTGTTGATTTGTTTTGTTGTAGCTTTTGCAATGGGGGCACTATTAAGATTTATTTACTTAAAAAAAGCTTTAAATGAAGAAAAAATTAATCTTAAACCATCTGATTCTCTTAATCGTTCTGAAAGATTTGATTACCTAAAGTTTATGTCAAATGCGCATTTTTCGAACATCCTTAATCTGGCTAATGATAAAAATCTTGGTGTATTAGTCGTAGGTTATTTTGTTGGACCTATCTATGCCGGTCTATATAGAGTAGCAAGGGCAATAACTAAGATTATAAGAAGGATAATGGACCCTGCTCTAGAGATAATATTCCCAGAGTTTGTTAAATTAAATGCGGAAAAAGATTTTCAAAACTATAAAAAAGTAATAATAGAATCTGTAAAAATGCTTGTGTTGTCTTCATTGATTGTGGGATCAGGGATATACTTATTTTCTTCAGAGATTATTGCATTATTTTTTGGTGCACAATATATAAATGCGGAATCCGCACTCTTCATTCTAATAATTGCAATGATACTTCATAATGGAGGATATTGGATTAATCCATCAATGCTGGCTCTTGGAAAAGCTAAATATCTTACAATGATAACTATAATTACAACAATAATTTATTGCTTATCGCTATTTTATTTAGTTAGAGCTATGCAACATGATGGAGCAGCTCTATCATTAGCTATAAGAAATCTATGCATATTATCAGTAGGAACATATTTCTATTTTAGAGCATTAAAAATGAATTAAAATCAAAACTAAGTAGGTGTAGGCTTGGTAGTACTATCTGAAAAGGGTTGAGAAAGAATATCTGAATGGGAATTATTCCATAAATCTTCTATTTTTGTTAAATCAGAATCTGAAAGAGGGGGCATATCAGAAGCTTCAGTAAATTCATCAATTTCTTCATGGTTTGTAAAATTTGGAAGTACTGTACAAATATTGTTAACTGCCAATGAGAACAATATAGCGGCTT
>CEUL01150087.1_pt1 | contig 16696 bp, 17 predicted proteins | sample 427021 | NCBI WGS metagenome assembly CEUL01 (sample SAMEA2622800, study PRJEB7988) | marine metagenome | isolation source: saline water (ENVO:00002010), including | reverse complement strand
CAAGGAAATCTCGGTTACCTCGACATAACAGGCTAAATCATCGAAGAATTTGCATCTGCCCGCGGTGCCAAGCGGTAAGGCTTAGTCGTGGCTTGTCCGAGAGGCCGAGACTGGGCGTTAAAGTCACCTGTAATTAAAAACGCTGATAACAGTCAGTTTTTATAATCGATGCGCGGCAAATATTTGATCATTTGCGGCGTTATTACTTGGTTCGAATAACCAAAACGAGTGTGTGATCGTGGTCGGCTACCCCTTTTCGAGATGGGATAAAGATAGAGATGGGCAACCTTCACAGCCTCTTGGCGTCGGATTTGGAAAGTCATCTGCTGCCGATACTTATTTTTCAGGCTACCAACCACCAAAATGTCGAACTAACCTAGCGAGACGAATTGTTGACCTCTACCGATCAAAAGACTGAAAGGTGGAAGTTCCAAATTTCGCTGATGAGCTGAACAGACTTATTCCTGCTAATTCGGGTTCAAAAGTCGCCAACGTGGTTTTAGTGTCTATCAGGGAGTTACTCTTTGGCGTCTGAATGAACCCGGTTGGAATTGGTGTAGCAAACCAACCTTTTAGCGGTCACCTTATTAGATCCTTAGGCTCACATTTAATAAAAGTGTAATTAGTTCTGAATTAGTGACAAGAATTGGCGAGCTACTGCACTAGTTCCGTCTCAAGGCCGTCTCCATCATCAGCCCCATCGTCCGGATCACTATCGGGGTCCTTACCTTTCTGCCCCTTCGGAGGAGCAGACTGAATAACAAAGGTAAGCCTGTCTTCCTCTTTCTTGACATCAACCTGAACCACCCCGCCTTTGGCCAACTTGCCGAACAAAATTTCGTCGGCCAACGGTTTCTTTATGTGCTCTTGAATAACTCTGGAAAGCGGGCGCGCACCATAGGCTTCGTCATAACCCTTACGGCCCAGCCAGTATCGCGCAGCAGCGTTGAGCTCAAACGTGACGTTGCGGTCTTCGAGTTGGGCTTCAAGTTGCATGATGAATTTATCAACCACCAACATAACCACATCCCTCGGAAGGCTCGAAAACGGGATTATCGCATCGAGACGATTTCGGAATTCCGGGGTAAACATGCGTTTAATAGCTTCTTCATCCTCTCCTATGCGGGCCGAACGTTCGAAACCAATAGCGGGCCTAGCCATATCGGCCGCACCGGCATTGGTAGTCATGATCAGGATAACGTTCCTAAAATCTACGCTTTTTCCGTTATGATCAGTTAACCTTCCGTGGTCCATGATTTGAAGCAGAATGTTGAATACATCCGGATGTGCTTTTTCTATCTCATCAAGTAACAAGACCGAATGCGGATTTTGGTCGACGGCATCGGTAAGCAGTCCACCTTGATCGAATCCAACATAGCCGGGTGGTGCACCGATCAGGCGCGATACCGAATGACGCTCCATATATTCGGACATGTCGAAACGTGTTAGCTCAATTCCCATTGTATGGGAAAGCTGTCGAGCTACCTCGGTCTTACCTACACCGGTCGGACCGGAAAATAGGTAGGATCCGATCGGCTTGTTAGGCTCCCTAAGCCCCGCGCGCGCAAGTTTAATTGCAGAAGCTAGAGCGTCGATCGCAGTGTCCTGGCCAAAAACTACACGCTTAAGATCAGCGTCGAGAGACTTCATCGATTCCTTGTCAGACCGTGATACACTTTTTGGAGGTATGCGCGCGATACTTGCGACCACTGCCTCTACATCCTTTACAGTGATCAGTTTCTTGCGTCGGCTTTCCGGCACCAGCATTTGTGCAGCACCAACTTCATCAATCACGTCGATCGCTTTATCTGGAAGCTTACGATCGTTGATATATTTGGCTGCAAGTTCCACAGATGTTCTCAAAGCAGCAGCGGTGTACCGCACACGGTGGTGTTTCTCGTAATATGGTTTTAGACCACGGAGTATCTTTACAGCATCCTCGATGCTCGGTTCCGGAACATCGATTTTTTGGAATCGGCGCACCAAGGCCCGGTCCTTCTCAAAATACGAGCGAAATTCCTTATAGGTGGTAGAGCCAATGCATTTTAAGGTGCCGCCCTGTAGGGCCGGTTTCAGTAGGTTGGACGCGTCCATCGACCCGCCGCTAGTAGCCCCAGCGCCAATGACAGTATGAATTTCGTCAATAAATAATACTGCGTTCTCTTGCTGCTCCAATTCGGTGACTACTCCTTTCAAGCGTTCCTCGAAATCACCCCGATATCTAGTACCTGCCAGTAGCGCGCCCATATCCAGCGAGAAAATAGTGGATTCTCTCAGCACATCCGGTACATCGCCATCATAAATTCGCTTCGCCAGCCCTTCGGCAATTGCCGTTTTACCTACCCCAGAGTCACCGACATACAGCGGATTATTCTTGGTACGACGGCATAGCACCTGAATTGTTCGGTCAATTTCGGACTCTCGACCTATCAGGGGGTCGATTTTACCATCGGCTGCCTTCTGATTGAGATTGACACAATAGTTGTCAAGCGCCTCTCCAGCGCCTTTGTTTGCCGCTTCGGCCTCAGCGCTATCGTCGTCCGACCCATGTACAGATCTAGCCTCTGATCTGCCGGGTACCTTAGCTATTCCGTGGCTTATATAATTCACAGCATCGAATCGAGACATATCTTGTTCTTGCAGATAAAAGACTGCATGACTCTCACGTTCAGAGAACATAGCAACTAACACATTAGCTCCGGTGACTTCTTGGCGACCGGAGGATTGAACGTGAATAGCGGCGCGTTGTACAACTCTCTGAAAGCTAGCAGTCGGCTTGGGATCGTCATGATCTTCTGAAGCAAGATTAGATAACTCTTCGTCAAGATAAGTCTTAAGGTCTTGAGTGAGCTTATCGATATCAACGCCACAGGCCTTTAAAACGGCAATGGCATCCTGGTCCTCCGTCAGCGCCATCAGAAGATGCTCGAGCGTTGCGTATTCATGGTTGCGTTCGTTAGCCTGCGCCAATGCGCGATGAAGACTTTTTTCTAGATTACGAGAGAGCATTATTTCAGGCCTTTTCCAAAGTACATTGCAGAGGATGCTGATGTTGCCGTGCGAGATCCATCACTTGCTGCACCTTGGTTTCGGCAACCTCGTAAGTGTAGACACCGCAGATGCCGACACCTTTCTGATGGACATGCATCATAATACGTGTCGCTTCTTCACTATTTTTTCCAAAGAAACGCTCAAGAACTAAAATTACAAATTCCATCGGCGTGTAATCATCATTCAGCATGATGACCTTATACATAGCCGGCTTTTTGGTTTTAGGTTTTGCACGGACAGCAAGTCCAGTATTCGATCCACCGTCGCCGTCTCCGCCGACAGCATCATCGCCGCCAACCGAACGTGCCGGGATCACTGTGTGATTTAGAGCAAAATTAACCATCGCTGTTGATCATATGAGATCTGCGTTCACTGATCAAAGTAACTTCGCTGATATCAAAAGTTGAGTTAACGACTATTCCGATTAGCTCAGGTAAAGTGAGAACACGCTGCATAATGCGGCCCGAAGGCTGATTTATTTCCGTTCTGGCCATCAAAAGGGTTCTCTCTCTAAACCGTTAAAACGAAATGATAGATCTGCGTAGTTTTTTAGCAGGTCGTAACTGTTTGAGTCGCTCACTTATGATATGGTTTAATAAAATACAGCAGTCAATCCGTTGTCATCCATCAGGTAATGAGCACTCTGGGCAACGGAAATTTCTGTATCAGACGTTCGGTTAGTGTTAACGAGAAATCAAACGGACACGGACAAGGTGCGGGAATTTAACTTGTTTCGTCTGCTATTAGTTCTGATCTCGATGTCTACTATCTTTGTGGCGGGGTCGCTGGTGTTCCCCGGTGCCAGCTGCGCAAAATATGCTCATATTGTCGTTGACGCGAAAACCGGCCGTGTTCTGAACTCTCTGAATGCGCGGACAAAAAATTATCCCGCCTCATTAACGAAAATAATGACACTATTCATGACTTTCGAGGCACTTAAGAAACGTACAATATTTATCGACCAAAATCTTCCCGTTTCCCGAGTAGCACAAGGGCGCTCCCCTTCAAGACTTGGCCTGCGCCGAGGCGAGAGGATTACGGTGAACAACTCAATCAAGGCATTAGTCACAAAATCTGCAAACGACGTCGCCACCGTCCTCGCCGAAGCGATAGGCGGTACCGAGCGAAAATTTGCGGTTATGATGACTCGCCGCGCACGCGCGCTCGGAATGAAAAACACTACATTTAAGAATGCCTCCGGGCTACCCAATCGAGCGCAACTTAGCACTGCCGAAGACATGTCTATTCTTGCACGAGCGATGCTGACTCAGCATCCAGAAATGTATCACCATTTCGCGCGACAAAAGTTTACTTACAAACGGCGGACCTATTATTCGCACAACCGCCTACTTAGAAACTACAAGGGTATGGACGGCATTAAGACCGGCTATATTCGGGCATCAGGATTTAACCTAGTCGCCTCCGCAACACGCGGTGGGAAAAGAGTTATTGCAGTCGTCTTTGGTGGCAAGACTTCAAAAACTCGTGATCGCCAAGTCGCGCGTCTTCTTGACCGCGGGTTCAAAAGACTTGACCGGGCAGGCGCCACCTCGGAAAAATGGAAAGTTGCCACTATTCGAACTAGTAAGCGGAAAATATCGGGTGCATCTTCCCCTAGGCTCAAGAAACTTGTAACAGGCAATCCTAATAAAATCTCTTCGGGAAAATTTGTCACGCCTTTACGAGCTCAAACAGGTCGAGTTCGGAGTTGGGCTATCCAGGTCGGCGCCTATAATCGTTACGGCCCGGCCCATCTCGCAGTAAATCGAGCCGCGCGTGCAGTTCCCAGCCTCCTCGGGAATAAATTCCAAATCCTGCACCAGAAGAGCAAAGCTCGGCGAGGCTTAAAGATTTACAAAGCCCGGCTGCTGGTATCCTCTGAATCCAATGCTCGAAATTCTTGCAGGGCACTCAAACGCCGCAAAATTGATTGTATGGTTGTATGGATGGGACCGAAATCCTAATAACAAATCGAGGTTTGTTTCTGGGAGAGTAATATCAATCCTGACATTTTTTAATCGGCCGGCCGGTTGCCGCTTAATATCCTGTTAGGACTTCTCTTGGTTTGAGCCGGAGCGCGATCCGGCCGATATCCTTTTTTACGAGAAGACGTGAGGCCCTAGCCATGAGTACTGCCCTACTGAAGCAGGGGTTAATTAGGATAGATTAAAAAAAACAGACTAATTTTCCCGCGCGGCTTGTGACCAAATATCAGAAATCAGGCGGTTCTATCCCGCTGGACCGGATCTGCTGGACAAGCGCATTTTTTACACGTTCTAGCCCTTTAAGCGTTCCGGCCTCGCACCGGGCGACGAGTGCATCTTGCGTATTCGATGACCGAAGAAGCCACCAACCGTCTTCTGATATTACGCGGACACCGTCAATATCCACGAAATTTGCGCCTAATTTAGACAGCCGGTCACGGACCTCCTCAACTACCGCCAACTTGCGGTCCTCTGCGCATGGAAAGCGCAGCTCCGGCGTATTTAACATTTTCGGCAAAGACCTCCGGATATCAGCAAGTGTTTCTTCACGATTTGCCAAACAGCCAAGCAGTCGCACGGCAGCGTAGAGTGCATCATCATATCCGAAATATCGATCGGCAAAAAAGATGTGACCGCTCATTTCACCCGACAGCAGCGCCCCAGTCTCTGCCATCTTAGCTTTTATCAAAGAATGCCCCGTGCGCCACATCATTGGCCTGCCGCCCATCTCTGCCACCCGGTCGAACAAAACTTGGCTGGCTTTGACATCCGCTATAATTGTTGCCCCAGGATTATATGTCAGAACATCTTCCGCCCAGATGGTCATCAATTGATCGCCCCACAAGATTTCTCCCTCGCTGTCGATAACCCCAATTCTGTCACCGTCGCCATCAAAGGCTATTCCAAGATCACAGTTTTGCGCCAAGACGACGTCACGTAACTGCCGCATATTTTCTACCACTGTGGGATCTGGATGATGCGCCGGAAAGCTGCCGTCGATCTTTTCATTTAAAAGGAAATGCTCGCCGGGCAACTGCGCGGTCACCTGAACCATCGCCTCCCCTGCGGCACCATTTCCGGCGTCCCACGCCACCCTTAGATCGCGGCCATCTCGATAGTCTTGTAGAATGCGTTCAACATAGTGGCCAAGCATCGGGTTTTTTCGAACCGTGCCCTCGCCGGATGCATATCTACCCGCCGAAGCGATACGATCGAGGTTAGTGATATCGGCGCCGTAGAAGGGCTTAGCACCCCGCATCATCTTAAAACCGTTATACTCTGGGGGATTATGTGATCCGGATATCATGATTCCCCCGGCCGCATTCAACCTGTTAACCGAAAAGTATAGCATTGGTGTGGGACCCAGACCTACACGGACTACCTCAAGCCCACACGCCGTTAGTCCATCGACTGTAGCGCACTCCATTTCCGGCGAACTCAGGCGCCCATCGTATCCCACGCATACTACACCTGCACCAGCGGAAGAAATTTCTGTACCGAATGCGCGCCCAATCACATAGGCATCTTCCGCGGTCAGTGTATCTCCTACGATTCCTCGTATATCGTACTCGCGAAGGATCGTCGAATTGAGGTTATGGGGCGTTCTCTGGCCTGCAAAACCCGTCATGGCCGGGCGATCACTGGATCACGGCCAACGCTATAATAATCAAACCCCGCTTTGATTATTTCATCCGATTTGTAAATATTTCGGAGATCGACCAGCAGCGGCGTTTCCATTAGTTTTTTTACACGCCCCAAGTCAAGTAAACGAAATTCGTTCCACTCCGTAATAATCACGAGTGCGTCCGCACCATCCATTGTCTGATAGGCATTTTCACAGAAAATCGTTTCCGGAAGCATTTCCCTCGCTTCTTCCATCCCCTGCGGGTCAAATGCCCTCACCATCGCCCCAGCTTTATGGAGGGAAGGCAGAATCACGAGGCTAGGGCTGTCACGCATATCATTGGTATTTGGTTTAAATGTCAGCCCTAAAACCGCGATCGTTTTACCTTTCACTGATCCGCCACAAGCAGAAACAATCTTATCTACCATCTGGTGCTTTCGTTCATCGTTCACCTGAACGACTGCCTCCACAATTCGCAGAGGCGCATCGAAATCCCGAGCCGTTTTTACAAGTGCTAGCGTATCCTTTGGAAAGCAGGATCCACCATATCCAGGTCCGGCATGCAGGAATTTACTACCGATGCGCCCATCTAGTCCTATCCCTCGTGCAACCTCTTGTACATTGGCGCCAACTTTCTCACAAAGATCGGCAATCTCATTAATGAAGGTAATCTTCGCGGCTAGAAAAGTATTCGCGGCATACTTGATAAGTTCGGCGGTTTCGATCTTGGTGTAGAGGATCGGCGTTTCCATCAAATATAGAGGCCGATAGAGTTGCCGCAGAACATCTGAAGCTCTTTCGGCATCAGTACCTATCACGACGCGGTCCGGACGCATAAAATCTTCAATAGCGGATCCCTCGCGCAGAAATTCTGGGTTTGAGGCAACGTCAAATTTGTCGGCAGAACGAATTTCTCTAATGATGCGGTAGACCTCGTCGCCGGTCCCGACCGGGACTGTCGATTTGGTTACTATGACAGTATAGTCGTCTATCGCATTCCCAATCTCGGCAGCGGCCGCGTAGACGTAAGAAAGATCGGCATGCCCATCGTCTTCTTTTGTCGGCGTGCCAACGGCTATGAATACAGCGTCCGCACCTTTAACCGCGACATCCAAATCTGTGGTGAAACCCAACCTACCAGCCTCAACATTTTTGGTGACAAGAGCATCAAGGCCAGGTTCATAAATAGGCATGACACCAGCCTTCAGGCGGTTAATTTTTTCGGCATCCTTATCAACACATACTACTTCTGTACCAAATTCAGAAAAACATGCGCCTGACACAAGTCCCACATAGCCCGTTCCAATCATCGCAATTCGCATAGTTCACTCCATCTCAGATCAACGCTCTGAATGTGCCGCGTATCTGTCTATCACTTCCTGAACCTGATCTCGGAGTTCCGGTCGCTCTAGAGCGAACGCAACATTGGCTTCAAAAAAACCGGTCTTGTCCCCGCAATCGAAACGAATACCATCGAAGCGGAGCCCGTGAAACGGCGAATCACCAATCATCCGGGCCATAGAGTCTGTCAGTTGGATCTCGCCACCGGCGCCTTTTTTCCGCTGGCTCAAGTACTCGAATACCTCCGGTAGCAAAATATAGCGACCAATGATGCTGATGGCGGACGGAGCATCGTTAGGTTCCGGTTTTTCTACCATGCCGGCAACCTCAACTAAAACGCCATCATCGGAACCGACCTCCAAGATACCGTAGCGTCTAGTTTGTTCCCTCGGCACTTCCATGACAGCGACCACATTCCCACCGGTTTGGTCGTACACATCGATCAACTGTTTAATACAAGGGGTTTCCGACATTACTAAATCGTCAGCTAGCAGCACGGCAAACGGTTCATCCCCAACCAGTTCGCGTGCACACCAGATCGCATGTCCCAAACCCATAGGCTCCTGCTGACGAGTGTAGGCAACTCGGCCAGGCTCAAGTACTGGAATATCTATTGCATGTAGCTCCGCTTCTTTACCCCGCTCTCCCAGAACCTGGCGGAGTTCAAAACTGTAGTCGAAGAAATCTTCGATAGCAGCCTTACCACGACCCGTGACGAAAATTATTTCCTCGATCCCGGCAGCTAAAGCTTCTTCGACCGCATACTGTATAAGCGGCTTGTCGACTACTGGGAGCATTTCCTTAGGCATGGCTTTGGTCGCAGGCAAAAACCTGGTGCCAAGCCCGCCGACGGGAAATACCGCCTTTCTTAATCTTTTAACCACTGGCTATTCCCCATCGAATGCGGGCACTGATCTTGAGTTTTTGAAGCACATGAATTCGACCGAGTTTGTGCCACGGGCCATTCGGGTATGCAAGCAACGCCAAGGCGATTAAAGAAAGTACCGTGGTTTAACCAACAAGTACCGATAGCTAGCCGGAGGGAAGGAGTGTATCTTTGGCCCGGTTGATCTGCGCAGCGAGCCAAGTTGATCCACCGCGATCAGGGTGGTTAGATTTGAGCAACATCCGATGGGCTTCTCTTATCTGATGGTCTGTTGCCCCGGGTTGCAAGCCGAGAATTTCATACGCCTGACCCGGAGTCATAGAGCTATCTCTGGCCGCCGACCTGTCATTACTACGAGCCTCACCGGATCCCTCACGCCACTTTGTACCGTGAACGCGATCAAGATAGGTTTCTAGGACATCTGCCGACCGAGGATCCTGCACCCGGCATTCATGAAGCAAATCTACAATGTCATCGACCAGCATTTCCTCCAAAAGGTGTCCTTCGAAGGTGCCCCTCAGAACTGTCCCTCTTAAAATTCCAGTATCGTGCTCCAGGATCATGCGGAGATAGGCGGTCTCAATATCAGATTGTCTTCCCGGTGTAGGGCCTCGCATATTACTAAGAATTTGCATGATGGAGCGCCATCGCCATATCATCGGTAGTAGAAACAACAACCAAGCAAGCGGACCAAACCGCCCACTAATCACGAGGAATGCAATCACTGCCGCGGCAGATATACCAACGAGGGCCACCAGCACACGTTGCATATTTATAGATCGCGTTTTCCGCAAGCCGCGTATGACTAGAAAGATACCAAGGACAATCGCAAGCCCGAGAATAAAATACGACATAGCGACGGCTTAGCGAACTTGGTTTGTAATCATTTTTGCCGCGCCGCCCTTTTTATCTGAATATTTTTCAAGAGCTTTTCGACCGCCAGCAGCGAAAACCGCAACTGCCGATAGTAGTTCTTTGAGTTGCTTCGCCGACGACAGATCAAAATTGCAGTACGCCCCGCCGGTTACTCTGGCAATCTGGCGGAATGCTCTCTCTGCGATAATGTCATTACCTTCCTGAAAGAGAAAAGCGGGGACTCCGGCTACGCCAAGTTCGCCGGCTACGTCGCAGACTTCGTCTATTCCTTCTTCAAAACTATCACCAACAAACACAAGGGCGTTGACGCGTTTTGCTTTATTTTCGCGGATTGTATGTAGCAATATTTTTTTTATCTGAGTGCGTCCTCCAAGGCACCTAACGCCAGTCATTCGTCTTACAAGCTCGACTGATGAAGAAAGCCATGGACTGGATTTGCACTCACCAAACCCTCTAAAAAAAACAAGTTGAACGTCTAATCCACCCAAGCTACCTGCCGCATTGAACATTTCAGCCTGTACGTGGCATGCCTGATCCCAAGAAGATTCTCGGCTGGCTGTAGCATCCATCGCAAATAGCAGACGACCGCGACCACGACCTGAATGGACCTTTGGAGTGGCCGCAACTTTTGCTAGAAAACTCGATACTTGGTCTGTATTTGCCGAATTCGGCAGGTTGATTTTCATCTTATCGCCGGACATTCTATCACCTACACCGCCTGACAGGTCTGAAATAATACCATTATGCGAGTAATTCCAGTCTAGCGATAATGCCAGCCGAAAATAACCAATGGAAAGCCAATATGCCGAAAACACCGGGTTTCTTCCATAACCGCACCATTTTGGTCACCGGCGGCGCTAGCGGGATCGGCCGCGCGACAGCAGAAATTTTCGCGCGCGAAGGCTCAAACGTGATCGTTGCTGATATCGACGGATACGGCGCCAAGATCGTTGCCGAGAGTATTCGCTCGTCGAATGTTAGTTCCGAAGCAGTAGCGGTCGATGTCACCGATCGACGCTCCGTAGACAACATGATCGCCGCCGGGGTGGCATCTTTCGATCGGATTGACTACCTCTTTAATAGCGCTGGTTCGGCCGGCCGACGATCGTCATTTCTCGATATTGACGCCGATCTGTGGCGGCAAACATATAGTCTAAACGTAGATGGTGTTTTTAACACTATGCAATCGATCCTTCCGCACATGTTGGACAACGGATACGGCGTAATTGTTAATATCGCTAGTATGGCTCACCGCCGAGGCGGTCCCGGCCACTCGACACATTATGCGTCCGCTAAAGGCGCCGTGGTGACGTTGACTATGGGGGTTGCCCGGGAGTTTGTAGAAAAGGGTATTCGCGCAGTATCTATCTCCCCGGGGCCAATAGATACTGCTTTTCAGTCGATTTCCTCTCCGGATCTCAAGCAAAGGATGACTGATGATGTGCCGATGAAAAGAATGGGAAAACCGGAAGAAATAGGCGAAATGGCGCTATTCATCTGCTCTGACGCGTGCGAATTTATGACAGCAGATACGATATATATAAATGGTGGCGGCGGGTTCCGCTAGAAGGAGCTCAAATATGAATGGATCGAAACATCAAGAATCGAGATTTGACGCGCTCGAAGAGCATATCGCTCACCAAGACCAAATAATAGATGAACTTAGTGAGATGGCCGCGAAACAATGGACAGAGATTATCGACCTAAAACAGCATCTCAAGGTGCTCATTGATAAATTGCAGGAAATAGAGGCAGAGCCCTCTGACAACCACACTGACCGACCTCCTCCACCGCATTATTGAGACGGCTACAACGCATCCCAGACTTCAACCAAGAAGTGGTTAATATCTCGAATTAGGTAGCATTGGCTTTGATATTTACTCTCAATCTACCAGGTATAAGGGACATTAAACTCACGCCATATCACGTCCTTAGAAGAAATTTTTACAAAAAGGTAAATTCTTCTCAGAACACTAAAATTGGGCGGTCTAAACCTTTCCGGAGTTTCAAGCGGGATTCCGCGTGAGATTCGCCGCCGTCTGCGCTAAGCAGGTAGTGATGAAAGTGCGAGTCCATATCACCCTCAAAATTGGTGTGCTCGACCCTCAAGGAAAGGCTATCGAACACGCCCTCGGCCGGCTTGGGTTCTCCGGTATTAACGAGGTTCGTCAGGGGAAGTATATCGAACTCGAACTTGCTGAAAATGACGCCGCGGCGGCACGAACCTTAGTGCAGGAGATGTGTGAAAAACTTCTTGCCAACACCGTCATCGAAAATTACGAGATTGATGTTGAAGGATGAAGGCAGCCGTAATTGTCTCCCCAGGTTCCAACTGCGACCGCGATATTCAGGTGGCATTGCGACAGAGCGCGGGCGTCGAGCCAATCATGCATTGGCACAAAGATCCTGATCTACCGGTTGTAGATATGATTGTGATACCTGGTGGATTCTCCTTCGGCGATTACCTTCGCGCCGGAGCGATGGCCGCTCACTCGTCAGTAATTCGCGAGGTCATAGTCCGTGCCAAAAGCGGTGTTCCAATCCTAGGAATTTGTAATGGGTTTCAGATTCTTACCGAATGTGGCTTACTTCCCGGTGTCCTGATGCGCAACGCCCAACTAAAATTTATCTGTCGCGACGTCGACCTGCGTGTCGAGGCCGCAGACACCGTGTTTACGCGTTCTTATCTCGATGGACAGGTCATTCGGATTCCAGTTGCTCATAACGAGGGAAACTATTTTGCCGACGACGATACGCTTAATCGGCTGGACGGGGAAAACCGAGTAGCATTCCGCTACTGCACACCGAATGGTAATATAATCGACGGTGCCAACCCAAATGGCGCCGCCCGAAATATTGCTGGAATTCTGAACGAAAATCGCAACGTCCTCGGCATGATGCCACATCCGGAACGGCTCGCTGATACCGCGTTGGGCGGAACTGATGGTCGGCCGATGTTTGACAGTCTCGTCGAAGTACTGTCGGGGATCTCATGATCGAGATATCCTCTCAAATCATTGCCGATCATGGCCTTACGCCTACGGAATACGATCGCGTTCTCGAAATTATGGGCCGCGCACCAAATCATACCGAACTGGGTGTTTTCTCGGTTATGTGGTCTGAGCATTGTTCATATAAGTCTTCAAAATTCTGGCTGAAAAAGCTGCCGACGGAAGCACCCTGGGTAATCTGTGGACCGGGAGAGAACGCTGGCGTAATCGATATCGGGGACGGTAAGGCCTGTATTTTTAAGATGGAAAGCCACAATCATCCGTCATTTATCGAACCATACCAAGGGGCAGCAACCGGGGTTGGTGGCATCCTACGCGACGTTTTTACAATGGGAGCGCGGCCGATTGCTAATATGAACGCACTACGTTTCGGCGAACCAAGTCATCCAAAAACCCGCCACTTGGTTAACGGTGTGGTTTCTGGAATCGGTAGCTACGGTAACTGTATCGGCGTTCCAACCGTTGGCGGAGAGATAAATTTCGACTCGAGCTACAATGGCAATATCATTGTAAATGCCATGACGGTCGGGATTGCCGATACCGATAAGATTTTCTACTCCGCCGCGGCGGGGGTCGGTAATGCAGTCGTATATGTCGGCTCCAAGACCGGCCGTGACGGTATCCATGGTGCCACCATGGCTTCAGCCGAGTTCGATGAAGATTCAGACGGGAAGCGGCCCACGGTGCAGGTGGGGGATCCTTTTACCGAGAAGCTCTTATTAGAGGCCTGCCTTGAGTTGATGTCGACTGACGCGATTATCGCTATCCAGGACATGGGCGCGGCGGGACTAACCTCTTCGTCGGTAGAGATGTCGGATAAAGGTGGCGTTGGTATTGAATTTGACCTTGACCTAGTACCCGTTCGTGAAGAGGCCATGACACCGTATGAGATAATGCTCTCGGAAAGCCAAGAACGTATGTTAATGGTTCTCAAGCCCGGCCGAGAGGAAATGGCGCAGAAAATCTTCGAAAAATGGGAACTCGATTTTGCTGTTATAGGTCGGGTGACGGATACCAACCGACTTGTCCTGAAATTCGCTGGCGAGGTTGTATGCGATATTCCGGTCCCACCGCTAGTCGCTGGAGCGCCTGAATATGAACGCCCGTGGGTGCGTACCCCGCCATCTCCGGGTTTAACAGCGGAAGAGGCTTTGCACGGATTCGACCTAACCCCGGAGGAAGCATTGATCGAGATGATGGCATCTCCTGACCTCTGTTCTCGCCGCTGGGTATGGGAGCAATACGACCACATGGTGATGGGCGATACGGTGCAGAGACCGGGCGGAGATGCAGCAGTAGTACGCGTTCACGGCACAGATCGCGGTCTTGCTATCACCACAGACTGTACACCTCGATACTGCGTCGCCGACCCTGTCGGGGGTGGGCGCCAAGCAGTTTCCGAGGCATGGCGTAACTTAATAGCATGCGGTGCAAAACCACTAGCTATTACGGACAACATGAATTTCGGGAACCCCGAACGTCCGGAGATCATGGGTCAGTTTGTCGGATGCATCGAAGGCATGAGAGAGGCGTGTATCGCGCTGGATTTCCCGGTCGTCTCAGGAAATGTCTCCCTCTACAATGAGACCAACGGTTCTGGAATCCTTCCTACTCCAGCTATTGGTGGTGTCGGGCTAATCGAGGATATCACAACAAAGATGGTGTCGCCTGCCTTCGCAGCAGAGGGCGAAGACATAGTGTTGATCGGCGAAACCGTGGGCCATCTCGGCCGATCCCTCTTCCTACGCCACTATAAAGAACAAAGTATCGGCGCGCCTCCCCCGGTCGATCTTTTTACGGAACGTCGAAATGGTGATTTCGTTCACGAACATACTGAGATCAATGCATTAACGGCCTGTCACGATTTGTCGGACGGAGGTTTGTTGGTCGCGATTGCTGAGATGGCGCTCGCCGGAAACATAGGTGCGCACCTCTTCTCCGCGCCCAACAATATACCTCCACTCGCCTGGTGGTTTGGAGAGGATCAGTCACGGTATCTTATTACCCTCGAAAATTCGAAGAACTTACTAACCGCGGCCAATACTCGCGGCGTCGCGGCCCGATTGATAGGACGTACTGGGAGCTCGGAGTTGACCCTAGCTAATGGCAACTCTATACCCCTCTCACATATACGGAATGCTCATGAAAACTGGCTTCCCCGCTATATGACGGCCAACTAAAGGCTGAGGAAACAAACACGAACGAATTAGAGAGATAGATAAGGGAAACAAGCTATGCCGATGGATGCAGGTATGATTGAAGGCCTGATCAAGGAGAGCATTCCTGATGCGGAGGTCACCATTCAGGACCTCGCGGGGGACGGCGATCATTACGCTGCCTTGGTCGTTTCCAGTACATTCAACGGCAAAACCCGAGTGCAACAGCATCAAATGGTCTATCAGGCACTAGAGGGACGTATGGGCGGCGAGCTCCATGCGCTGGCTCTCCAGACTAGTACCCCTAAGGATACTTAATCCGGAACCCAATTTAGAGGAATAACTGCAATGAGCGAACACCCTGTATTCGAACGTATAAAAGACGAAGTCGAAAAAAATGAAGTCGTTCTTTTTATGAAGGGTACACCCGTCTTTCCGCAATGCGGATTCTCTTCGGTTTGTGTCCAGATTCTAGGTAACCTTGGTATTCCCTTCACGAGCGTCAACGTGCTTGAAGACCAAGAAGTCCGAGAGGGCATTAAGGCCTATTCGGACTGGCCCACCATTCCGCAACTCTACGTGAAAGGAGAATTTGTGGGGGGCTGCGATATTATTCGCGAGATGTACGAATCCGGTGAACTTTTGGAATACTTCAATACCAATGGAATTAACGTCCAGCTTGCCAATCCAGAGTGACTAGCCGGGTATGAACCGAGTCGATTTTCACCGATGCGCCGGATGCGAAAAAAGTCCTTAATTCTCCATGCACAGCTACCGCTGATCATACTGGCTCTGACAGGCTGTAGCGGTGCCAAAGACCTCGCGAAAGTTTCCCCAAAGTTGCATTTAGCTTGCCAAACAATCTTATGCGAGTGCCGCACAAAACCCAGAAACGTTTTTGCCACCCCGAAAACTACAGATATTATCTGGCACCTAAATGGAAACGCCAGTTGCCCCGCCAACTATGTGTTGGAACGAGTCAAATTAGATTTCCTGGGGCGTAGAAATTAGGATTCCGGCCACGGCAGTAGAAAAACCTCTACAGACAAGCTTGCGCAGTTTTTCACTGATATCCCTAATCAAATTAACGTGAGTAGAATTCTATGACGAGGTTGGGTTCCATTTGGACCGGATAGGGCACCTCAGCAAATCCTGGTACGCGTAGAAACTTGCCCTGCATTTTGCCATGATCAACTTCCATGTATTCCGGTACATCCCGCTCCGGCAGCTGGCCGGCTTCAAGCACCATGGGAATGGTGCGAGACTTCTCTCGGACTTCAATCACGTCACCTTCCTTTACTCGATAAGAGGGGATAGTAACGCGGGCGCCATTTACGCGAACGTGGCCATGATTGATAAATTGACGAGACGCGAAAACTGTCGGCACAAACTTCATGCGGTAGACTACAGCGTCTAGTCTCTGTTCGAGCAAACCGATAAGCGCCTCAACGGTATCGCCGCGACGCTTGACCGCTTCGCCGTAGATGCGGCGAAACTGTTTCTCGGTAATATTGCCGTAATAGCCTTTAAGTTTCTGCTTCGCCTGCAACTGCAATCCGAAATCAGACATCTTACTACGCCGCCGCTGACCGTGCTGTCCCGGGCCATATTCTCGGCTATTCCAAGGACTTTTTGGGCGACCCCATAGGTTGCAGCCTAAGCGCCGGTTAATCTTATATTTCGAGCGCACGCGTTTTGACATGGCCCTATCTCCTTTGTTCTCTCTATTTGTCCCGGTAGTCCGGTTCCAGACCTTGCTGGCGGCG
>CEUL01080514.1_pt1 | contig 16723 bp, 15 predicted proteins | sample 427021 | NCBI WGS metagenome assembly CEUL01 (sample SAMEA2622800, study PRJEB7988) | marine metagenome | isolation source: saline water (ENVO:00002010), including | reverse complement strand
TTTTTTGTAAATATGATTTTGAAAAATTATAAAAATTAATATTTTTAATCAGTATAGGACTAAATATGATTAGAGTAGCAATACTGCCATATAATAGTGCAAGCAAAGCTCCCTCTAATCCCATCAACTGGTTACTTACATACTGTATGGCCCAATACAGTGTTACTACTATACCAGCGATTTGTCCGCACATATAATACAATGCATAATTTTTAATTCGCAAAATATCTATCAATCTATAATTCACAGTATCACTCATAACAATTAAAATAATATAGTGTAGCTGTGATTGTAATAACCCCATTAAACTGTTTGTGCTTTGTTGTATAATAAAAGAATTAATTATCCAAATCAGGCTTGATAGACCAAAAATTATTAACAAAACATATCCCAAATAAGTTGATAGTACTTTTTTTGGGTCTTCAGATTGGCTGTATAATTTTAAAAAACTATCCCCAATTCCATGTGAATAACATATTCGTAAAAATGCTATAGTTGTTACCACTAATACATAATTACCATACCATTCTTGACCATTTACATCTACTACATTGGTATAAAGTGGCAGAAGCAAAAAGGTCATCAAACGCATAATAGAGCTACCTATGGCATATATAACAGATGATTTAAATAATGCTTTTAAGGAAATCATATTATAGCTTTAATTTCATAACCTTTCGAATCATTGCCTGTGCACCAAACTGCTCTTTAAAATTAATAAGAGATTCATGTGGTATAATTTTCTCTCCTTCATATATTTGCGAAACCCCTATATCTAAAAATTTCAGTTTATTATTTTTGGCCCATTTCAGCGATTCATAAATTTGTATGGATGCTATTTGTAGATGTTGATATTTATAATCTATCATATTATAAAATAAAATACAGGTATTATCATTAGTAATAAAATTTAATGCTCCGCCTGTAATTTGATTATCCTTACTACTTACTAATAATTTAATTTTTTCAGGAAATCGATCCATTAATATTTTTAATTCCTCTAATGTATGTGTTGGTTTTGCTTTATGTTTTAATTTATTATTAATTAGAATGGGGTAAAAACTATCTAAGTCATCACTTAAATTTATTTCAATTTCACTTTGCATTTTTTTAATATATCGTTTTTTTCTATTATGCATTTGGCTGATTAAATCATTTTCTAAATTAACAAAACTAGAAATATAGTATTCTATATTGTTGAATCCTTTGCTATATAAACAATATTCCATAGTTTCATTATATTTTTTATAATATACAAATGGAGGGGGGATGATAATAATTTCTGTTAATTTTAGTTTTCTAGCAGTTGTGATAAGTGCATCTACAATTTGATTAGCATATGGAAATGATAGTTCATTATATACAAAACCACCAAAACTTGCACCAGGATGTGAATATAAACAATTATCTATAATTGCACCGGTAAAAACAGCTTCAATATTTTCTTTCTGACAAAATATAAAAGAACAATCTTTAAAACTGCGCTCACGATGATAAGATAAAAAATTCCTTAAATGGAAAATAGTCCCATTATTTGAGTGTAAAACAAAGTGATTCCACAAATCGTGATGCTTATTATCTTGATATTTAATAATTTCTAACATATCTAAATATATTAATAACAATCAAATTTAATTCTTTTTAATTAATTATTTTGTAAATTTTCATATGTTCTTAAAGATCACTTTTATTTTATGATTCAAATAAACAAAATTCATGCTAGGCAAATTATTGATTCAAGAGGAACACCTACCATTGAGGTAGATTGTCTTTTAAGTGATGGGTCCTTTGCTACAGCAGCCGTCCCAAGTGGAGCCTCAACAGGTGAGCATGAAGCTTTAGAATTAAGAGATAATAGTTCGAATTATTTTGGTAAATCAGTATCACAAGCAATTAATAATGTTAATACTATTATTGCCCCAGCATTATTGGGCAACACGAGCAATGATATTTATACTATTGATACAGTAATGTTGAATTTAGATGGCACAACTAATAAACAAAAACTAGGAGCCAATGCAATTTTAGGGGTATCTCTAGCAACATTAAAGGCATTTGCCGTATCAAACAAACAACCCCTTTATCAATATATTGGTTCAATTTTTTCCACAGATGCCAATATTATGCCAATTCCAATGATGAATATTTTAAATGGGGGAAGCCATGCTGATAATAATGTAGATATACAAGAATTTATGATTTATCCATCTGGTGTAAAGACTTTGTCTGATGCTATACGATGTGGATGTGAAATTTTTAATCAATTAAAAAAAGTATTAAAAAATAAAGGGTATAATACTGGTGTAGGTGATGAGGGCGGCTTTGCTCCCAATTTAACATCCAATCAAGAAGCAATTGATTTAATATTAGAAGCCATTATAGCAGCTGGTTATAATCCTGGAAAAGATGTATTTTTAGCTCTTGATGTTGCTGCAAGTGAATTATATAATAAAGCAACATTTAAATATGAATTAAAATCTGAAAATTTAGAATTAACTTCTGGTGAAATGATTGATTATTATATTAATTTATGTAATAACTACCCTATAGTATCAATTGAAGATGGTTTAGATGAAAATGATTGGGCAGGCTGGAGCACACTGACAGAAAAAATGCAATCTGGTGTACAGCTTGTTGGAGATGATTTAACTGTAACTAATCCTAAGAGGCTACAACGTGCTATTGATGAATCTGCAATGAATGCTATATTAATTAAATTAAATCAAATTGGCAGTGTTTCTGAAACTTTAAGTGCTATTAAATTAGCACAAAACAATCATTTAGGTGTAGTTATTTCACATCGATCTGGAGAAACCGAAGACACTACAATTGCGGACTTAGCTGTTGGTGTAGGTGCAGGTCAAATTAAAACAGGCTCCCTATGTCGTAGCGAACGGGTTGCCAAATATAATCAATTGTTACGCATTGCTGAAAATTTAGATGAGAAACAAATTTTTGGATTAAAATAATTATGAATAAGATCTTAGCTACTATTTCTATTTGCATGTTTTTATATCTATGTTTAAAAAATGATGGGATCATTGATTATTATAAAGTATCTCAACACCATCAAACATTACTGAATAAACAAAATATTTTAGTTGATGAGTTAGAGCAAATAAAATCTGAAAATAAATTATTAAAACACAATAAACGTTATATTGAAAAAATAGTTCGTGAAGAATATTTTTATATTTATCCCGATGAAATTATTATTAGTATCGATTAAAAATTATGATTTCCTTTTTTGTTAAATATTATTTTTTATTTTTTACTTTTTGCACCCTGTCTTATGCTAGTACTTCCATTGAACTAGAGTTATTTTTATTCGATGATGTACCATATTTTTCTATAGAAGAATTTTGCCAATCCACTAATTATCCATTTAATTATTATCAAGAAAAATCAAAAATTGATTTTTTTATAAAGGACACCCAATTTATTTTTTCTAACAATTCATCCTTTGTAACCGTTGGAACTAATGTGTATCATATGTTAAAAATGACACGCTTAATTAATGATAAATTTTATTTACCTCTTAATTCTTTTATTAGATTATCGAAAAATATTATTTCTTATAATTTTTCAATTAATTATACTGATAATAAAATTTATATAAAGACAAATTTATTTGATCCACAAGTAACTAGTAATTTAGACATACAAGATACCATCAATACAGAGCTACTAAATACTATTCATAATGAAGATAATTGGAAAATTAGCACGGTAATTATAGACCCTGGTCATGGGGGGAAAGACCCCGGGGCCATTGGTTATCATGGCATTAAAGAAAAGCATATTGCATTGGATATTGCAAAGGAGTTAGGGGCCTATATCAATAAATATATGCCGGAAGTAAAGGTGGTATATACCAGAGATGATGACACATTTTTAGGATTAAAAAATAGAACCTTTATAGCCAACAAAAATCAAGGCCACATGTTTTTGAGTATTCATGCAAATGCAAGCACTGCTAAAACTGCACGAGGATTTGAAATATTTGTATTACAGCCTAATAGTGTAGATGATGCTATTGATGTAGCGGTTCGAGAAAATGCATCAATTATTTTTGAAGATAATCCTGAGCAATATGAAAAAAATCTAATGGAAGCATCGATATCAGAAACGGCCTATTTAAAAGAAAGTGAAAAATTAGCAGTATCTATCAATACAGCTGTTAAAAAAGAGTTGCCAAGGACCAGAATGAGAGGAGTCAAACAAGCTGGTTTTTATGTTTTAGTTGGGGCGGCAATGCCTAAAGTTTTAATAGAGGCTGGTTTTTTAACAAACAAATCAGAAGCACAGCTATTAAACAAGTCGAAATATCGCAGTCAAATGGCTTATGGTATTTTTAAAGGAGTACATTCTTATATTGAGTCTTATAATTCCCAAAATATTACCAGATGACAAAGGGCCAAAACCTAAAAATTGGTATATTTGATAGTGGCTTAGGCGGCTTAACTGTTTTTAAATCTTTAAGTTTAGCATTTCGAAGCCAAGCGACATTTTTATATTTAGGCGATTTAGCACATTTACCATATGGTGACAAGAGTAAGAATTCAATTATTAAATATAGTGAACAAATTGTTAATTTTTTTGTCAACAAAAATGTTGATATTATTATTGTAGCATGCAATTCAGCCTCTTCAGTTGCATTACAATATTTACAAGATAAATTCAGCACTCCAATTATTGGCACTATTGCACCTAGTGTAGAAATAGTATTTAATAATATTGATTTCAATAAATCTATTGGCATTATTGGGACTGATACAACAATAAATTCTCAAGCTTATAATCAAGCATTTTTAAATCATCCATTAACATCCCAACATAAAATTAAGATTCATTCTGTTGCATGTCCATTATTTGTACCTATTGTTGAAGAAGGGTGGGAACATACTGATATAGCACATCAAATTGCTACAAAATATCTTAGTCAATTTCAAAACTGTAATCTTGAGACTATCATCTTAGCCTGCACACACTATCCTATGCTTTTAGACACCTTGAAATCTGTATTTAATAAGCTAGGATTTAATCGTTTAGATTTCATTCAATCTGGCAGTGCAATTGTTGATTATTTAGATCAGAGCACATCATTAATCATTGAATCAAACCATCATAGGCCATTACTCAATACATCTGATCAATTTTATATTACAGATGCTCCTTATCAATTTAATAATTTAGCCAATAGATTTTTAGGTGAGACAATTACTAATATTGAATTAATTTCATTATGATTATAGATTACCTAGCATATTTATTATCGTTAGAGCCTAAGGGTATTAAATTAGGTTTAGAGCGTACTGAGCAATTATTACATATGTGTGGAGATCCCCAAAATACTTTTACTTCAATACAGGTAATTGGGACAAATGGTAAAGGTTCTACATCTGCCATGGTTGCTAATATTTTAAAAGTTTCTGATTATAAGGTAGGATTATATACTTCCCCTCATTTAACTAAAATAAATGAACGAATTCGTATTAATGGGAATGCCATTTCAGATAATGAAATTATTATGTTTCTCAATCAATACCAATCATCAATAGAACAGGTAGATGCTTCATTTTTTGAAACTATGACAGCATTAGCGGTATGGTATTTTTCAAAAGAAAAAGTAGACATTGCAATTTTAGAAACAGGCCTTGGTGGGCGTTTAGATAGCATCACGGCATGTAATTCTAGTTTATTGGTTTGTACTAGCATTTCAAAAGATCATCAACATATATTAGGAGATACAGTTGAAGAGATTGCCTATGAAAAAATATGTGCATTAAAAAAAAATATGTTATGTATATCTAGTAATCATCAACCTTCCATAAAAGAGGTTTTTAATAAACATGCAGCTTTAATCAATGCTAAAATCGAATATGTAAAATCCAATACTAATAATCAGCTGATTAACCTTAATGGTGCTCATCAATTAGAAAATCAAATGCTTGCAATTGCTACAATTCAACATTTATCAAAATTTAAAATTGGAGACAAGGCTATTAAAAAAGGTTTAGCATCTGTATCATGGCCAGGGCGCATTCAAACAATTTCTGATAAGCCATTAATTTTGTTTGATGTAGCTCATAATGAACAAGGGTTGTTATCATTATGTAATTTTGTTGAATCATTAAATTTATCTAAAGATAAAATTTTGATTATTGCACTACAAAAAAATAAACACTTGTATTCTTCTGTGGATGCTATTAATTCTCTTTTTGATTGTATTATTAGCACACAAACCAATGTTCGCAATTATTTGTCTGCAAACGATGTATCTAAATTATTTTCACCTAATAAATCATCTGTTATTTTAGATCCTATAGAAGCTATAAAGTATGCTAAAAATAATTTTAATAATCAATGCATAGTCATTGCTGGTTCTCACTACTTAGGGCCTATCATTAGTAAAGAATTTAAAATTTCCTTTGAAAATATATAAAAATAAGGATAAATTTACGATATGAGGCCGATGCTTCATTTTGAACTAATCTGTTTTTATAATAATCCAAGACAAAATGAATATAAAAGAATTACAAAATTTAACAGTTAAACAACTACAAGCTAAAGCTACTGAGCTAGGGACTAAGGAATATACAGGTCTAAAGAAGCAAGAGCTAATTAAATTAATTTTAGATTGCCAAGTTGCAAAAGAAGAAACAATATATGCTACAGGAGTATTAGAAGTATTACCTGATGGATATGGCTTTTTGAGATTTTCAAATTACAGTTATTTACCTGGCCCTGATGACATCTATGTGTCTCATTCTCAAATTAAAAGATTTAGATTAAAAACCGGTCATTTAATTTCGGGTCAGATTAGACCCCCAAAAGATAAGGAAAAATTCTTTGCCTTGCTCAGAGTAGAATCTATCAATGGACTTCAACCTGATAATGCTAGAGGTTTGGTTGTTTTTGATAATTTAACCCCGTTATACCCTGAAGAAATTATAAAATTAGAAACAGATTTAAAATCTAACTCCACTCGAATTATAGATATGCTCTCCCCTATTGGGAAAGGGCAACGAGGCCTGATTGTAGCACAGCCAAAAACTGGAAAAACTATATTATTACAAAAAATTGCTAATGCTATTTCTAAAAATAATCCAGAAATAAATTTAATTATTTTATTAATAGATGAAAGGCCAGAGGAAGTAACTGATATGGCACGTAGTGTAAAAGCTGAAGTAGTTGCCTCCACTTTTGATGAACCACAAGATCGACATGTACAAGTTGCAGAAATGGTTATAGAAAAGGCTAAACGGTGTGTTGAAGCAGGTGAAGATGTTGTAATATTATTAGATTCAATTACTAGATTAGCTAGAGCATACAACACTGTTATGCCACATAGTGGTAAAATATTATCCGGTGGTGTTGATTCTAATGCCTTGCATAAACCAAAACGTTTTTTTGGAGCAGCTCGTAATGTTGAAGATGGCGGGTCTTTAACTATAATTTCTACAGCATTAATTGATACTGGTAGTCGTATGGATGAAGTAATTTTTGAAGAATTTAAAGGTACCGGTAATATGGAATTAGTCTTAGATAGAGAATTAAGTGATAAACGAATCTATCCATCAATTAATATTAATAAGTCTGGCACTAGACGAGAAGAAAAACTACTTAAACCTAGAGATTTATCGAGAGTATGGGTATTAAGGAAGCTATTAGCTGAAATGAAAAATATTGAATCAATGGAATTTTTACTTGAAAGGCTTTCTCGAACTAAAACTAATAGAGAATTTTTAGATACAATGAGTAGTTAATGTGTTTTCAAAACGCTTAGATAGAATTCAACCATCTGCTACATTAGAAATGACAGCTAAAGCAGCAGAATTAAGATCTCAAGGTATTGATGTGTTAAATTTTAGTGTTGGGGAGCCAGATTTTAACACCCCTGATAATATTATTAATGCTGCAAAGTATGCAATGGATAATGGCTTTACTAAGTATACTCCTGGCTCTGGAACGCAAGAATTAAAGCAAGCAATTTGTAAGAAATTAAGTAGAGATAATAGTTTAGATTATGATACTAATAATGTTGTTGTTTCTTGCGGAGGGAAGCATGCCCTATATAATGCATGTCAAGTTTTGTTTGAAGCGGGAGATGAAGTCATTATATTTTCGCCTTATTGGGTTTCATTTCCTGACTTTGTATCAGTTACTGGGGCAACACCAGTCTATGTGAACACATTATCAAACAAACAATATGAGCCAGATTTTAATGATTTATTATCTAAAATTAATAAAAATACAAAAGGAATTATTATTAATTCTCCTTCAAATCCTACAGGCGGGGTATGGAGCGATGAGGCAATTCAAAAAACTTTAGAAATTTCTTTAAAAAATGATTTATGGATTTTTTCTGATGAATGTTATGAACAATTAGTATATGATACACAATTTAAAAGTATTGCAACATTTACATCAAAAATTGATAAAATTTTAACTTTTCAAAGTTGTTCTAAAACATATGCAATGACAGGCTGGAGAATTGGTTACACTGTTGGTGAACCTAATATTATTAAAGCAATGTCTAAGTTGCAAGGGCAAAGTACATCTTGCCCAAATTCTATTGCACAATATGCAGCTGTTGAGGCTTTAACTGGTAATCAAGATATGATTACAGATATGGTTAAAATCTTTAAAAAGCGTCGTGATTTAATTTTGGATGGATTTAGTACCATTAATAATATTATATGCGATATACCAAAAGGTGCATTTTATGTATTTCCAGATATGAGTTATTTTTTAAACAAATCATACAAAGGGCAACAAATTAAAACCAGTTCGGATTTAAGTCTATTACTTTTAAAAGAGCAATATATTGTAACTGTAGCAGGAGACTGTTTTGGATCACCCCAAAACATTCGATTTTCTTATGCAACTTCAGAAAACACTATTTCTAAAATGATTGATAAAACACAATCATTATTTGCATTAATAAAATAAAACTTTTTTTTTAATCAAAATAATTATAAAATACAGCCCTTTAACAAATGTAAATAAGGAAAAGTATGTCAAAAGTATGTAAAATAACAGGTAAACGCCCTAGAGTTGCCAATAATGTATCAAAGGCGAATAATAAAACTAAGAGGCGCCAATTACCTAATTTGCAGTCCAAGAAAATTTTTGTACCTGAATTAGGGACGCATGTTCGCTTAAAATTATCTGTTAAAGCCTTAAAGACAATTGATAAACATGGGTTATTACCTTATTTAAAAAAGAAAGGATTATCTTTACAAGATATAGTATAATAATATGAAAAAAGATTTACATCCTAAAAATTATAGATTTGTAGTATTCCAAGATAATTCATGTGATTATTCTTTTTTGACCAAATCCACCATTGAAACTTCAGAAACAATTAAATGGGAGGATGGAAAAGAATATCCTTTGTACAAACTTGAGATTTCAAATAAATCACATCCATTTTTTACCGGTAAACAAAATTTAGTAGATACTGCAGGTAGAATTGAGAAGTTTAATCAAAAATATAATATTAAAAATAAAACATCCAATAAGTAAACTCTCTTTTTTTTAAATTTAATCATTCTTAAAATACATTATGCTCAAATTACTTTATAGAAGCATTTTATTTATACTGATGCGAACTACTATTTTAGTAGGTGGGCAAGCTGTTATTGAAGGTGTAATGATGCGTGTGCCAGGAGCATATGCTACTGCTGTTCGCAAATCAGATGGAACAATCGAATTAGATTATCATCAATTTAAATCTAAAACATTATATAATTCTTTTTATTCTTTACCAATCGTGAGGGGTATGATTCATTTATATGAATCTATGAGTATTGGTTATCAAACATTACAATGGTCTGTAGAAGTGAATGAACCTAATCAAAGCACTAATAAAATATTAGATACAGCATTATCCTTGATATCTATTATTTTTTCGCTAGGGCTATTTGTTGGGATTCCTATTTTAGCAGCAGATTTTTTACAAAATTATTTTTTAGATAAAAATTCTTTTATATTTAATTTAATATCTGGTATAGTACGTATTATCTTGTTTTTAACTTATTTAATTTCCATTTCATTTATGAAGGACATAAAAAGGTTGTTTCAATTTCATGGAGCTGAACATAAAACGGTTTATAATTTTGAATCAGGGAAGGAATTGAATATTCAAAATGCTATGGACTTTCCAAAAGAACACCCAAGATGCGGTACTAGCTTTATTTTTATTGTGATGCTAGTTTCTATTATCTCTTACAGTATTATTGATGGATGTCTAATTCTTTCAGGGGTTGATTTAACTGTGATTAAAAGATTATTAATTCATATTCCTTGTCTACCTTTAGTAGCCGGTTTTTCTTATGAAGTATTAAAAATTACTGCTCAATTTCAAACTTATTTTATATTTAAAGCATTAGCATTCCCCGGCCTAATGTTGCAAAAAATAACTACTCAAACACCAGATGATGCACAATTGGAAGTTGCAATTGATGCATTAAAGCATGCTTTTGGTGATGAGTTACATAAATATTCTGGACAACAATTTAAAGCTGAGGCAGTTGGATAAAAATGTTAGATAAATTAAAAAAAATTGTATCTGAATTTGATGATTTAGGAGGAAAACTATCAGATCCTGCTGTTATGAATGATATTAAAGAATATCAACGGATATCACAAGAATATAGCAATTTGAAAGATAAAGCAACACTTTCTCAAAAATATATAGATATATTGAATGAAATAGAAGATCTAAATAGTATGGTAGATCATGAAGTAGATTCTGATGTAAAAGAATTAGCTGAATCTGAATTAATAGATTTAAATGCTAAATTAGCAGATTTAGAAAAAGAACTTAATACACTTTTAATTGAAACTGATCCAGATGATGCAAAAAACATTATATTAGAAATTAGATCTGGAACAGGTGGAATAGAGGCTGCTTTATTTGCAGAGGATTTATTTAGAATGTATTTAAGATATGCTGAAGCTCAAAATTGGAGCACAGATTTAATGAGCCTCAATCAAAATGATGGTGGTGGGGTTAAAGAAGCAATTGTATCCTTAAAAGGAACTAATGTATTTGGATATATGAAATATGAAAGCGGTGTACATCGTGTTCAACGAGTGCCAGAAACTGAATCTAGCGGAAGGGTTCATACCAGTGCTGCGACAGTTGCTGTTTTGCCTGAGGTAGAAAATATTGATATTGAAATTAATGATACCGATATTAAAATTGACACATATCGTGCATCTGGTGCTGGAGGGCAACATGTTAACAAAACAGAATCTGCTATTAGGATTACCCATCTTGAATCTGGGTTAGTAGTTACATGTCAAGATGAAAGTTCACAACATAAAAATAAAGATAAAGCAATGAAAGTCTTAAGAGCTAGGTTATATGATGTTCAACGAGAGCAACAAGCTAAAGAAAGAGCAAATGTGCGCAAAAGTATGGTGTCAACTGGCGACAGAAGTGCAAAAATTAGAACATATAATTTTCCACAAGGTAGGGTTACAGATCATCGAATTAATTTAACTTTATATAAATTAAATGAAATTATTAATGGCGATTTAAATGAATTAATTCAAAATTTAAAAATCGAAGACCATAAAAATCACCTCACCTCTTAAAATTGTTATGTCTGATATAACAATTCAGCAAGCCCTTGATATAGGGTATCAACACCTTCAAAATACACACTCTAATTATAAGAATGAAATTTTGTGGATTATGCAAAAATCGTTAAATCAGGATTTAACATTTATTTTATCTAATAAAGAACATATTATAGCCAATCTACAATATAAATTATTTTTCAAATTAGTGAATAGACGTAAAAATAATGAGCCATTACAACATATTTTAAATTCAGTTTCATTTTATGGTTATGATTTTGATATTACAAAAAATGTTTTTATTCCTAGGCCCGAAACTGAAATATGTATAAGTATTTTAAAAAAACATGTTGGTTTTAGGAATGCGGTATTAGAAGTTGGTACAGGTACAGGGTGTATTTCTATCTTAATTGAATTAGAGAAATTATCTAATCAAATTCTCTCTATTGATATTAATAGGGATGCTTTAAAATTAGCACAACAAAATGCAAAAAAATTCAATTGTACCAAAACTCAATTTTGTTATGCTGATTTTTTTAGTTTTCATCCCCTAATTAAATATGATTTAATTATTTCAAACCCCCCATATATTGCGATTAATGAAATTAATGAATTAGATAGCACGGTTAAATTATATGATCCATTAGATGCATTAACTGATTATGAAAATGGATTAAAATTTTATAAACATTTTGCTAATATTGGTTTAAATATGTTATCTGATGATGGTTATATGTTATTTGAATTTGGAGGAGATCATCAATTAGCAGATTTAAAAATTATTTTTAATAATCTAAATTATACTTATAATGTGTTTAATGATTTTAACAATGTTCCTAGATTTATGTTAATTCAAAAAGTATCATGATGCATTTTATTACAATATTAAGACCCTTAAATTTATTAATCACATTATTTTGTATTTTATTATCTGCACATATATTCGATCAACTCACTTATTCCATTATACCTTTAATCACAGTTATTTTATTATTAGGTGGTTTTGCTAATATTATCAATGATGTATTTGATTATCAAATTGATCAACAAAACCAACCAAATCGCCCTCTTGCTTCTAATAATATTTCAATTACTTATGCTATTATTTATGCATTCTTATTAATAAGTATTTCATTGATGATTATTTTTATTTATCAGTTTAATTTTACAACCAAAGTACTGATTTTAGTCTTTAATATTCCTTTAATTATATTATATACCCCAGTTTTTAAAAAAATTCCTTTATTAGGGAACTTAATTATTGCTTTTATTTTAAGTATGGTTTTTATTGTTACTGCAACCTACCTAAATGGTGAAATTAATTTAATTGCACCCTCTGCAATATTAGCATTTTTATTAATGAGTATTCGTGAAATGGTTAAAGATATTGCTGATTTAAAAGGTGACAAAAAATTTGGAATTCAAACTTTTCCTGTACGATACGGTATTAATCGTACTTTTCAGTTAATTGTTTTATTTTTTGTTATTTTAGTTTTTGTGTCCTTAGCTTTTTATTACTACTACTTTTTTAATTTAGAATATCTATTTTCATTATTGTTATGTGTATTATTCCCAATGACCTATTATTTGTATCAATTATCTAAAAATAAAACGTCAATTTATTGCATATATCTATCTAAAGTTTTAAAATTGATTACTATCTTTGGAGTGATAGTGATTTATTTAGCGAGCATTTAAAAATATATGTCATCATTTATACATTTACATAACCACTCAGATTTTTCATTATTAGATTCTTCTCAGTCTTTAGAATCAATTGTTGATAGAGCTAAAAGTTTATCTATGGATGCAATTGCACTTACTGAAAATGGTAATTTATTTTCCATGGTTGATTTTTATAAGTATGCGAAAAAAAATCATATCAAACCAATTATTGGATGTGAAATTCAAATTAAACATGATATACATAACTCTTTTTCATTAGTACTATTAGCTAAAAATAATCAAGGGTATTTAAATTTAATGAAATTGGTTTCCTTAAGTCATATTAATTCTAATAAACATCAACCTATGATTGATTATGAAGAATTAGTCAAATTTAGTGAGGGTTTGATTGCAATGTCATCTGGGTTAAATGGTGAAATTACATACTATGCTTCTAATGGTGATTATGATAATGCAAAAAAAAGTGCAATCAATTATCAGAACATATTTAATGATGATTTTTATTTAGAAATACAAAATCATGGCATTCAAAAAGAATTGGATGCACATGAAATATTAGCTCAATTATCAGATGCTTTAGCTATTGATTTAGTAGCAACTAATGACACATATTATACATTATTAGATGATGCAGAATCTTGTGATATTATCCGTTGTATTGGTTCGGGGCACACAATTAATGACCCTAATCGACCTCGGGTAGCTTCTAATGAATATTATATTAAATCTTCTGAACAGATGTCTAAATTATTTGAATCTTACCCTAAAGCTATAGAGAATTCTATTAAAGTTGCCTCTCAATGTAATGTTGAAATATCAATGGGAGAATTATTTTTACCACCCTTTTCTATTCCCAAAGAATCAGATTCATTAGATGCAGATACTTATTTAAAACAGCTTTGCAATCAAGAAATATTAAAAAAATATCCAGCACACTCCGAACAAATTAATACAAGACTAAAATATGAATTAGATATTATTTCTAAAATGGGGTTTGCTAGCTACTTTTTAATTACACAAGATTTTGTGCGCTATGCTAAAGAATCTGGTATCCCAGTAGGGCCAGGTCGAGGGTCTGCAGTTGGTTCTTTAGTGTCATACTTAACAGGCATTACAGATTTAGACCCTCTAAAGTATAATTTAATTTTTGAAAGATTTTTAAATCCAGATCGTGTTTCTATGCCTGATATTGATATTGATTTTTGTATTGAAGGGCGCGAAAAAGTAATTAATTATATTAAAAAACAATATGGTGAAAAATCAGTTGCACAAATTATCACATTTGGTAGAATGAAGGCTAAATCAGTGATTCGTGATGTAGGTAGAGTATTAGGGATGTCTTATGGGGAGGTAGATAAAATTGCTAAAATGATTCCTGATGATTTAAAAATGACTATTGAAAAAGCACAAACACTCAATAAAGATTTAGCTAAATTAATAAAACAAGATAACACTTGCAAAACTCTTATTAAACATTCTAAAAAATTAGAGGGGCTACATAGACATGCATCTACACATGCAGCTGGTATTGTCATTGCACCAGGCCCATTAATGCAATATGTGCCTTTATTTAAAAACCCTGCTACAAATGATATTACAACACAAATTGAAATGAATTCATTAGAGCAGATGGGTTTACTTAAGATGGATTTTTTAGGACTTAGGAATTTAACTGTTATTAACAAAACCATCAAAATGATTTATAATAATCATCAGAAATTGATTGATATCAATACAATCGATTTATCAGATCAAAAAGTATATGAATTATTTGCTTCAGGAAATACAATTGGTATTTTTCAGTTTGAATCTCGTGGAATGCGTGATTATTTAAAAAAACTCAACCCAAGCTGCATAGAGGATTTAATTGCAATGAATTCATTATATCGTCCAGGCCCTATGGCAAATATTCCTGAGTTTTTAGAAAGAAAAAATAATATTAAAACAATTGAATATTTACATCCAGATTTAGAGCCTATTTTAAAAGAAACCTATGGTATTATTGTGTATCAAGAACAAGTGATGCAAATAGGCTCTGTAATTGGCGGTTTTACCTTAGCACAATCAGATGAGATGAGAAAGGCTATGGGAAAAAAGAAGAAAGATTTAATGGCTACCTTTAAAATTGATTTTATTAAAGGAGCAGAGGAAAAAGGATTATCGCAAGATTTAGCAATTCAAATATTTGATTTATTAGCAAAATTTGCAGAATATGGATTTAATAAAAGTCATTCAGCAGCCTATTCAGTCATTGCATATCAAACTGCTTGGCTTAAAACACATTATCCATCTGAATTTATGGCATCTAATTTATCTTCTGATTTATTAAATACAGATAGTATTATTAAATTACTTAGAAACATTAAATCGTTAAAAATAGATATTATTCCCCCTAATGTAAATACTTCTAATACAGAATTTATAGCACCGAATAATCATACAATTTCTTATGGATTAGCAGCAATTAAAAATGTAGGGTACAAATCTATTGAACAATTAGTTACATATAGATCTCAAAAGGGCCCTTTTAAAACTATATTTGATTTATGTCAAATTGGATCACAGGCTATTAATAAAAAAGTATTAGAAAGTTTAATTAAAGCAGGTGCCTGTGATGAATTGGAAGGGAACAGAGCACAGCAATATAGTTTAATCAATGATGCATTAAAATTTGGGCAAAAATACCAGGAAGATATAAATTCTTTACAATCTAATTTATTTTCTAATGAAGTACAAAATGATACATATAATAAAAAATCTCTGCCCGATTTAGAAGATTGGTCTAATACTGAAAAATTAAATTTTGAAAAAGACGTTTTAGGGTTTTATTTATCTGGAAGTCCTCTTGAAAAGTATTTGGATGATATCAAAATATTTACAACTTTTGGAGTAGGGGATGATTTAAAAAACTCCATACAATCCTCCTATAAAATAGCCGGTCGTCTTTTTGATGTTAAAGTGTTATATGATAAAAAAAACAATCCTTGGTCTATTGCTCGTTTAGAATGTTATAATGGTTCAATCGTAGAATTATTTACTTTTAGCGATGTATATATTAAGTATAAAGATTATTTTACTAATGATAATATTATTTATATTGAGGCTGAGCGCTCAAAAAAAGATGATGGGGATTCATTAAAAGTAATTACTAAAAATATTTATCCTATTTCTGCTATTAGGGATAAATTTTCTACTACTGTTAATATTAAAATTGGCTTTGAAATTAAAAATTCAAACACTATCAATGAATTATATAATATCGCCACTCAATTTCCAGGTACATGTAATTTAATATTTCATATTATAAATAATAAAGGTGTTGCTAATAAAATTAAATCTGATTCTATTTTTATATCTAATAAACAAGAATGTATTAATGTTTTAAAGGATAAAATAGGATCTAAAAATGTGTGGATTTCATAATGCGTTTAGTATTACAACG
>CEUL01043558.1_pt1 | contig 16739 bp, 17 predicted proteins | sample 427021 | NCBI WGS metagenome assembly CEUL01 (sample SAMEA2622800, study PRJEB7988) | marine metagenome | isolation source: saline water (ENVO:00002010), including | reverse complement strand
AAGCTGCAAAAAGTAAATACAATTTTCAACCACATTATCCAGGTCCCGGAGTTGGCGGACCATGTTTACCTGTAAATGCCTATCAGTATCTTAATTCCTCTAAAAAAATAGATGTTAATTTTCTTAAGATTGTTCAAGATGCAAGAAAAATTAATGAGTCTATGCCTCAACATGTCATAGATTTACTTGTAGATGCATTTTCTGAAAACAATAGTTCATTAGAAAATTCAACCATTGCAATATTGGGAATTTCATACAAACCAAATGTACATGATGTTCAAATTGCACCCTCTGAAACAATCATCAAGTTATTAAAAGAAAAAAATGTCAATGTTAAGATTTTTGATCCATATTTTCATTCTGAAACAGTATTTGGCTATAAAATTGAAAATTCAATTTCTGACGCGGTATCTGGTTCTGATGCAGTACTAATAATTACCGGTCATAAAGAGTTTGATGATTTCAATTTTGATCTTTTGTCTGATTCTATGAATAAACCAATACTTGTTGATTGTACAGGAAAAATTAATCCACAGAATATTAAATCAAAAGGTATAATCTTCAGAGGTATTGGACGTGGTGGCTTATAACTAAACTTAACGAAATTCAATTAGAAAATATTAAACAAATACTAACTCTTCGTTATTCAACAAATTTGGGAATTCCTTCAAAAAAAATTTCACCTGAAGATTTTGAAGAAATAAGATATAGCAAACCAGAATCTACAATTGAAAATCAAATAAGAGACACAATTCATAATGAGGTTGGAGAAAATTTAGATAAAATTGGTATCTCGTTAAGTTCAGGAATTGATTCTACACTAGTCTTAGCATTGCTAAGAAAAGAATTTCCTTCTATCAATATTGAATCTGTATCCGTAAAATTTAGTCAAAGTACTGACGAAACAGATGCTTCAAAAAAAATTTCAGAGAAATTTGACACAAACCATCATGTCTTAGAAATTGATAATTTGTTAGAGGAATTACCACAAGCAATAAACATTGTAAAACAACCATTCTGGGATCTACACTGGTATTATCTTGTAAAAAAGATGAAAGAATTTACTCCTGTTTTTCTTTCTGGTGATGGTGGCGATGAATTATTTGGTGGTTATACGTTTCGTTATAGTAAATTTTTAGAACAAATAGGATCCTATGATGATAAATCAACTGTGGAAGAAAAAATTATTTTATACCTAAATTGTCATGAAAGAGATTGGGTACCTGATCAAGAATCAATTTTTGGTGATGAATGTAAATTCAACTGGGAAGAAATTTATAAAATATTGCGACCGTATTTCAATAACTCGTTATCTAATCTGAATCAAGTATTCCTAGCTGATTATAATGGTAAATTACTTCATAATATGCAACCACTTTATTCATTAATTCACAAACATTTTGGTGTTACCAATATCACTCCTATTCAAAACAGTGAAACAATAAAACTGTCATGTAAACTTGCTGCTTCTAAAAAATATCTCTTTTCGAAAAATATTGGAAAAATTCCATTAGTAGATTTAATAGAAAAATATGGACTAACAAATCTAATATCCAAAAAGAAACAAGGATTCTCTGTTAATACTACCAATATGTGGAATTCTTACGCTCAAAAAATTTTCCTATATTATTTTGATAAATCGCGATTAATTGAAGATAATATTTTGAATTCAAATTGGATTCAAAAATACTCTAGTAAATCTGATCTTGATGTTAGATATGTCAACAAATTCCTTGGAATTCTAGCATTAGAAATCTGGTATAGATTATTTATCACAAAAGATCTTAATTCAAATGAAAAATTAACTATCTAAAATTTTCTGTATATGTTCTGCACCAACTTTTGCAGATTTTCCAATGTTGAAAACTGTTTCTGAACAAATTTTTCTTATTTGATTTGAACTTTCAGAATTAATTCCACGAATAATTTCTGGTAATCTATCAAGTTTTTTGGTATCAGCTAAGAATCCAATTTTCTCTCTAATTGAAACTTCTAACGGTATTATAGAAATTTTCTCTTTTTCATCATTCAGAATCTTTTGTGGAACATCTATGAAAATAACCGGTCTTTCAAATACAAATGCATATTCCATAGAAATTCCTGACCAATCTGAAATTAAACATCTTGAAGAATGAAAATCTTCTTTGGTTATGATACCTTTTTCCAATTTAAAATTTTCATGATTTTGAAATTTTTCATTTATTTCATCAATTAAATCTGGAGTTTCTTGAAAAATTCTAAAATGTGGTCTTAGTAAAATTTTAAAACCTGATTCTAATAAAATATTAATTATCTCAATTCCACAGATTTTTAAAAAATTATCTTTCCCATACGTTGGTGCCAATATAACCAAATCTTCTTCATAATTATCCTCTCTGGCTTCTTTTTTCTCATTAAGTAATGTGTCTAATCTCCCAAAACCATATTCAATTAATTTTTTAGGTTTTAAACCATAGATTTTCTCTATTTCCAAAATTTCATTCACATGATGTTTTCCTACACAAAAAATTGTATCAAAATTATCTATTGCACCTTTTCTAAGATAGGAATGTATGCTGAACATAGAGTGAAAAATATAGATATAGTGTACTGGAAAAACTTTTGATCTTTTTATATGATATGTTTCTAAATCGGGCATATCCATTATCAAAATTTTTGCTTTTAATGTCAAAAAGAATTTTGTACGTGCTGTTCCATCTCCAATAAAAAATGAATTTACATTTTCATTCTTCTCTAAAAATATTGGATCATTCTTTACTGATGTTACGTAGCAAATTTTTAAATTCATCTCTTCTGTTAAATAGCTAATTAACAATCTAAAATGATTCATGGATGCTTTATTTTCCGCATAAAATACAATTGAACGTTCAATATCTGACAGCTTTTCAAATTTTTTTAATTCGGACCATTCTTTTCCAAACGAAAAATTAATTTTCATATATCGATATCAATAATTTATCATTTAATAATTTCTAACTATTACTTAGAGATTTTCTCTCTAATCTTATACCAATACATCTTAAGTGTCATTCCAACACCTGCAATTGCACCTATTATCATTGCCATAACTGCACTTGCGCTACCAGGATCAATATATCCCACAATACCATTCAAGAAAAAAATTCCTGATAATTCCATTGATCATTTGAAAAATTTTTTCTATATAAGATTATTTAATTTCATATTTTTTAATTACACTCACAAATTCATTCACAATATTTTCCCATGAAAATTTCTGAACATCTTCTAATGCATTTTTGATAATTTTCTGACTAATTTCTGGTTTTCTTAATAATTCTTGTATTGAAAAAATTATTTTATCACTATCTCCAGGTTCCACTAAAAATCCTGTCTTTGAATCTTTTATGATTTCTGGTATGCCGCCAATTTTTGTTGCAATAACTGGTTTTTCCATTAACATCGCTTCAATAATTGTTTGACCTAATCCTTCTAATCCTGTTAATAACAAAAAAACATCTATCGATGAAAACATCTCCATTATTTTCTTTGGATATTCTAAGTTTCCTAACCAAATAAAATTTTGATATTTTTGTAGATTTGGTATAATATCTTCTTTATACTTTCCATCACCTGCAAAATAAAATTTAACATCAGGCATTTTTTCAAGAACTTTTTCTAACGTTTTTAATTCTCTTGTTTTGCCCCAAATATTAAGACCTTGAATAAGGCCTACGCATGGATGTTCCAATTTTTGTGTACCTGCTTTTTTCCATTCAGAAATTATTCTTCCGTCTGCATAGATTACATCAATATTTTTTTCTGGATATCTTTTCAGAGCTTCGTTTTTTAAATAATTAGAAATGGCAATGATTACTTTTGATTCTCTAAAGATCCTATTTGCAATTTTTTGATTTTTATAAATTGATAATGATTTTATTTTTGATCCTACATTTGTTTTTTTCATCCATTCTAATTCTTCCCAATAATTTCCTCGAAGTAAAAGAAACAATGGAATTTTTTTATCTAAAAAGAACTCACCTAATTTAGATATTCTATCTAGGACTACAAGGTCTGGCTTGAAATTATGTAATACTTCTTCTCTTTTCTTCTTAAACTCTATTCTGCTTTTTAGATCTAAACTTAGGCTTTTTTCAATAAATTCTGTATCTATAATTACTTTTGAATTGATCTGATGCTTCTTTAATTCATCTGAAAATTCTTTTAAATGAATATGCCTTAATTCATTTCCAACTATTAGTATGTTCATCTAACTACTAAATTTCTCTTCGTTAAAAAAATTATTCATATTATAGTGTGTAAATTTAATAGTATAATTTATAAAATTCTATAAAATATTTTTTTTGATGTTTTTAGTTTCCCAAAATATTGGTTCTTATGATGTTAAACTTCCAAAAAACTCTGTTTTTAGGATAAATTTGGCATGGTGTAACAATCTTGATGAGTTAGAATCAAAATTAAAAAAACATAGTGATATGGATTTTTTTATTGATTTACCTATTGGAAGAATTAAACCTCCAAACAATCGATACACTCTAGATGAAATTGCACCTCTGGTAAAAAATTATTCTAATATCAAGTATTTTGCAATATCTAATGTAGAATCTAAATCTGATTTAGAACCTTTTTTGGAAAAACTTCCTTCTAAATTAAACATAGTTCCAAAAATTGAAAGTCCTTCTGCAGTTGAAAATATTAACGAAATTTGTAATACGTTACAAACAGAAAACAAAATTGTTATGCTTGATCATGATGATTTATTTTCATCAATCATTCGTAAAAATGAAAATGAAGAGAGCTTTCAAAAATATATTAAAAAACTAGTAGACTATTGTAGTGAAAATAATATCTCTCTATTACGAACTGTAGGTGTTGTATTTAGTGATGATGAAAAACGAACTACGCAATATATTAAATAATTTATTTTTCACTCTTAAATTTTTTTAATATATTAATTATATTTTCTTCTTTAACTTCTAGCGGATTATTATCTAAATGACGTCGATCTGTGAGAATTGTTTTTGCTGCTTCTATAATTTCCTGTTTTAAACTTATTTTATCAAATTCTAGCTTTTTAGTAATACGTTCAAATCTATTTGTGAAAATTGACGAATTAAATCTATGAGCTTCTAATGTTGTAAATGCTAATGCATGTCCATGACTATAGCCTTCATTTGAGAAAACATATGATAACGCGTGACCTAATGTTGTTGAACAATTTCCAAATCCTAATCCTGTAATCAACGATCCCATTGGTAAATCCTCATATTTTTCATTCAATATCGCATTTTCTAATATATTGAATGCAGTATTACACAAAAATTTTGTATATTCATTACCACTCTTACTGTCAAATCCTTCTGAACATTGTGCACAAGCATCTATTGCAGAATTTTTTATCACACTCATGGGAGAATTTTTTACAAAATAAGGATCAACAATTGCAATGTCTGGAAACATTTTATCATCATGAAAACTTTTTTTCTTTCCATTAACAGTTAAAACTGAAATTCGTGTCACTTCACTACCACTTCCAAAAGTGGTTGGGATTAAAATTTTCTTTTTCTGTAATTTGTAACCAACAAATTTTGCTACATCCAAAACACTTCCTCCTCCTAATCCAATAATACACTCTACATCTTTATTTTTAAATTCTGAAATTATTTTTTCAGCTGTATCTAATGATGGATTAGGTTCTACATCATCATAATGCATTTTATTCTGTAAGTTTGTATATTCTAACCATCCTCTTCCTGTAGCACCTTTTGATGTAATTACTAATGATTTGTCAGAATATTCATAATCTCTTGCAGAATCTCTTCCAAATTTTATATTATTTGGTTGTTTGATAATATTCATACATTATAATTGATGGGATGTTTTTTATAACTTACAATTGTCATTTTCTTAATGAACCAATCTGAAAATCTTTTGAATTTATTAGAAAAAAAACCTATTGTGAAGGTTTGTGGTGCGTATGATGCAATGTCTGCAAAACTAGTTGAAGCCAATGGATTTGATGCAATATGGGCTGGAAGCTTTGCAATTTCAGCAATTCATAATGTTCCTGATGCTAGTATCTTGACAATGACTGAATTCTTTGATGCAGCGTCAAATATGGCTCAATCTTGTGAAATACCTGTTATTGCAGATTGTGATACTGGTTACGGTGATGCTAATAATGTTAGACATTTAGTAAAAAAATATGAAAATGCAGGAATTGCTGGTGTATGTATCGAAGATAAGACATTTCCTAAACAAAATAGTTTATTGAAAGATGGTAATAACCAATTATTATCTGAAAAAGATTTTGTTGCAAAAATTCTTGCGGCTAATGATGTAAAACAAAATAAATCATTTTCTATAATTGCTCGTGTGGAAGCTTTAATTTCTGGAATAGGGATGGAAGAAGCTCTCAAACGAGCTTATGCATATGAAAAAGCAGGAGCAGATTTGATTTTAATTCATTCCAAAAAAATTTCTCCTGAAGAAATATTCGAATTTTCAGAATCTTGGAAGGGTAGCTCACCTTTAGTTGTTATTCCTACTACATATTATTCTGTAAATATAGATGAATTAATATCTCATAATATTAAAATGGTGATATATGCAAATCAAACATTACGTGCAGCACATTTGGCATTAACTAATTTGCTTAAAAAAATGAAAAATGCAAACAATATGGATGACATACAAAATGAAATGTCATCAATGGATGAAATTTTTAAACTTCAGGAAATGTTTGACATTAAATCACAAGAAAAAGATATTGAAGAAAAATTGAGAAAATTAGGTTATATCTCTTGACAAATTCATTCCAAACGAAAGTTTTCAATTTTTTACAAAAGAATGACATAGAAAATTTTATTGGAGTACCAGATTCAACTTTAAAAGAATTCATATCGTATGGATTAAAAAAACAGAAAATTATTATCAGCACCAGAGAGGAAGAAGCAATTGGAATTGCAAGTGGAATGTGTTTATCAGGAAGTAAATCATTAGTTTTCATGCAAAATGCAGGATTTGCAAATTCACTTAGTACAATCACGTCATTAGTTAAATTATATAAAATTCCAATGATTTTTTTGATTGGATGGAGAGGGTATCTGAAGGATGATGCTCCAGAACATATAATGATTGGAAAAATTCAACCAAAACTACTTAAAAATATTGAGTTACCTTCAAAAATTCTTTCTGAAACTAATTGGGAAGAAAATTGTAAATGGGCTCTTAAAAAAATTAAGAATGATTCTCCATGTGCATTAATTGTAAAGAGGGAATTTCATGATTAGAAAAGAAGCAATGGAAATCATATTGGAACAAATTGATTCATCGCCAATTATTTCTGCAAATGGATTTATGAGTAGGGATTTATTTGAATTAAAAGAAAAAAATTCAAATTTTTATATGATTGGTTCTATGGGATTGGCATCTTCAATAGGTCTTGGTGTTGCATTAAAGAATCCTGGAAAAAAAATTTTTGTTTTTGATGGTGACGGAAATATTCTAATGAATTTAGGTTCATTAGTTACAATAGGATATTTGCAACCTAAGAATATGGTTCACATTATATTTGATAATAATAGTCACGAATCTACAGGCGGACAACCTACATCTTCAAGTAAAATTGATATTTCAAAATTTGGTGATATATGTAATTATAAGATATTTACTATAAAAAATAAAAATTCTTTAAAAAATTGTCTAAAAAAGATCAAGAAAATAAATAAATCAATAATGATTGTTATTAAAGTTTCAACTAGTAAAGAACGAAGTACAAGAGTATCTTTAGAACCCGAATTTATAAAAAAAAGATTCATGGATTCAATGAATAAAAACAAATGAAAGCCGTTATTATTGCTGCAGGGGTAGGTTCAAGACTTGGAGAACTGACAAAAGAAATACCAAAGCCTTTGATAGATGTTAATGGTAAATCCATAATTGAAAGACAAATAAATTCATTTAGAAAATTTGGTATTAATGAAATTATAGTTATCACTGGTTATCAGAATCATAAATTTTGTTTAGAAAATATCGAATATGTTTTTAATCCCCATTATGCAAATGTTGAACAAGCATTTAGTTTGTTAACGGCTCGTAAACAAATTAATGATGATGTTATTATTTCATTTGGAGATATAATTTTTGAAGATAAAATTTTAAAACAAATTATGGATAACAATGGTGATATAGTAATAGGTGTGGATCGTGATTGGAAAAAATCATATGAAAAAAGAATGGATAATTCACCAACCATGTCTGATTTCATCGCCATCAAGAATGGAAAAATTGTAAAATTATTTAGAAAATCTACCGAATTTGATGATGAGAGTATTATTGCAGAATTTTCAGGTTTATTCAAATTATCCTTTGATGCTGTTAAGAAAATAATTGAAACGTATGAGAAATTAGAAATGAGTCATTCTGGGAAATTTCATTATGCAGATTCATTGAAAAAAGCAAAAATTATTGATTTACTACAAGAGTTATTTGAAAATGGTGTTGAGATGGAAGCAGTTCATTTAGAAGGTAAATGGTGTGAGATTGATACTCCACAAGATTTGAACCTAGCAAGAAAAATGTTTGAATAGATCAATTTACTAGTAAAATTTCTCAATATTATTTATATATGGATATTATCAAGAAAGGTTCTTTGAAAAAATTTGGTAAGCCTCTAAAAATCTATTTAGCGGATCTAACATATGATACTGTAACTTTAGCGTCTGAAGCTATGCCACTGAATGTAGGATATGTTGCAGCATATTGTAAAAAAATATTTGGTGATCAAGTAGAAATTACTCTTTTCAAATATATTCATGATTTAGATTCAGCGATACAAAATTCACCACCTGACATTTTGGGAATGAGTAATTATTGTTGGGGTCACAATGTCAGTGTAGAATTAATGAAAATGCTTAGAGAAGTAAAACCTAATGTATTGACAGTAATGGGAGGACCAAATTTTCCAGTTGACCTTCCATCTCAAGAGAAATTCATGAAAGAACATCCTGAACTGGATTTTTATGTGCCTGTTGATGGAGAAACTGGATTTTCTAATATTATTGAATGCGCATTAACAGCTAATTCACTTGATGAAATAAGAGCAACTACATTATCACAAGTAATTGATGGTTGTATTTCGTTGGATAAAGATGGAAAAATTAAATTTAGTATTCCTACAATAAGAATAAAACAGCTTGACGAAATACCTTCCCCATATACAACTGGATTAATGGATAAATTTTTTGATGGAAAACTCTCACCAATGTTACAAACAAATCGAGGTTGCCCTTTTCGCTGTACATTTTGTACAGATGGAAAAACTGATGTAAATAGAGTCACTTCATTTTCTACAGAAAGAGTAAAAGAAGAAATTGATTATTTTGTAAAAATGGTTCCAGAAAACACACATAATTTACTAATAAGTGATTTAAATTTTGGAATGTATCCACGTGATCAGGAAACTTGTGATCATATTGCAGAACATCAAAAGAAAAATAATTTTCCACATTTTATACTTGTTTCAACTGGAAAAAATTCAAAAGAGAAAATTATCAAAGCTATTAAAAAATTAAGTAGTTCAATTAGATTGGTAATGTCTGTTCAATCAATGGATGAAGAAGTGGTGACAAATATCAAAAGACAAAATATCAGTAAAGAACAAATGCTCGCAATGGGTCCTGAGATAAAAAAATCAGGACTATTAACTAGATCTGAAGTAATTTCCGGATTACCAGGAGATACTTATGAAAAAGAAGTTCAAACATTAAAAAATTTAGTTCATGCAAATATGGATGAGATCCAAGTTCATACTTGTATGTTACTTGATGGTTCTGAAATGGCAACTCCTGATGAAAGAAAAAAATGGAAATTTATTTCAAAATTCAGAGTATTGCAAAGAGACTTTGTGGAATTAAGTAATGGTAAAAGAGTTGTAGAAATTGAAGAGGTAGCTGTAGGAAATGAGAATATGAGCATAGATGAATATGTACAAGTTCGTATACTGGCATTCATAATTTATGTAACAGGAAGAGGTATTGTTTATGATCCAATACTAAAATTCCTGAAAGAATATAATATTGATGTCTTTGATTTTTATCTTAAAATCAAAGATAACATAAATACAGCACCAAAAGAGATTCAGGAATTGTTTAATCGTTTTGAACAATCAACGCGTAATGAATTATGGGATTCAAAAGAAGAAATCCTAGAATATTATCAAAAGGATGAGAATTATCAAAAACTATTGGATGGAGAAGAAGGAATTAATGTAATGTATCATTATTTGGCCGAGACTACTTCTGAATATATGGATTCATGGAGTGACTATATCTTAAACATAGCAAAAAATATTCTTGTAGAATCAAAAGAGTATGATTCAAGGACAGAAATAGAGTTTTCACAAATTGCAAATTATTGTCATGGAGTATCCCATAATACAATGGGTATAGATCGAATGTCAACAAATCCAAAATTTGAATTTTCTTATGATATAATAAAATGGTTAGATGGATCAATGCCTTTATCAGAATTTAAACTTAAAAAACCATTAGAGATTTCATTCAATTTAACAGACGAACAATACAAATCTGTTCAAGATACAGTAGATATGTTTGGAAACACAAAAGTAGGAAGAAGTAAGGCAATGAGAATGATTGCAGTTGAGAGCCTTTGGAGACGTCCTATAAAACATGCCAGTAATGTAACTGATGAACAAATGTTACATTACATCTAAAATTTTTGTATTAATTATCTGACGGATTAAATTTTAAGTTATCCAGTCGTATTACTTGTGAATTCCAATCATTATCATTCAAACAAAAAGTTCTAAATCCGGGAGGAAGAGGATCACATTCCAACATATCAGTAGATTTTTTAAATTGAAGACCTGTAGATGGGGATGTGAATACTGAAATATTTTCTAATTTTCCAGAAAATTCTTGATGAACATGACCACAACTCACAATATGAATTTGAGGATTATTTTTTAATAATTCAACATAATCTGATGAGTTTTTAAGACCTAACATATCTACCCATTTTGTTTGAACTGGAATTGGAGGATGATGTTGAAATATGATGGTAGGTTTACTCTTATTTTGTTCTAATAAATTTTTTAACCATTTTATTGTCTGAGTTGTAACAATACCAAAAAGCTCTCCTGGAACATGAGTGTCTATTCCAATTAATTGCCATGAATTAGTTGACATTGAAAAATTTATTGGTCCAGTAGAATTTTCTACACATTCAGGAAAAACTTTTCGAATTAAATCTCTATCATCATGATTTCCAGGAATAATTTTACAACTAGAAAATTGCTTTCCTATAATCTCTTTTACATTTTTATAACTTTCAATTGTTTCATCAGAGGTAAGATCTCCTGTGATTATTAAATGATCAAATTTAATATTTATTTTTTTAACTTTGTCTAAAACATCTTTTAGTGTTTCATAAGTTGGAATACCAAAAAATTTTTTTTTAGAATCTGCAAATATATGAAAATCTGTTAATTGTAAAATATTCAGGTTCATACAGCTTAATATTAAAACATAATAATAAATTTTGAACTAATTATAAAACTAAACTATAATACAACAAGATTAAATAAGAAAAGAAGTAAATCATTCTCTGAACAAAAAGAAAGTTTACAATGGAAAAGCATTCAATGTAAATCTTCATGATCTAAAAATTGATGGAAAAAAAATTAAGCGTGAAATAATTGATCAAACTGATGGAGCAGTTGTTTTAGCATTTGATGGTACAGATGTAATTTTAATTAATCAGAATCATTTTCCGCAAGGTAAATTATTAGAAATTCCAGGAGGAAAAATTGAAAAAAATGAGACTTTGAAAAAAGCAGCGGCGAGAGAATTTGAAGAGGAAACTGGATATAAAGTAAAAAAAATCAAACATTTAGTTACAATTTATCCAAATGTGGGGTATAGTACACTAACAATTCATTGTTTTGTTTGTACTAAAGTTGAAAAAATAAAAAAACCAAAAACAAAGGATGACGATGAATTTATAGAAGTAGTAAAAATTAATTTTGAAAAACTTTTACAATTAATTAAAAATGGAAAAATTTTAGATGGAAAAACTATTGCTGCAGCATTAATGTATGAATCAAAATTTTGGGAAAAGCATAAAAAATATGCAATAAAAAAAACAATTAACTCATGAAAGCAATTATTCTTGCAGCAGGTGTTGGTTCAAGATTAGGGGATATTACTAAAACATTACCAAAAGGGTTAGTTGATGTTAATGGTAAATCCATAGTTGAAAGACAAATATCTTCATTTAAAAAAAATGGAATAAATGAAATAGTATTAGTTATTGGAGGATTTCCGGAAAAATATTCATTTAAAGATATCAAATACATTTCAGGTAAGAAATCATTTCCACATAATATCCTCTATTCATTAATTGAGGCAAAACATGAATTGGATGATGACGTGATTATTTCTTACGGGGATATAATATTTGAAGATAAAATAATTCAACAATTGATTGAATCTAAGCATGAAATTGCATTAGCTGTTGATATGAATTGGGAAAAATCATATCAAAATAAATCAAAATTTTTAGTAGATCATGTGTGTAATGTAATAATTGAAGATGAACAAGTTTTACAAATTGGATATAGAAAAAATCTAGACATATCGTCAAATATGATGGTTGGAGAATTTATCGGTTTAGTAAAATTCAATAAAAATAGTATAGAAAATTTTTTAAAAATTTATTCAGAATTAGAAAGTAATCATGATGGAAAATTTCATGAATCGCCATCAATAAAAGAAGGAATTATTTCTGATATGATTCAAGAATTAATTGATAGAGATTTTGTTCTTAGATGTGTAGCAGTAACGGGAAAATGGTGTGAGATTGATACTCCCGATGATTTAAACGAATCAAGAAAGATGTTTATCTAATCAGTAAATAGCTTTTTTCTGATTATTTAAGAACTCTTCCCATAAATCATTTTCAATTTGTAATCCTGTATTAATTAGATTATTTTCTTCTAAGCTATCTTTTTTCAAATTATACAATTCTTTAGTATCATTATACTCATTCACAATTAATTTCCATTCTGAGGTTCGTATTGATTTAGTATTTGGTTTTTTTGGAGGAGCATTAGTTTTCAAGGGATTACCAGTTTCTGTGAATGCATAGTTTTCTTCTATTGTTTTGCCATTCATTAAAGGGAATAAAGATATTCCATCAATCGATTCAAATTCATTGTCAAGATTTATACCAAGATGCTCAAGTATGGTAGGCATTATATCGATACTTCTTACTTGTGAAATAATCTCCTTATGATCTAGTTCGTTTGAATAATAGAGACAAAAAGCTTTGATTGTGGATTCATAACATAGTGCACCATAAGCTCTTTCTCCAAATTTTTCACCAAGGCTCATTCCATGATCTGAGAAAATTATTATGATAGAATTTTTAAATAAATTCAAATCAGTGAGCTTTTGATGTATATATCCTAAATATTTTTCAGCATCATTAAACAATACGTCATATCTATCTTCATTTTGTTTTTTATTCTCAAAAAATTCAGTACTATAATTTGTGAAAGATTTTAAAACTGAATCACGTATTCCTTCATGAATTCCACTGTAATGCAAATGTAAGAAAAAGGGTTGATTATTATCAGATTTTTCCCTCATCTTATCTAATAAATTTGAATGATGTGTTTTAAGATCTATTTCACTTTCGTCAGAAACATAATATTCGTCATAATTTTTTCTAGGCATTATTAAATCCGATGGAACATCTGCACAGGTATAATATTCATCATCATGTAAATAATCTATAATTGTTTTAAATTTGGAATGATTGAATTTATGCGAATGCCAATAACTAAAACATCCGGTTCGATTTCCATAAGAACCACTAATCATAGCATGTAATGCAGAATTAGTATATGGTGCATAAGTAATTAATTGTGAAAAGAAAATTGAATTTTCTCTTTGAAAGTTTTGTATGATTTTTGAATTTAATGCTCTATCTACTCGTCCACCATCTATACATATGAAAATAATATTTTTCTTCAAGTAAATTAGTTTAAAAATAGTGTATATTATTTTTACGAATTCGGGATAAGATTAACTAAAATATACAATATTTTTATGAAAAACATGAACACAAGATTAATGGATATTGTTGAAGATGAAAATTTATCCTGGAATAAATTATTAGTTAATTCAAAAGAGAAATTTGTTGTAAAACTAAAAGAAGAAACCATTGATTTAATTTTAGAAAATAGATCTATGTTACCATCTCAAAATGTAGAAAATTTTGAATTTTTAAAACATGAAATTTTACAAATAAAAAAAATTCTTCAAGACGGATGTGGTTTTTTTGTTATTGATGGAAAAATTTTCTCAGAATTTTCAAAGAAAGAATTAGAATATATTTATTCAATAATATCCCAAATGTTAGGGGAATTATACGTACAAAATATTCAAAATGAAAAATTTGTTTTGATAAAAGATGAAGGTAAATCAATGGAAACTGGAGGAAGATACCATCAGACAAAAGAAGGAGGTTCATATCATACTGATAGTCCACAATGGGATAATGTTCCGGATTTTGTAGGATTATTATGTATAAATCCTGCAAAGAAAGGTGGCATCAACAAATTTTTGAGTGCATATTCAATACATAATGAAATCCAAAGAAAAAACCCAATCTTTCTTAATGAATTATATGAAAAATTTTATTTTGACAAAAGAGGTGAGTATGAAGAAAATGAATCACCAACAGTATTTCAACCAATTTTTTCGTATGATAATAATGAATTACGTTTTAGATATTTACGAAACTACATTAATGATGGTTTCAAAATTGAAGGAAAAAAATTAACAGATACTCAGATTAATTCTTTAAATTTAGTTGATGAAATTACTCAATGTGATGATTTATCCTTGGATTATGATTTAAAATCTGGGGACATGGTATTTTTTAATAATCATCGAATTCTTCATGGCAGAACTGGTTTTGAAGACTATGAAGACAAAAATTTAAAACGTACTCTAATTCGTGTTTGGATAAAAGATCATTACATGTAACCTAATTTTTTTAATTCTTGTTCAATTTTTTTAATTTCTTCATCTGAAATATCATTAATTTTTTCAGTAGATGATGATTTTATTTTATCAATTTTTCTATCTAGATCTTTTGCAATGTCAGAATTTTCTTCAATTATATTATTATTCTCAAATTCATCAATTTTGATATCATACAAATAACGATTTTTTTGAGGATCCACATTTGATCTAAAAAATTTGTATTGGCTAGTTCGTATACCTTCTGCATCATCATCTTCAATGTCTTCATGAGGCATTGTTTGGAGAAAAATTATTTTTTCTTCAATTTTTTGTTTCTCTGCTGTAGGATAATAGCTAAATCCATCAATATTTTTTTTAATATTTTTTATTCCTAGTATATCAAAAATCGTTGGAAAAATATCCATATTACTCATTAATTCATTTTTAAAACTAGGTGAAATCTCTGAATTTGAAATTATTAAAGGAATGTGAATATTTTCGTCATAAAGTGATTGTTTAAAGTAAGGTAATCGTGAACGTTCTTCATACCATGATAATTCTTTAGATGCTTTCTTTAATCGATAATTTCTAATCACATTCCTTCCTGTTGAAAATATTTTGCCACCTATCTTATGCGTTGATTTTGGCATCAATTTTTTTCCCATTTCCAATTCTTTTTCAAAAGTTGGTTCAAAATCTGTAAATCCTTTATTACCAAATGGAATAAGTGAACCATGATCAGATGTAATAACTACTAATGTTTCATCCAGATTAATTTCTTTTAAAATTTCTCCAATACCAAAATCAATTGATGATAACATTTTATCATATGGTGTTTCACCAAATTTCTCTTCAAAAAATTCTGGAATTCCATATGGAGGTGATTCTTGTCTTAGTGCTGAATTATCTAACAAATGAATGAAGTAAAACCATGGAGTCTTTTTTTTGATAGAATTAAGTATTTTTAAAATTTCATGCTTTGTTTCAGAAAGATGTCTCACTGGTGGACCAGCAAAATACGTACTGTCTGAATTTTCAAAAAGATCAATCATAGAGTTAAATGATGACACTTGCGGAATATATCCAAAAATATGATAAGCATTTGTTTTTAATTGTTGTAGAAAATTATTATCAGTTAGAATTACTTTTTTTGCACGTAAGCCTGTTTTTGTTGGAATTACAGAATTAAATAAACAATTCAAAGACATAGTTGTACCATCAACCGATGAAAAACAATTTGTAAATGAAATTCCTTTTTTTATTAAAAAATCAATATTAGGTGTGTATGCTTTATTTTTTGTATCAAAAATCTCTTTAGCTCGACAACCGTCAATTAGTATGAAAATTATATTCTTTTTCATATCAAATTTTGTCCGATTCGTATTTTAAGCATATTGTTCTGTGAAGATAAATCATCAAAAACTATTATAAAATTTGAAAAATAGTAAATTTATGAGAAAATATTTTCTTTTTTTATCAATCTTAATTCTATTTAGCTTCCCTAATATTTTCGGAATGAATAATCTTGCTTTAACCGATATATCTCCGGAAGATTTCTTTGGGCATGATATAGCAACAATTGGAGATGTTGATGGTGATGGAATTACTGACATGGCTGTAGGTGCACCCTATGATGATGATGGAGGTGAATCTCATGGTGCTGTCTACATTCTCTTCTTAAATTCTGACGGTACAGTAAAAAAC
>CEUL01149680.1_pt1 | contig 16740 bp, 16 predicted proteins | sample 427021 | NCBI WGS metagenome assembly CEUL01 (sample SAMEA2622800, study PRJEB7988) | marine metagenome | isolation source: saline water (ENVO:00002010), including | reverse complement strand
CATCATGAAATACTGGAATATCTAGAAGTTCAGATAATTTTTCTTCAATAATAAAACATTCAGGAGCTTTTATGTCTTCTAAATTTATTCCTCCCCAAGTTTTACTCAAAACCTTCACACTATTAATGAATTCATCAGCATCTTCAGTATTAACCTCTAAGTCTATGCCATCAATATCTGCAAACCTTTTAAATAGTACAGCTTTTCCTTCCATAACAGGTTTAGAAGCAAGTGCGCCTATATTTCCTAAACCTAAAACAGCAGTTCCATTAGAAATAACAGCTACCATATTTCCTTTTGAGGTATAATCATACGCGCTGGAAGGTTTTTCTTCTATTTCTAGACATGGTATCGCGACACCAGGAGAATAAGCTAACGATAAATCTCTTGCTGTTGTTAAAGGCTTAGTAGGAGAAATTTCTAGCTTACCTGGTTTACCTTTCTTATGAAAGTTTAGGGCATCTTTTGGGTGTATTGATTTTGGCATTAATAATTTATCCACAATTTTTAATTTTAGATTACATATATTAATAAATAAGGTCTATCTATTTAATACAGAATAAGAATAATTATTTACTGTATAATATAGAATATTTTTTCATGAGAAAATTTATACGATATGGTATAGTACGATTCTAACTTAAATATTTTGACAGAGATATATTATGTCAGGCGATAAAAATATAGAACAACAACCTTTACCTCTATTATCAAAAGTCACAGGTGAAGCTATACTAAAAACTACCCCTATGTTTCAGCAATTTTTAAAAGTTAAAGCTGAAAATGAGGATTGCCTACTTTTTTTTAGAATGGGGGATTTCTATGAATTGTTTTTTGAGGATGCTGTTGTTGCATCTAATGAATTAGATATTGCTCTAACGAGCAGAGGGCAATATGATGGGAAACCAGTATCTATGTGCGGAGTGCCTTATCACTCTTACATGCCTTATTTAGAAAAGTTAACAAAAAAAAATTATAAAGTTGCAATTTGTGAGCAAGTTGAGAGCCCGAAAGAAGCGAGGATTAGGGGAGGTTACAAAGCCATAGTTAGAAGAGAGGTTGTAAGAATAGTTACACCTGGAACTTTAACTGAAGAATTACTCTTAGAAGCAGATAAAAACAATTTCTTACTTTGTATATATTATTTGAAAGAGAATATTGGCCTCTCATGGATAGATATATCAACTGGAGAACTTTATTCAGAAAAGTGCTCTAAGCAAAATTACTTAACATCTATTTCTAGGATAAGGCCGAGAGAAATTTTAGCAGTAAACAATAGCCTAATAGATGAAAACAACTACATAGAAATACTAAAAAATACTTTTGATTGCGTAGTTACTTCTTTTAACCAAAATATAACTAATAGCAAAAAAGCAGGAGACTTAATATGCCTTCATTATGGAGTTAAGTCTTTAGAGTCTTTTGGAAACTTTTCAGAAAATGAAATTTTATCTTGTTGGTCACTTTTAGATTATGTTTCTGTTACACAAAAAGGTAATATTCCACCAATAAGGTTTCCCAAATCTATTAAAAATAATTCAACAATGCAGATAGACAATTCTACAAGAAGAAGCTTGGAAATAAATCAAACATTGTCAGGCAATAAAAAAGGAAGTTTAATTGATTCTATTGATTTCACGCTTACAGCTGTAGGTGCAAGACAGTTGGATAAAGACATATCTGCGCCTTTAACTAATTTTGAGGAAATAAATGAACGTTTAAATGTAATAGATTATTTTGTGGCATCTGACACTACTAGATCTGGGATAAGGGCAATTTTAAAATCGGCGGCGGATATAGATAGGGCTAAAGCAAGGATAATATTATCACGGGGAGGACCTAGAGATCTTCAGTCTATAAAATTTGGAATAGAGGCAGCTCACAATCTTGCTGATATATTAGAAAATACAAATAAAAATACCCTTCCAAAATTATTAATTGAAATAATTAATAATTTAAAAAAATGTATGCCGTTATTAAATTTATTAAATGAAACACTATCAGACAACCTGCCATTATTTTCTAAAGATGGTGGTTTTATAAAAAAGGGCTATTCTAAAGAATTAGATACTGTGACATCTTTTAGAGATGAAAGCAGGCAACATATAATAGAAATGGAAGCTCACGAAAGAAAAAAAACAGGGTTAAATACTCTTAAAATAAAATATAATAATGTTTTGGGGCATTTTTTTGAAATCACTCAACTGCAAAAAAAGAAATTTATGGAGATGGAAGATGCAGAGAGGTTTATTCCTAGACAGTCTTTAAAAGGAGTTTCTCGTTTTGTTACTGATGATTTATCCAAATTGTCAGAGTCTATAAGTAATGCCGCTGAAAAAGCAATAGATATAGAATTGGAAATATTTGAAAAAATAAAAGAATCTATTTCTGACCAGCATTTTGATTTAGCAAGTATTTCATATGCTATTTCTAGATTAGATATAGCTTCATCTTTAGCTGAGATCGCAACACTGTATAATTTTGTGAGGCCATCTATTCTAAAAGGTCAAACTTTAGAAATAATAGAAGGTCGACATCCTTCTGTAGAATTATCTATGTTTAAATCAGGTGCGGATAGATTTTATAGTAATAACTGTATGTTAAATAATAAAGATAAAATATGGCTTATTACGGGGCCAAATATGGCGGGAAAATCTACTTTTTTAAGACAAAATGCCCTCATTACTATTCTTGCTCAAGCCGGATCTTTTGTGCCTGCCACAAAAGCATCAATAGGTATAGTAGATTCATTATTCAGTCGTGTTGGTTCTTCAGATGACCTTGCAAGTGGAAGGTCAACTTTTATGGTTGAAATGTTAGAAACAGCTGCAATATTAAATCAAGCAAGTAAAAATTCATTAGTCATTATGGATGAAGTAGGAAGAGGGACTTCAACTTATGATGGTTTATCATTAGCATGGGCAATCTTGGAACATCTACATAACATTAGCAATTGCAGAACACTTTTTGCGACGCATTACCATGAATTAACTAATTTATCAGATTCTTTGAATGCTTTAACATGTCATACAATGAAAGTAAAAGAATGGAAAAATAAGGTTATTTTTCAATATACAGTTGAAAAAGGAATAGCAAAAGGTTCTTATGGCATTCATGTTGCTTCTCTAGCTGGTATACCAAAATCTGTATTGATGCGAGCAAAGATTAAATTAGAGCAATATGAAAGCTCATATAAAAATTTGAAGGATATAAAAGTTAAGCAAAATAAAAAGTCAGAAGATAGTATTAGCGAAGACTTTAAAAATATTTTTGATAGTATTATTTCTGATATAAAGTCTTCAGACTTGGATGATATTTCTCCAAGAGAAGCTCTAGAAAAGTTATATGCTTATAACAAAAGTATTAAAAAATTAGATTAATAAATTAGGAAATCACTTGAGTAATAAATATCATTTTAATCGAAGAAATTTGATAGAAAAGATAGAAAGATTTTTATCTGAAAAAAATTCTAATAAATCTCTTAAACAAAATTTACTTCCAATTTTAAAAAGTTTTATAGATGAAAATTATAAAAATATAAAACAACTTTTTATTAAAGATAGAGATGGACTTTATTGTGGAATATTAAGATCAAAAACAATAGATGCAGTAATATTAAGTAGTTTTGATGCAATTAATACGCATGCATTTCCTATTGCAAATCCAACAAAAGCAGACAAATTATCAATAGTTGCAGTAGGAGGTTACGGTAGAGGAAATTTAGCGCCTGGTTCTGATATAGACATATTAATTCTAACCCCTTATAAAATTACTCCAAGAATTGAACAGATCGTAGAGACTTTACTATATATACTTTGGGATTTAAAACTTAAAGTAGGTTATGCAATTAGAAGCTTAGAAGATAATATATCTAAGGCGCAATCAGACAATACAATTTGTACAGCATTGTTAGATGCGAGATTAATATCTGGAGATCAAGACTTATGGATAAGTTTTAATTCTGCATTTAAGTTAGAAGTTTTAAATAAATTAAAAGAGAAATATTTTTATGAAAAAATAAAGGAGAGAGACTCTAGGCATAAAAAAATGGGAGATTCTAGATATCTTTTGGAGCCTAATATAAAAGAGGGCAAGGGTGGATTACGTGATTTAAATACAATAAGATGGATAATTTTATTTTTATATCAAAGTAATAACTCTAGAGATTATTTATCTCTTGGTGTGATGTCTAAAAAAGAAGTTGCATTTTATGAAAAAGCAGAAAAATATTTTACAACTTTGAGATCCATGATGCATTATAATAGTAAGAATAATTCTGATAGACTTACATTTGACTTACAATTAAGTATTGCGGAAAAATTAGGCTATAAATTACATGCTGGTTCTACCCCTATAGAACGCCTAATGAAGCACTATTATATTTTTGCTAAAGAAGTTGGATATCTAACGAAAAGCGTATTAGAGACTATAGAAAATAATCAGTTTAAGACAGATAAATCTTTTCTAAAGACAATTGTATTTAATCTTAAAAAAAATAAAAATGGTATATTTGAATTTTATGGAAATAATATTCACATAGCAAAAAGTGAAAAAAATATTAAGCCATTAGATATATTTAGGGCTTATGATTTTTCAGCAAAATATGACCTAAGTTTAAGTAATGAACTTATCAGTATTATAAAATTAAATATTAGAACAGTAGATGATTTAAGAAATGATAAGAAAGCAAATGCTTTTTTTATCAATATACTTACCAATATAAATAATTCAGAAAAAGTTTTAAGAAGTATGAATGAGATAGGTGTATTAGGACGTTTTATTCCTGATTTTCAAAAAGTTGTAGCTAGAGTACAACATGATATGTATCACACTTATACTGTAGATGAGCATACTATAAATGCGATAGGAATTTTGCGTAAAATTAATAACGGAGAGCTAAAAAGTAAATTTGATTTAGCTTCAAAAGTTATAAAAAAAATAGTATCAAAAAAAGTTTTATATATAGCATTATTTTTGCATGATATTGCTAAAGGACGAGGCGGAGATCATTCTATCTTAGGTGGAGAAGTAGCACAAAATCTTTGCCCTAGATTTGGATTAGATGCGGATGATACAGAAACAGTGGTTTGGCTAGTAGAAAACCATCTTTTAATGTCTCATATAGCTTTCAAAAGAGATCTTCAAGACCCTAATACAATAATTGATTTTAAGAAACGAGTTCAATCAGCTGAATTATTGAGACTTTTATATGTTTTAACTGTTGCAGATATAACTGCAGTTGGGCCCGAAATTTGGAATAGTTGGAAGGATAATTTATTAAAAATAGTTTATAATGAGACTTTGATGGAAATTAATGGCGGAGGGGATATAAAATCTCGCGTATTTATAGAAGATAAGGCAAAAACTAAATTAAGGAAATCTCTAGCAGATTGGTCAGATGAAAAGTTTTCAAATTATATTAATAGATTTTTTTCATACTACTGGACAAATATAAATTTTGATGTTCATTTGCATCACGCAAAATTAATTACAGAAGCTGATTCTAAAGATTTAAAAATAAAAATTGATGTGGAGACGCTTGATGATCAAGGTGTAACAAAAGTATCAATTTATACACAAGATCATTTAGGACTTTTTGCTAGAACATGCGCTGGACTTGCTCTTGCTGGAACTTCTGTACAAGATGCAAGAATTGTAACTACTAAAGATGGAATGACTGTAAATACATTTTTAATAAGGCCAACTAACTCTATCTCATTGATGGAAGACAAAACTAGATTATCCACACTTGTTAATACAATTAGTAAAACAATTTCAGAAGAAAGAAATCCTAAAGTATTAATGAATGAATTTAAAGATATACAAATTCCTTCAAGAAAAGACTCTTTTATAATTGAACCTCGCGTCTTAATAGATAATTTATCTTCTAAATCTCATACCTTAATAGAGATAAATTCAAAAGATAAAATTGGTTTATTGCATACATTAGCAAGCGAATTATTTTTAATGGGTTTACATATTTCAACAGCAAGAATAAGTACATATGGCGTTAGAGCGGTAGATGTTTTCTATATTAAAAACATGACGGGTGGAAAAATTATAGAAAAAGATAAAATAGATATTATTAAGTCACGATTAATGAAAGCAATTAATGATAATAAAGAGCAAAAAAGAAAAATTTTAGAAGAAACTAAATGATAAGTACAAATAAAATATCGAATATCTATAAATCTAGTGCTGTAGTAGGTGTATGGACATTATTAAGTCGAATAATGGGTTTCATAAGAGATATATTATTTGCTTCTATATTAGGTTCGGGGGCAATAGCAGATGCTTTTCTCTTAGCTTTTAGGATTCCTAATTTATTTAGAAAATTTTTTGCTGAAGGAGCTTTTTCTGCTGCGTTTATACCTTTATTAGCAGAGAAAAATGAAAAATTTGGACCAAAATCAGGTGTAGCCTTTACATCTAATATAGCTGCTCTACTATTGCTTATTATTATTCCTCTTATACTTTTATCAGAACTTTTTATGCCAAGTATAGTTCGTTTTATAGCGCCTGGATTTATAAATGATATTGAGAGATTAGAACTAGCTATTCCTTATGCTAGAATAGTTTTTCCATATTTAATTTTTATAATATTTACGGCTCTATTTGCTTCAGCGCTTAATACTAATGGGAGATTTTGGTCCGGTGCAGCTGCACCAGTTATTTTAAATATATTTTTAATTATAGGCTTAATAGTATCTATTTATATTGAAGGAGATACAGGGATAATTATATGTTGGGCAGTACTTATATCTGGCGTATTTCAAATGCTTTTATTAGCTTGGGCAAACTTTAAGAATGGTTTATCTTTTAGTATTTTTTTTCCAGAGATAAATGAGGATGTAAAATTATTTTTTAAAAAGTTTGTGCCGGGCGCATTAGGTTCAGGAGTTACGCAAATTAACTTACTGATCGCGTCTATATTTGCTAGTCAGATACCGGGGGCAATTTCTTGGTTATATTATTCAGATAGAGTAGCGCAATTACCATTAGGAATAATTGGAGTTGCATTAGGGACTGCTCTGTTACCTGATCTTGCAAAAAAAATAAACCTAGGACAAAATCAAGAGCAAAATCTGATCCAAGAAAAAGCTATACTTTTGTCACTATTTTTTGCATTTCCCTCTGCTATTGGTCTTTTTTATTTATCAGAACTAATCATAGCTTCATTATTTGGCTATGGAGTTTTCGTTCAATCTGATATTTTTGCTACTTCTAAAGCTTTAGAAGTATATGCAATAGCTATTCCTGCTTTTATGATGATTAAAGTTCTATCTCCTAATTTTTTCGCTAGAAAAGATACTAAGACCCCTGTTTTAATTGGCGCCTTTTGTGCTTTTCTAAATATCATACTTACATGGTATTTAATGAATAAATACGGTTTTATAGGGATTGCAATTTCTCTTTGTATTGCAGGGTATTTAAATACTATTTTATTATTTATTATTTTGATTAAAAGAAATTTTTTTAATTGTACAAGAACATTTTTTTTGATTTTAATTAAAATTATATTGGTAACTTTCTTAATGTATTTAACTTTATTAATTTTGGAAAAAGTATTGTTTAATTTTTTTCTAATCTCATCTTCACATACAGGTTTGTTTAAATTGATATTATTTATCTTAATAGGATTTATATCTTATATATTATTTAACTATTTATTAGGTATAAAAAAATATTTTAGTACTAATAGTTCTATATAAATAGTATTAGTTTATACTTAAATAAAACAAAAATTATAGAGGTCTGAAATGAAAAGAGTTTTTTCTGGCGTCCAGCCAACAGGTAACTTACATTTAGGAAATTATTTAGGAGCTATAAAAAATTTTGTATCATTACAAAACGATCATGAATGTATTTATTGTGTCGTTGACATGCATGCTATTACTGTAAGACAAGACCCTAAAATATTAAAAAATAATATTTTAGAGGTAGCGGCAGCATTTGTTGCCTCAGGAATAAATCCAGAAAAATCTATAATTTTTGTTCAATCTCAAGTTAGCGCTCATGCGGAACTTGCATGGATCTTTAATTGCGTTGCGCGTTTAGGTTGGTTAAATAGAATGACTCAATTTAAGGAAAAAGCAGGTAAAAATAGAGAAAATGCTTCAGCTGGCTTATATACATACCCAGTTTTAATGGCTGCAGATATTTTAGCATATCATGCATCACATGTTCCCGTTGGTGATGATCAACGACAGCATTTAGAACTTGCAAGAGATATAGCCCAAAAATTTAATAATGATTTTAAAGTAGATTTTTTCCCAATTACGGAGCCTGTAATTATGGGAAATGCGACCAGGGTTATGAGTTTAAGAGACGGAAAAAATAAAATGTCTAAATCTGATATATCTGACTATTCTAGATTAAATCTTACGGATAGCGCAGATGAAATTTCAAAGAAAATTAGAAAAGCTAAAACGGATCCTTTACCGCTTCCTGATTTATCTTGTTTGGACGATGAAGAAAAATTCAAAGATGATATTATAGCTAACAGGCCAGAAGCAGTAAATTTACTAAATATATATGCTGCGCTTGCAAATGAAAATATAAAAAAAGTAGTGTCAATTTTTGCAGAAAAACAATTTTCATTCTTTAAGAATGAATTGAACGATATATCTGTGGAAGTCTTAAGTCCAATTACTGCAGAGATGCGTAAACTGATAGATGATAAGGCTTATTTAGAAGATATTTTAAATAAGGGGAGAGAGAATGCCCATGGAATGGCATCACCTATATTAAAAAGAACGAAAGAAATAGTTGGATTTTATTAATAAATGGAAATTTATCTTCCTATAGCTGGACTACCTATAAATCTTTTTATATTAATGTCTTTAGGCCTAGTTGTTGGTTTTTTGTCTGGAATGTTTGGCGTTGGGGGAGGTTTTTTAATGACTCCGATGTTAATGTTATTAGGCATTCCACCTGCCGTTGCAGTAGCATCTGAGGCCAACCATATTTTAGCAGCTTCTTTTTCTGGCTTTTTAGCCCATATGAGAAGATTAAATGTAGATTTTTTAATGGGCTCTATTTTGCTCTTGGGAGGAATATTAGGGAGTATACTTGGTGTATTTTTACTTAAATATTTATTAATTATTGGACAGGAAAAGATATTTATATCTTTATCATATATTTTTATACTTATTTTTGTTGGTTTATGGATGTTAAGAGAAAGTGTAGCATCTATAAAAAAAATTAATAAAGGAAAAATAAATAAATTACATGAGCATATTTGGTTACATGGACTTCCTTTTAAAATAAAGTTTAGAAAATCCCACTTATATATAAGTATTATACCCCCAATTTTTATAGGTTTTTTAGTCGGGACCTTATCTTCAATTATGGGGGTAGGCGGAGGATTTATTTTAGTACCTGCAATGATCTATATACTTGGCATGCCTACGCAGGTAGTAATAGGAACTTCTTTGTTACAAATAGTATTTGTTACTTTTGTCTCTACTATAATGCATTCTTATATTAATCAAACAGTAGATATAATGTTGTCATCTTTATTACTAATTGGAGCAGTTGTAGGGGCTCAAATTGGAACAAGAGTTATGGTAAAACTCAAGGGAGAACAAATTAGGTTCCTATTGGCAATTATTATTATCATTGTAGCAATTGTTTTAGTGGGAGAAATTATTATTACCCCGAAAGAGGCTTTTATAGTTGATATTTTAAGGAAAAACATATGAAGCCCTTAATTTTTATTATTTTTATTATTTCTCAGATTTATCCATCTCAGTCAAGAGAGTCATTGCTTACCGATATTGTTGATGAAGATATTAATATAACGGCTTCATTTGATGGTGCAAAAATTATAATATATGGAGCAGTTGATAAGAAATTATATAAAGATACTATATTAATTATTAATGTAATAGGTCCTAGTAATCACTTAAAAATTAGAAATAAAGAAAAATATTTAGGTGTATGGTTAGCAGGAAAAGATGAAATAGAATTCATGGATGCGCCTGGATATTATGCAATTGCAACTAATAATGATAATTATACTAATCTAGATGCAAATGTTTTGAAAAACTTACAAATAGGTTGGGAAAATTTAAATATGAATTTAAATTATTCAGACATAAAAAAAATTGATAGTTATAAAAATAATTTAAAAATATTTTATAAGAATAGAGGTTTATATCATTTAGATCATAATATAGATGTTTTACGGGAAACTTTATTTAGAGCTGAGTTTATTCTTCCTCCAATTACTCCTGTAGGAATTTATACAATCAAATCATTTTTAATAAATAATGATGGAAAATTAATTTCTTCATGGAATAATAGTGTTAAAGTATCCAAAGATGGTATGGCGGAAGATTTATATGATCTATCCATTGAACATCCTTTTTTATACGGATTGTTAGCTGCTTTAGGAGCTTTAATAGCAGGATATATAGGAAGTGAAATATTTAGAAGAATATAAAAGGTAATTTTTAAATGCATATTCCAGGACAAGTAAAATTTTTAGTTTGTGTTGATTCTTCAGAAGAATGTAAAGCTGCTCTAAGATTTGCTTGTATGCGGTCTAAAAATTCTAAAGGGCAGGTTTGTATTTTATATGTTGTTGAACCAAATGATTTACAACACTTTGCAGGCGTAGAAAAACTTATGAAAAAAGAAGCTGAAGATGAGGCTTATAGAGTGTTATCTGAATTAAAAGAAGCTACAATGAATGAATTTAATATTGAGATAGAAACTATAGTTTCTTATGGCATAAAATATAATAAAATAGTAGATTTGATTAATGAAGATAAAACCATTAGTATTTTGGTTTTAGGTGCTGCTCCAGAAGGAAAAGGTACAAATGATTTAATTAATCGTTTTTCTACTGGGCTTACAAATAGTATTCATATACCTTTAACTATTGTTCCAGGTAATTTAAGTAATGATGAATTAGAAAAAATAACATAGAAAAGAGGCAAAAATGTTTATACAAACAGAGGTAACCCCAAATCCTAAAACTGTAAAATTTATTCCGGGTAAAGAAGTTTCTCCGTTAAAAAGTATTAATTTTATTAATACTGAAGAAGCATCTATTTCCCCATTAGCAAAACGACTTTTTTTAATTAATGGAGTTAATAGTGTTTTTTTAGGTTCTGATTTTATTTCAATTACAAAAGAGGAAAGCATTGAATGGCAGGAGTTAAAACCTCTAATATTAAGTCAAATTATGCAACATTATATGTCAGGCGATGCAATAATTAATGATGTTAAAGAGGAAACCAAATTAAAATTAAGTGAGGAAGATAAAGAAATAGCTTCTCAAATTGAAGATCTATTAGAAACTAGAGTGAGACCTTCTGTAGCTAGTCATGGCGGAGATATTGTTTTTCATGGTTACTCAGAAGGTGTAGTAGAACTAGAAATGAGAGGTGCTTGCTCAGGCTGTCCCTCATCTATGGCAACCTTAAAGATGGGAGTAGAGAATATGTTAAAACATTACATACCTGAAATAATGGAAGTTAAAGAGGTCCAATAATTTATTTATTTGCTAACCCAGTATAGAGACCCATACCAAAGTAGTCTATTATTAATATCTTTAGATACGCAATTAATTCTAGCTTTTTGGCCTAAAAACTTTGTCGTTCTGACCTCAATTCTATTATTGCTAACTAATAATACTTCTGCTTTATCTTTATTATTAGTATAGCATTGTGGGATTTGCTTTTCATTTATTAAAGTGAAGCCATATAGCGGTGGGTTATGGTTAATCGTATTACCAGAAGGAAGAATATTAGTAATTTCTAAAGGTAAAGTTCCTAAAACAGTTTCAAGCCTTTGTGTATCTGTAAATTTACCAGATATATTAAATCTTGGGAGTTTATATTTGTCCATAGTAGCACTAATAGGTCCTGAATTTTCTGTAAATGCAATTTCAATATTATGTTTATTTAGTATTTTTAATTCTTTTTCAGACCAAATCCCTTGCCTATAAATATAGTACATGGGTCTAATATTTAAGTTTTTTATGTAAATATTTATATCATTAGATATATTTTTAGAAGAGCTCCTAATTCCAATATCTACACCATTATTTTTTAATGTTATAATATCACTCCAAGACATATTATTGTTAAATGTATTTATAACTAAAGGATCAATAAACAAAGTAAAGTTCAATGATGCTTTAGAAAAAATTGGCCATATATCTTTTATAACTTGTTTATTATTGCTTGAAATAGTTATACCTACTGAGTAGTCAGGTAGATTTTTTGAATTATCTAACAAGTTAATAATATTACTTATTGGTATAATAAAATATTTCTCTTTAGTTAAAATTTTTATATGTTTTTCGATGGCATTTAAGTCGAAGTCTTTTTCACCAAAGCTATCATAGGATATTACAACAAAATTTGCATAACTTTCTTTGATAAAAAAACTATTAATATAAAAAAAAGATAAAAATATAGTTGTTTTAAATATTAAATTAAACATTTTTATTTTTCATAATATTAGCTTTATTTAGAGGTTTATATATTAATGGCCAATTTTTACTATTATGGAGTTGATAATGCCACCATTCTTTTTCATAGTAATCCCAACCTGCAGCAGTCATTATTCCCAATAGTATTAATCTATTTTTTTGAGCTATTTTAGGTATATCTGTATTTCCATGATATGATTCTTTATATAAGTAATCAAATGTAGTACCCATATTTACCTCTTTTTCATTTTTTATTAATGTTAGGTCAATTGCAATACCTCTGGAATGAGGGGATCCAATATATGGAGGGGTTATGAAGTTTTTATCTGGACAAAAATTCCATAAAATATTTTGTGCTTCTACAGGGCGAAATGCATCATAAATTTTAAATTTAAAACCTAAGTTTTTAGCAATCGATATTGCTGATAATAGCTTAGGCAATGTATCCTCGTGAATAAAACACTTATTCTGTGAATAAATTTTCTTTCCTGTAAAATTTGTATTTTTATAATATGCCAAATCTATACATACATTGTATTTTTTTTCTGTAATTTCTATTAAACTCATATTTTATCTTTTTAAAATACCTAAAAAGGAATAAAAACATTATATTAATAAATATATAGGTCTTAGTTTGTTAAGTAAATAAATGAGGAAGTATAGTTGAAATTTTTAGCTTTGGACGTTTCTTTAAGCCATTTAATTATGATCTACGGAGATCTTAATAATTTATATTATAAGAAAAGTGTTCCATTAAACAAAGATCGCGCAGGATTGATGTTTTCTAATTTAGAACATATGTTAAGTGAACTACAAATTAATTTAGCCTCATTAGATATTCTTTTTTCCTCTGTAGGCCCAGGTAATTTTAATGGCATTAGAATATCTTTATCATTGATTAAAGGCTTAGCAATTTCTAATAACACTAGATTAGCAGGTATATCATCTTTAGAGTTATTGAGTAGAAGTTTCATAAATAAAAATAATAAAAATATATGTACTTTTATAAAGGCTTCTCCAGGCTTCTATTATATGGAAATTTATAATAATTTATATACTTCTTTATCAACACCAAAGCTTATTAATTTAAAACAAGGCATAAAATTTCCTTTTCCCGATACTGAAATAGTATTTGTAGGAAATGATGTCAAAAAATTATCCAAGTGTATTAAATTTAAGGGACAAAAAATAAATATAGTAAGTCCAACACCAGAAAGCTTATATTATTTGGTTAAAGATAAAATCATTAATAATGAATTCATGGATGCAAGTCCTCAGTATCTTAGAGAAGTAAATGCAAGTAAGCCTTCCTTATGGAAAAGAAAACCAATAGTAAGTTAAATGAATTCAAATATAAAAATTTTATCAGAAGTTGATCAAAATATATTAATTAATTTGGTAAAAATTCACTTTAGTGCTTTTAAAAAATTCAACTTGAGGCCATGGAAGTATAAGGATTTTATAGACTTTTTAAATAGCGGTTTTAAGGTTTTTTATTATGTATCAGAAAAAAAAATTTTAGGTTTTATTATAGTAAATTGTAATTTAGATTTTATAGAAATTATTACTATTGCTATTGATAAGCCTCATCAAAGAAAAAAAATAGGCAATAGCTTATTGCAATATGTAATCAATTATGGACGGTTAGACAAATTTTTATATATTGAAGTAGCTAAAAATAATTATGGAGCTATTGATTTTTATAAAAAACATGGTTTTAATATTTGCTCAGAAAGGAAGAATTATTATTTAATACATAGTGGTAAGGATAGAGGATCAAGAATAGATGCGCTGATTATGAAATTAATATTATAGATTATTTCTCAATAATAATATAAAAATTATTTTGATCTAATTTATTAATTTCTATAATTTTATGATTTAATTCCTTTAACGATCTAGGCACGTTAACTTCTGCTTCACTACTATCAAATATAACTTTTATCCTCTCACCATAATTTATTTTTTCTATAGCTAATCTTGTTTTGACAAAAGTCATTGGACATACTTCTCCACTTAGATTTATTATATTCATAATTTTTTTTTGCATTGTCTTCCTTTAATAATATTTTTTTATACTTTATATAAAAATAATGATAAATATAAGTTATAATAGTAATTATTAAAGATACTTAATACTTTAATGGAGTAAATAAATGGCAAAATCAGCGATAGAGGTAATGTGCGCTTCAAAAGGAATTAAGCTTACGCATCAGAGAAAAGTTATTGCAAAAGTTCTTTCTAAGGCAGATGATCACCCTGATGCTAATCTAGTGTTTAAAAGGTCTTCAAAAATAGATTCTAATATTAGCATGGCTACAGTTTATAGAACTATGAAATTATTTGAAGATACAAATATAGTAGTGGTTAGAGATTTTGGTGATGGAAGGTCTCGATACGAAATATTTAGTAATGAACATCACGACCATTTAATTGATACTGATTCCGGAGATGTTATAGAATTTGTAAATGAAGAAATAGAAGAATTACAACATAAAGTAGCTAAAAAGCTAGGATATACATTGACGGGGCATAGGTTAGAATTATATGGAAAGAAAAAGTAAGATTTTTTTTATTTACTTAAAATTAAACAAATAAAGGCGGATCTATGGCAGCTGCAGAAGAATTTTTTAAAAATATAGAAGCCGTCCACTCTGGCAATCTTGAAGTGCGCTTAGCAGAAAATAATGATGAAATTGATGCTGCACAAGCATTAAGATATAAAGTCTTTTATGAAGAAATGTCTGCTAGACCTAGTGAAGAAATGAAAGTTTCAGAGAGAGATTATGATCGTTTTGATAAATATTGGGATCATTTGTTAGTTATTGATAACTCTAAAACTAAAATTATAGATCAAGTAGTCGGTACTTATAGATTAAACAGAAAAAGTGAAGCAAAAAATAATCAAGGTTTTTATTCTTCAGCGGAATACAATATTGATTGTTTGTTAAATTATAATGGGGAAACCTTAGAGTTAGGACGTTCTTGTGTTGATAAAAAATATAGAAATGGTCAAACTATGCAACTATTATGGAGAGGTATAGCTAATTACGTATTTTTTCATGATATTAAAGTTATGTTCGGTTGTGCTAGTTTTCCAGAGATTTCCTCAGATTTAATTAAAAAACCTCTTTCCTATTTATATCATTATCATCTTGCTCCAAAAGAATTGAGACCGGTAGCTCTATCTAATAGATACATAGATATGAATCTTATACCAAAAAAATATATTGATATCAAAGAAGCAAGGAGACTTATACCACCTTTAATAAAAGGTTATCTGAGATTAGGAGCTTATATTGGTGAAGGGGCTGTTTTGGATAATCAATTTGGAACTACAGACATATTTATAGTTTTAAAAACAGACCAAGTTACTAAACGTTATAGATCTCATTATGAATTAGATAAAACGGATATCTCCATATTGTGAAAATATTCAATATCTTGCAATTCATAACTATTTTTTTAAGAAGTATTATAAAACTAATTTTAGTTTGTATGTTACTTTTTGTTTTGTTTATTCCTTTTATAATATTTAGATTCTTTAAGATACAGGTCTATAAAGATATTCCTAGGTATTTTCATTTATTTTTTTTAAGAATTTTAAATATTAAAATACAACTAGTTGGAGAAATATATACTGCCAAACCTGGACTTCTGGTTTCTAACCATGCATCTTGGATAGATATTTCAATATTGTCTTCTTTAACTAATATAAGTTTTATAGCTAAATCTGAGGTTTCTCGTTGGCCTATATTTGGCTTTTTAGCTAAAATGCAGGATACTTTATTTATTGAGAGAAAATCTATTAAAGCTAGTAAACAAAAAAATGAAATAAAGGACATACTATCTAAAGGAAAAAGATTAGTCCTGTTTCCAGAGGGGACTTCTTCTGACGGAAATAGAGTTTTAAATTTTAAATCTTCACTTTTTTCTGTTGCAGAAAATGATCCTAATATTAAGGATGTTTATGCTATTCAAGCTATTACAATTTGTTATAAAGGCTTAAATGGTTTGCCCATATCTAGAAGTGAGCGGCCCTATTTATCCTGGTGGGGCGACATGGGTTTAGTAGGCCACTTATGGAATATGTTATCATTTAGAAGTGCAGATATTATTGTTATAGCGCATGAGCCTATAGATAATAAATTCAATAGAAAAATCATATCTAATATAGCTTGGAAACAGGTTGCTTTTGGCTTAGGTTTAGCTTTGTCTGGAAGAGCACAATCATTAAAACAAAATGATACATTATTTGAGATTTTGTGATGTCTTTGTTAATGTTATTTTTT
>CEUL01117555.1_pt1 | contig 16830 bp, 15 predicted proteins | sample 427021 | NCBI WGS metagenome assembly CEUL01 (sample SAMEA2622800, study PRJEB7988) | marine metagenome | isolation source: saline water (ENVO:00002010), including | reverse complement strand
CCAAGAGGGAATGAGCCCCCAGCGCAGCATATCCATGCTGCAGCCACCGGCTGTCAGACGCACGACCGGCGCTCTTTGGTTGGGAGCAATATTAAAGCGGGGCTCAAGGTTTAGCGTCGCCTGTATGTTTACAAGTGTTCCCAGCATTTCAGGCGTTACGCTGAGTGAGTATCTTCCGCACATGTAGGTATTCTAATGTATTGTCGGCATTTCCGCCTTTATTATCACTTAACCCCGCTTTAACTATATATCCACACTCGAAAGGCAAAATTTCCGTGGTTTTTAGCAAAGATGACCGCCGCCGGCTGATGGAAGCAGCCACCGAAATCGCTGACCGTGCATCTAAAGTGATTCTCGAAATCTACTCAACTGACTTCGAAGTCCGGCACAAGGACGATGCGTCGCCCATAACCGATGCCGACGAACTTGCAGAAAACCTCATACTTGCTGGTTTGCTAGATCTGTTGCCGGGCGTTGCCGCCATCGGAGAAGAAGCAACATCCCGCGAAAAGATTCAGAATTTGATAGGCCCCAGATTCTGGCTGGTTGACCCGATCGATGGTACTAAGGAATTCCTCCAACGTAACGGTGAGTTCACGGTTAATATAGCGCTGATTGATGGGGGCGTTCCAGTTATAGGGGTAGTGATGGCCCCTGCGATGAACCGAGCGTTCCGAGCCTGCGGACCAGGCACCGCGGAGCTGCGTGAAGAAGCAGGTGCTTGGACGTCGATTTCAGTAAGGAATGTTCCCGCCGAGGGCGCAACCGTCGTTTCGAGTAGATCTCATGGCGACCCGATCAAGCTGGAACAGCTCATTAAAGATATTCAAATTAGAGAACATAGGACCATGGGCAGTTCTCTAAAGTTTTGTCTTATTGCGGAAGGTCAGGCTGATATTTACCCCCGCTACGGACCGACTTCAGAGTGGGATACAGCGGCAGGCCACGCGATTCTACTGGGCGCAGGCGGGAACGTGCGCCAAACAGACGGAACAGAGCTTCCTTATGGAAAAACCGGCTGGCGAAACCCAGAATTTATAGCCCGCGGTTCGGAATGATTATCCCAGCCACGCCAGAAAACATCTCCCTCGCGGCCAGGCGTCTTAGAACTGGACAACTGGTCGCCTTCCCAACTGAGACCGTTTACGGCCTTGGTGCAGATGCGACACTCAGTAAGTCCGTTGCGGCCATTTTCTCTGCCAAAAACCGACCCGAATTTAATCCTTTAATTATTCATGTACCGGACATGGAAATTGCAGTCAGGCTAGGAGAATTCAATGAACTTGCGCAAGAACTTGGTGATACCTTCTGGCCGGGACCCCTGTCGATTGTGGTAAATAGACAACTGGACTGCCCGGTCTCCCTGCTCGCCAGCGCCGGCCTTAATACGCTCGCAATTCGCGTGCCTGCACACGACACAGCGCAGGCAATTCTGCGATCGGTAGCGCGTCCAATTGCAGCCCCCAGCGCAAACATGTCTGGAAAAATAAGCCCCACAACGGCATCGCATGTTGGTGAGTCAATCGGCAAAACGGTGGACCTAATTGTTGATGCTGGTGCGTGCTCCGTAGGTGTGGAATCGACCGTCGTCGATTGTACTTCTAATGTCCCTATTATTTTACGTCCCGGCGGCATTACCGCGGAACAAATCGAAAAAGTGGTTGGCCGCGTTGAAACCACTGATATTGGTTCTAAAAACCCCAGGTCTCCGGGGATGTTAGCGAGCCATTATGCTCCAGACGCTGCAATCCGACTGAACGCAATATCGGTTAGTGCGGAGGAAGCGTTATTGGCATTTGGTCCTCAAATTATTCGAGGCGCCTCTATTGAGAGGAATTTGAGCGCAGCCGGGGACTTTGAAGAAGCCGCCGCCAATCTTTTTTCCATGCTCAGGGCCCTAGATTCGGTGTCTGGACGTATCGCGGTGATGCCTATTCCCGATCAAGGCCTCGGTAGGGCAATAAATGATAGACTCCTGAGGGCAGCTGCCCCACGAACCAGTGTTTGACCCCATTGCCCGAACATCACACTTAATTTAAATCTGACTTCGGATTTTAGAGAGATCTAGGATGAATGCCACGACTTTCAGGAAAATAGATAAGTCTATCCTTGATCTACTACACTCAGTAGTAGGGGATGCCGGTATCATTACAGATGCAAACGACAAAGCGCCCTATCTAAACGACGAGCGAGGGTACTACTCGGGGTCCACGCCAATGATCGTTCGGCCTGCGTCAACTTCTGAAGTCTCAAAAATCATTAGTATCTGCAACGAAAGTCAGACCCCGGTTGTACCGCAGGGAGGTAATACGGGCCTTTGCGGAGGTGCAACCCCCTATGAGCACGGTGGAGAGATCCTGCTGTCACTCACCCGCATGAATAGAATTCGCGAAATTGATACGCTAAATTACGCGATAACTGTGGAATCTGGAGTTATCCTTGCCGACGTGCAAACGGCAGCTGAAAATGCGGGCAGATATTTCCCACTTAGCCTTGGGGGTGAGGGCACCGCTCGTATTGGGGGAAACCTATCCACCAACGCTGGTGGGACAGGGGTGTTGCGCTATGGTCCGGCGCGGGATCTTTGCCTCGGCCTTGAGGCGGTTTTGCCAGATGGCCGTGTCTGGAACGGTATGACGGGGCTCCGTAAGGACAATACAGGATACGACCTAAAACATCTATTTATTGGCGCCGAAGGCACACTCGGGATTATTACCGCAGCCTGTCTGAAGCTATTTCCGAAGCCAGCCGATATTCAAACAGCGTTCGTGGCGGTTGAGAGCGAGCACGCGGCGGTAGAACTCTTGGCCCGAGCTCGGCAGATCACAGATGACCGGGTCGTGACATTTGAATATATGCCTCGCGATGCCATTGGTTTTGCACTCAAACACATTGATGGGACTCGCGATCCAATGTCGACGGCGTATTTACATTATGTACTGATAGAACTAGCCGCTGGCGAAGCCGCCGCGGTAGACCTTCGGAATATGTTAGAGGAGGTGCTGGGGGATGGTATGGTAGACGGGCTCGTGCTTAATGCCGTGTTCGCGGAAAGTGGGCAGCAAGCTTCAGACTTCTGGAAAATCCGGGAAACCATCCCTGAAGCTCAAAAATACGAAGGTGCTAGCTCTAAGCATGATATATCGGTACCTGTGTCCCGGGTCGCTGACTTCCTTGTAGATGCTATTGCGGATGTAAAGAAATTGATACCGGGTGTCCGCCCCTGCGCTTTCGGCCATGTCGGGGACGGCAACATCCACTTCAATTTGAGCCGTCCAGTGGATATGTCAGACGACGAGTTCTGGTTACTAGAGCCAGAATTACATAAAATGGTCTATGATCGAACAGTTGCCATGGGAGGGTCAATAAGTGCGGAGCATGGTATAGGGCGATTACGGCGAGACGAGCTCAAAGCATATAAATCCCCAGTGGAGATGGACGTTATGCGAAGCATTAAAGAAACGCTGGACCCCAACGGAATTATGAACCCCGGCAAGGTACTTTAGGAGCAGAGAATGGCCGAATACGCCGCCCCAATAAGGGATATGAAATTTGTTATCGAGGAATTGATAGGCCTTGATACCATAAACGGGCTTCCCGGCTACGAGGAAGCAACGCCGGATGTTGTAAAAGCTATTCTTGAGGAAGCCGGAAAACTTGCTTGTGATGTATTATCGCCAATCGACCGAACCGGTGATCTGGAGGGGTCTCGACTGGAAAACGGTGTGGTCGTCACTCCAACGGGTTTCAAAGACGCGTATAAAGCTTATATCGATGGTGGGTGGAACGCGTTGCAATTCGGTCCAGAAATAGGTGGGCAGGGGCTTCCGCTCTTGCTCGCAACCCCCGTCTTCGAGATGTGGGATGGTGCCAATCTTGCATTCATGCTCTGTCCGGTTTTGACAATAGCAGCGGTTGAATGTCTCGAACAGTTTGGGTCGAAAGCTCAGAAAAATACCTGGCTCCCCAAACTAGTATCGGGCGAATGGACTGGCACAATGGTCCTTACAGAACCGCATGCTGGGTCTGATGTAGGTGCGCTTAAGACACGAGCGCAGGCTGAAGGAGATCATTATCGTATTTCCGGGCAGAAGATTTACACCACCTGGGGCGAACACGACTTAACAGAGAACATCATTCACATGGTGCTAGCTCGCACACCCAATTCGCCACCCGGTACCCGGGGCATTTCGCTGTTTATCGTCCCGAAATTCCTTGTAAATGATGACGGGTCGCTGGGAAAACGGAATGATCTGCGGGCCGTATCATTAGAACACAAACTTGGAATCCACGGCAGCCCAACCTGTGTTATGCAATTCGGCGAAAACGAAGGTGCAATTGGTTATCTGGTTGGAGAAGAATCCCGCGGAATGGAATATATGTTCTCGATGATGAATAGTGCTCGTCTTGCGGTTGGACGCGAGGGCGTTGGCATTTCGGAACGCGCATACCAGCGGGCTGCAGACTATGCACGAGAGCGCATCCAAGGCCGTGATGCTGCGGATCCAAGGGCTGGCGATGTGCCGATTATCAGGCACCCTGACGTTCGCCGTAATTTGATGAAAATGCGGGCCTTGACCGAGGCCAACCGAGCACTGGGCTGCTACGTAGCTGCTCAGCTCGATACTGCTCGCAAACACCCCGATAGCGTTACGCGTAAAAGCGCCCAAGACCGAGTTGACCTCTTAGTTCCCGTCGTTAAGGCATGGTCTACTGATTGTGGGGTCGAGATCGCATCAATGGGGATACAGGTCCATGGTGGCGCCGGCTTTATCGAAGACACTGGTGCAGCGCAACACTATCGTGATTGCCGGATAACTCCTATTTACGAGGGCACGAACGGTATTCAGGCGCTTGATTTAATTGGCCGAAAAATCCTACGCGACCGGGGAGAGGAAATGAGCAAGTTTATTGCTGAGATCAGAAAAACTGATATACCGGATCAGATGATCGCAGATGAGATGTGGTCGGCGTTAGATGCGCTAACCGAAGCAATTGATTGGATGCTCGGGTACGACGGGGATGACCCGCGAGCCGTGATATCCGGCGCAACGCCATTCTTACAAGCCTTCGGGCTGGTAACGGGCGGGTGGTTGATGGCCCGATCTGCGGCAATCGCCTCTGCGGCGGAAGAAGAACCGGACTTCTACTCGGCAAAGCTTGCAACCGCGCGTTTTTATGCGGCAAACCTTCTTCCACAGGTCGCTGGCTTTGCTAAGTCTTCGATGGTGGGTTCGGAAGAAATCATGGCTCTCTCTGCAGAAGCGTTCTAAACGCTCGCGAAGGTGCTTGCGTCTCGATGATAAAAGCGCGATAAGGCGCGACTTTTATTCGAAATGTTGGGTGTGCGCCCATCAGACGAGGCTAAAGAAATGGAAAAACCGGCGGCTCTGACCGATGTAACTTCGTCGATTGAATTTGGTGATGATGTACCTCCAGAAGCCACTTTACCGACCAGAGACTTTCTTATAAGGAGAGGTGGAAAAATCTATGCTGGTGTGCACCTTCTTATCGATTTCTGGGGAGCAATTAACCTTGGTGACATCTCGTTTGTGGAGAACACTTTACGCGACGCCGCTGAAGCCGCCAATGCGACCGTTTTATATATTCACGTCCATGAATTCGGTGGTTCGGGCGGCTTGTCCGGGGTTACCATTTTAGCGGAAAGCCATATCACTATTCACACATGGCCGGAATTGGATTATGCGGCTTTTGACGTATTCATGTGCGGTAAATGCCGACCTGAGAATGCCCTATACTTGCTTGAAGAGAGGTTCAAACCATCCAAAAAAACAGTGACTAAATCGAGGCGGGGTTTAGTAGGGTGAGAAATTCTGGAAAAACTTGGTTTTCCGAAACCCTCCACGATTCTTTTGAACTACGATTCGAGATATCGGAAATTCTTTACCATTCAAAAACGGTACACCAAGATCTAATTATCTTTGAAACGCCATTCTTCGGTCGAGTCCTGGCTCTAGACAATGTCATACAGACCACCGAGCGAGACGAAGCAGCCTATCACGAGATGTTAACTCATGTACCAATCTTAGCTCACGGTGGCATTAAGGATGTTTTGATAATCGGTGGCGGCGATGGTGGAACACTGAGGGACGTCCTCAAACATCGTTGCGTAGAACGAGCAACAGTAGTGGAAATTGATAGTAGCGTTGTTGAGGTCTGTCGAGAGTTTCTACCTTCTCTCAGTGACGGCGCGTTTGAGAACCCACGTGCTCATCTGGTCATTGCCGATGGACTAAAATATGTTAAAGAAACTTCGAATACGTTCGACCTAATCATCATCGATTCTACCGATCCAATCGGACCATCCGTACCCCTTTTCTCGCACGATTTTTATACAGACTGCCGAAACATTTTGTCATCGGACGGTATTTTTGTCTGCCAGTCGGGAGTTTCTTTTGTCCAAGAAGTGGAGGCGCGGACGACCCGCAAATACCTCGCCGATATTTTCGAGGACTCGGCTTTGTACGTGACATTAGTCCCCACATATGCATTCGGATTCATGACTCTCGGATGGGGAGCAAGGTCTACCATGGCTCGATCGACGGATATCGATAAGGTCCGAGAACGCTTTACCGCTGCCGACATTGGTACGCGTTATTATACGCCTGAGGTCCACGCGGCTTGTTTCAGCCTCCCCGCCTATATGACTTATTGATCGATATTTTATGGGAATGTCCGGCGAAAATGATCACCCAATAATGGGTGTATCGAGAATTCTTTTCCTCCCCTGATAGACTAAAAAATCCGAGACCCGCATCGCTGAATTTTCCGTTGAGCATATTTGTCCGGTGGCTAGGACTGTTCATCCAAGCATTCGCCACAGATTTGGGTGAAGACGTCCCTGCAAAGAGATTTTCCGCAATCAATCCCCCAAAGTAACCTTCTTTTGAAACCCGCTTCTCTAAATCGCTTCCGTCGGACGATATATGACTAAAAAAATCACCCCTCGCCATATCCTCCGCATGTTTTTGGGCAACGGCGCTCAACTTAGTGCTTAAGTTTAAAGCGCTAACTTTGTTCAGCGCCCTATGGACATTCACTTCCTGCATAAGACCCTTGATCAAACGGTATCTTTCAGAATTGGCATGAACGTGATTGGGCACAATCGCCAAAAGCACCAAAGCGGCGAGAAAAACGAAGTATCCGTCAAGTCGCGTCGTCATCCTCTCGGACTTTCTCCACAGCCCTAGCCTCTAGGGCGCGGCGGTCAATCTTATTTGTGCCGCTTAACGGAAGGGCATCAACGAAAAAAACCCGTCGTGGGTAGGCATAGACTGGCCCATTTTTTAGAGAGTGCTCTTTGACCGCCTCTTCGTCGAGTATCGATCCATCGCGTTTAACTACCCAAGCGAATGGAACGTGGGATTTAAGCGGGTGGGGTGCCGGTACAACAGCCGCCTGCATCACGTCTTGATGGCGTTCCAACATGGTCTCGACATCGCTTGGATATATATTTTCTCCGGCGCAGACAAACATATCGTCCGCCCGGTCAACAAAATAATACCAGCCGATATCATCTCGGCGGAGTATATCGCCGGTATCCATCCAGCCTTCTGCCGACAGCACATTCTTCGTGGCATCCGGTAAATTGTGGTAGCCCTTCATCACACCCGGGCTTTTAACATGCAGCACACCCTGATCTTCGTCGGGACCACCTACAAGTTTGATTTCAACCCCATCTATCGGGAAGCCAACCGATGTAGGCGGCCTCGGGAGGCCGTCAGGATGTGTCCATGCGAAGAGGATGGGACCACCCTCGGTGATTCCGTAATTAAGATTGAGTTTGGCGTCGGGAAACCGAACTGCAAGTGTTTCTAACAGATTATCAGACGCAGGCGCAGATCCCATGGAGCAGTTACGAACCGACGATAAATTCGTCTGATCAAGCAGTTTCTCTTCCTGTAGTATCAACGCGTACATCGTTGGTACCCCCGTCAGCATAGTTAGGCGGTACCGTTCGATAGCGCGTATATATTCCTTGGCGTCAAATCGAGAAAATAGAACTATACGCCCCCCGGCTGATAAAGCGGACTTTACAGCGAGCAAGGCATTTTTGTGATAAAGTGGAGCCGAAATAACGGAACAGTCATCTTCTCGGATATCCCGGCTTTCAACAATTTTTTCAGTCATCCACACTTGGCCGATATGATCCAACAATACTCCCTTCGGCCTACCGGTCGATCCTGAGGTATAGGGTTGTTCCGCTATATCGCCATGACCGGGAAAAAAAGATGGAAACGCCTCATCCGAACGAATCTTAAATTCATCAAACGGATCCTTACTCTCTCCAAAAGAGACGGTACGCACGTTTTCGGGAACCCGCGCGGTCTGTTCAGTGTCTGCAAAAACTATTTGCATTCCTGCATCGCAGATTATGTATTCGACTGTCTCATCTGGCAATTTGACATTGATCATTACCGGTACGCACCCAGCACGCATTGCTCCAAACAGGACTTCTAGGAATTCAACCCGGTTGAGCGCCAGAATGCCAACCCGATCATTGGGCTCCAAACCAGCAACGAGCAAGCCGTTTGCCACCGCGTCGCAATTCTCACTAAATTCCTGATAGCTGTATTCACGCGGAACTGCAGGATCGTACAGATCGATAATCGCGACCCGTTCGGACCCGGCATATGCAGCAAAGACATCTCCCAGATTGCCGGACTCGGAGGGGTTCATTTATACTGGTTCCTTAAGGAGTAATGATGATCTTTCCGATCACTTCGCGATCCCGGAGTTGGCGGACACCTTCCGCAGTTTGCTCGAGCGGCAATACGGTATCTATCACGGGTGACAGTTTTTTTTCGGAGATCATCTTCATTAGGATCTCAAGATCTTCGATAGCCCAAGAATTCGATCCTAGAACCTGAAGCTCAAACGTCCATATGTAGCGTAGATCTTCTTTTGGATCGAACCCCGCTGTCGCACCGCATGTAAGGATTTTACCACCGCGCTGTGTCGCCTTTAGCGAAGGTACCCAAGTATCACCCCCGGTGAAGTTGATGACAACATCGACCCCACCCTCGAATCTACGGCGGTGTGGTTTTCCGTAGATCCCATAGATTGTTTTTTCAAAATCCTCATATCCGATGACATGGTCAACTCCCCAGTCCTTAAGCGCATCGAGTTTTTCGGGGCTCGAGCCGGCCGCAACCACTTCGCAACCCATGGCCTTTGCAAGAAGAACGCAGCAGGAGCCGACGCCACCCGAGGCGCCGAGAATAAGAACCTTCTCACCACCTTTCATTCTCCCATTTGTGATCATCATTCGATGTGCCGTACCATAGGCGACAGGTAGGGCCGCTGCTTGCTCATAGGAGCATCCGTCCGGTATTTTTATAAGGCGGGTAGCCTCGACGGCACATAACTCGGCCGTCCCACCATCAAGCATTTCACCCATCAAACCCTTTTCTGGAGTCACAGGATCTAGCGGGTTGACGAGAACTCTGTCACCGACAGACCAGCCGTTGACCCCAGCACCAATTTGAGAGATTTCACCAGAAATATCGAGGCCAATAACGATGGGCAACGGTACCTTAATGCCCGGCATCCCCTTTGTGGTGAAGACATCATGGTAATTCAATGACGTTGCCTTCACCGTGATTACGACCTGGCCTTCGAGACATTTCGGATCGGCGTAGTCTTCATGATATTTGAGATTTTCAATATCACCGTGTTCGTGGAGAACAACTGCGCGCACTATATTTCTCCTTTTTGACGCGATACGTCTCTTGACTGCAAAAGTAATATCGCTTCAGTCCGATTAACGCGATTAATGGGGCACCGTCAAGCTATGGCGATGTCTGCTTCCTGGTATATTTTGATCACATTTGGCCCGAGTTTCTCGGAATTTCCGCCATAAACATGCACTGAAACAGCCGTTCGGTCCGTCGGATTATGCATACAGTGAATATCACCGTCCCCGACGGGAAGATGAGCTACATCACCTGCCACCCACTCCCTCGTTTCGGTTGAAATTACATCGAGACTCCCGGGGTTCATAGGATCAACTTCGTAACGAGTTTCCTGAATCACGCCTTCGAAAACACCGAATGTACACCAAGTCTTGTGATCATGGATTGGTGAAACTATGCCCGCCGGCCAGACCGCAGCAATAATAGAAAAGTCGTCATTGGGGCATAGAAAAACATCGTGTCGACCATACCCTGTTGGCGGAAGGAGTTTTTGTTCTTGGGTCAAAAGTTCCCGATCTTTGAGTATTTCTGGCAAATAGGATGAAATGAGTGCGGGTACATCCCCAATCGGATTTTCGGCAACGAGATCACTCACTGTTCGGCAGAACGTTTTCATTTCCATCGAGTTTCTCTGAGCCTCTTAAGAAATTATTTTTATAAAATACATTAAGCTGTAGTTTACAGAGTCTTGGCGATATTTGTTTGCGAATATTCCATTCGATTCGAGGTTTTTAGTAAGTTATTCTAATATACTAGGAATTATAAGGATATTATTACATTGGACGCAATAGATAAGAAAATTTTAGGCATCCTTCAATCAGATACGACCCCATCGGTGGCTGAAATAGCTAAGAAGGTCGGTTTATCAACAACGCCATGTTGGCGTCGGATACAAAAGCTTGAAGAGAAGGGCATAATCCGCTCGAGGGTAGCACTCCTCGATGCAGAAAAACTAAATGCTGGGGTGACTGTCTTCGTTTCAATCAAAACCGATAAGCACGATGCCGCATGGTACCAAGAATTTTCAAACGCCGTTAACGCGTTTCCAGAGGTGGTTGAGTTCTATCGCATGTCCGGAGACATCGATTACCTTCTCCGCGTAGTAGTACCTGATATCGGGGCTTATGACCGATTTTATCAGCGCCTGATCGAACAAGTGGAACTTTATGACGTTAGTTCTTCATTCTCGATGGAACAGATTAAATACACTACCGCGTTGCCTTTGGATTACGCCTGACCGTCCAACCCAGACGCATTAATCAGCGTTGCCAGATCAAACACGTGCGTATCCTTGGCCTTCATATGTCTCAACGCACGCGCCAGTTCTAGCACATATTCGGTATTTCTGCCCGACTGGCCGGCGCTTTCGATTACTTGTGCCGCTATTTCAGCCAAGGGTGCATCACCCAACCAATTTGGATTTTCGGGCCCGGCGATGTAGACCAAGCTTCGTACACCACCACCGGTCGACTGAGGAAAAGAAATCTGCACCTCATTCATTGAATAGCCTTCTTTTTCCCGGTAATCGAGATGACCAAATACTCTATCTCGATCCTCTGCACTGATCAGGTAGGCCATTCCCCAACACACTGCGTGTTTGTCTTTGACCAGTGTAACAACTCGTCCAGGAGCACCCGGAATACCCCGGTGGTCAGTTGAACCCTGCCAGAAACGACGTACCCAGCCATTGAGCGTCGCGTTACGGCGGTCTACAAATGGAAAATCTGGCCGCCAAACTAGCGAACCATACCCAAATACCCAGACATCAGTCACAGTCGCGCAAACGGACGCTGCGTCGGGGTATGAAAGACGAAGCTAGCACCCATTCCCGCTTCGGCGTCTACGACCAAGTAGTCTGGCCTTTCCAGAAGCCGAGGAATGCAGTTAGCGGCTAAATAGTCTCGTGTCTTGGTGATATCGTCACTCATTATTGCGACGGCCGCGATGAATGGTAGGTCTGGAATCTTGACACCAGGAAGTAGGGCACCGCATTTCCCTGATGCGCAGATTACGATTTCACCTCGGTTCAAAACTATACGAAAACCGTCTTCGTTCATTTCTGATGTCTTACCGGTAAACCGTTCATAACGTTTGACTGTCTCTAATGGGTCGTCTGCACATATTAAAATGCCCGACAACATAGCCGCACCGTTGGCGTGGGCGGTAACGGATGGCTGCCAAATTACATCGGGCGTCTCCTGACAAAGAACTTGAACGCGCCCCTCCGCCATCGCATCGTTAGGCAAACGGATCACTGAAAACGCTGCCGTACCTTCTCCTCCATCATCCAAGGTCACTGGACGCCGCAGAGAAACCGGGGGATCTGGTGCAAATCCAGATTCGCTGAGACGCTCGGTCGTTTCTTCCGTATCCTTTACAGTCAATGCAATTAAGTGGATTCCGGTATATCGTGCTAAGCTAGCATCCATTTGCGCGGTAATCGGTGAATTAATGTTATGAGCCCTAGTAAGGACTTCTAAATATCCGCGCCGGATCATTCCGCATCGGTTTGCTGTACCTGATGGCACATGGCTACCATCCGGCAGTTCATTCATATGGACAGTAAGGGGCGTCAATGGGAAACCGAGCGCTTCAAAAATGGGGGCAGCAGCCTCCATCTCCGGTACGAACCAACCTACGTGGTCGAGAAAGATTTCGTCTGCGCCCGGGATTTGAGGATATTTATCTATCATGCGGTAATTATAACGTTTGCCGGATCTATTGTCGTCAAAACATCTACCCCACCAAACAAATTAGCCATCTTTGATTCTCCGTAGACATAGCGGGCAAGCTCGAGATACATGCCAACCGAAATATGCGACTATGGTATGGAAAACAGTCTAGTTTCACTCGATCCTTGCATAATCGGTTAGGCGTGTTCATCCTAAGTCATACTGGTTCCGACGAAATGGGACCGTATAACGTATGGGAGAAGAATTATATGAAACGATTGATTTTCGCCGGACTTGCGGCGGCCGCAGCGGTTTTAGTTGCGGTACCTACCAGTGCGATGGACTATTCCGGTAAAACGATCACCGTTATTTTCGGATACGGCACAGGTGGGACCTACGGAAAAACGACGCTACTTCTCACACGACATCTCGGAAAATTCATCCCCGGAAACCCGACGCTGATTGCCAAATCAATGCCGGGTGCCGGTGGGCTAAAGTCAGCGAACTATGCATACAACGCTATGCCAAAAAACGGCCTTTATCTACTAATGCCGCCAGATATGTCACTTGTCTCCCAGGTATTGCGGCCAAAGAAGGTCAAGTACGATGCTAAGAATTTCACTTGGCTCGGCCGCGTCTTTGGCTCGAATAACCTCATCGCAATCCGGCGGGATACGAAAGTTCTCACCTTCGATATGGCGAAGAAAAGCGAAGTAATCATGGGATCGACGGGCAAAGGTTCGCCAACATTCATCATTCCGTCGCTCGCAAATGGCCTTCTAGGTACAAAATTTAAGATCGTCTCTGGCTATAAAGGCTCCGCGCGGACACGTCAGGCGATGGAGCAAGGGGAGGTAAGGGGCGTATCCCTAGCTTGGGCCGCTTGGAAGAATGGTCATCCGCAATGGTTCCGGGGAGACAATTCATTTGCGGTTCCGATCCTGCAGAGTGGCTTTAAACGTGATCCAGATCTCCCCAACACACCTTTGATTTCGGAACTCGTTAAAGATCCTAATGCAAAAGCGGCGGCTGACCTTATCGCAACCTCGAGCTTGATCGGCCGCGGTCTCGCATTGCCACCCGGGACTCCCAAGAAACTCGTTCCGATTCTACGGGAGGCCTTCTGGAAAGCCGTAAACTCACCCGGGTTCATAGAAGACGCTAAGAAATCCAAGTTGCCCCTATCACCGCTAAAGGGAGCAGAAATCCAGAAAACCGTAAACGAGATCCTCGGTATGTCGCCGACAGCTGTTAAAGCAGCCCACACCGCAATCTTCGGGAAGAAATAACTCGGGTCTATAAATCAACTTCATAGGGGGCCGGTAGCAGTGCCGGCCTTCTTCGTTTACTTCAGAAGATAGACTTACCCACGCAAAGAGGTAAATTGTGGCGACATTTTCATCACCAATTTTGCCTTCTCATATATTACGGAATTAACCACCAAGTATTCGGCCCTTGCCAGGCAGGTGGATGGAACATTACGTCACTAGAACGCTTAAACAACATCCGACACTAATGTCTGTTGTATCTAATCGTGGGCCCAGCGAGAGATTCGCGGACAAGCCTAAGTAAAGATCAGGCCCAGACATCCTCCCAAGACCCCTGAGTAGCAGCCTTGGAATATTCCGTCGCCCGGTTCTCGAAAAAGTTCGTGTGTTCCATACCGTTCAGCATCTCGTCCATCCACGGCAATGGGTTCTTATCCAGTCTAAAAATCGGCTGCAATCCAAGCTGCGTCAGCCGCCGGTCAGCGATGTAACGTATATATTGTTTTACCTCTGACCCATTTAGGCCCTCCACACCGCCAAGCTCAAATGCAAGATCGATAAAGGCATCCTCATGCTCTACCATTTCAGAACAAATAACATAGATCGATCTCTGAAAATCCTCAGTCCAGATCTCCGGATTTTCTGAGACAAACGTCCGGAAGAGCTTAATGATCGATTCAGTATGAAGACTTTCGTCGCGTACCGACCAAGAAACGATCTGCCCCATACCCTTCATCTTATTGAAGCGGGGAAAATTCATCAGGATCGCAAAGCTAGCAAAAAGTTGAAGTCCTTCGGTAAAACCTCCAAAAACCGCGAGTGTGCGCGCTATATTTTCCTTAGTATCGACGTCGAATTTCTGCAGGTAGTCAAATTTATCCTTCATCTCTTTGTATCGAAGAAACGCTTGGTACTCGGTTTCCGGCATACCGATAGTGTCCAATAGATGAGAATAGGCAGCTATGTGTATTGTTTCGATGTTCGAGAACGCCGATAGCATCATCTGAACTTCGGTCGGTTGAAACACTTGCGAGTAGCGCTTCATGTAACAATTATTAACTTCGATGTCAGATTGGGTGAAGAAGCGGAAGATTTGGGTCTGTAGATTCCGTTCTTCTGCTGACAGTTTATTATGCCAGTCCTTGACGTCATCGGCCAGAGGCACCTCCTCGGGTAACCAATGCACCCGTTGCTGCGTCAGCCAAGCGTCGTAAGCCCAAGGATACCTAAATGGTTTGTAAACCGGATTGGCTTCTAGTAGCGACATAGCGGTATATACTCCCTACCCTTTCCGTCTAGCAGAATCGGGTATTTTACCTAAGCTGCGGAATTACTGGCAGCTCAGGCATTCCTCATAATCGTTTTCGTTTTCGTTTTCGCCAGCAGCCGCTATGGGCAGGGGTTCCATATTACCATTGGCTGCACCGGCGACGCCGTGGGCTGTTGCGCCGGTGACGGACTCACTAGCATGGCTTTCCGCCCGAGCGACCGATCTTGATCTACAGTAGTAAAGAGACTTCACTCCCTTTTCCCAGGCTCGCCAATGAACATCATGGAGCATCTTCTTCTGCACATCCGCAGGCAAGAACACGTTCAGAGACTGGGATTGACAAATATATTCCGACCTGTCGCCCGCATGGTCGATCAACCAACGCTGGTCTAGTTCAAAGGCTGTCTTGAAAATGTCTTTTTCATCATCGGACAGGAAGTCCAGGTGCTGGACCGAGCCTTCATTTACGGTAATAGATGACCAAGTATCGTCGGTGTCTTGGCCTTTTTCAGCCAACAATGCTTTCAAGAACTTATTTCGGACACTAAAAGAGCCGGAAAGGGTCTTGTGTGTATAGGCATTAGCTGCGTTCGGTTCGATACCAGGAGACGATCCTCCGCAAATGATCGAAATCGAGGCAGTCGGAGCGATCGCCATCTTATTTGAGAAGCGCTCCATGATCCCGTACTCCTCAGCATCCGGACACGGGCCGCGCTCCTCTGCCAACATGACCGAAGCGGCGTCTGCCTGTTCTTTGACCTGCTTGAAGATACGTTTGTTCCATACTTTTGCCATCACGGATTCCATCGGCACGCCCTGACTTTGCAGGAACGAATGGTACCCCATCACCCCAAGCCCGACGGACCGTTCACGCATCGCCGAATATCGCGCGCGAGCCATAGTATCTGGAGCACGATCAATGAAATCCTGAATGACGTTATCGAGGAAGCGCATTACATCTTCCACAAAGGTTGGGTGATCCTGCCACTCCATGTAGGTTTCGAGGTTTAGCGACGACAAGCAGCAAACCGCCGTCCTATCCTCCCCATCCTTATCGATCCCAGTTGGCAGCGTGATTTCGCTGCATAGGTTCGACATCTTGACCTCAAGCCCGGCAAGCTTGTGATGTTCTGGAATCGCTTTATTCACATGGTCAATATAGAGAAGGTAGGGTTCTCCGGTCTCGATACGGGTGGAGAGCATCCTGATCCAGAGGCTTCGCGCCGATACCTTACGGATGACTGCTTGGTCCTTTGGGCTTTTCAGCCCCCATTCCTCGTCTTTCTCAACTGCACGCATAAACTCGTCGGTTATAATAATACCGTGATGCAGGTTCAACGCCTTGCGGTTCGGGTCACCGCCGGTGGGGCGGCGCAGCTCAATAAATTCCTCGATTTCCGGATGGTCGATCCGAATATAAATCGCTGCCGATCCCCGGCGTAGGGATCCCTGCGAAATTGCGAGGGTCAGAGAATCCATCACACGGATAAAGGGGATAATGCCAGAAGTTTTGCCGTTGGCACCTACTTTCTCTCCGATCGAGCGCAGGTTTCCCCAGTATGAACCAATCCCGCCGCCAAGTGCGGCGAGCCAAACATTTTCATTCCAAAGTTCAACAATGCCATCAAGGCTATCATTGGCTTCGTTCAGGAAACAGGAGATGGGAAGACCGCGTTCAGTCCCGCCGTTTGATAACACTGGAGTGGAGGGCATAAACCAAAGATTTGACATGTAATCATAGATACGCTGGGCGTGGTCCGAATCGTCAGCAAAATGGCACGAAACGCGGGCAAAAAGGTCTTGGTACTCCTCACCCGGCATGAGATACCGGTCAGTCAGAACAGCCTTCCCAAAATCCGTCAGGTTCGCATCACGATCTCGATCGATTTTTACCGAAATACCGT
>CEUL01029203.1_pt1 | contig 16833 bp, 20 predicted proteins | sample 427021 | NCBI WGS metagenome assembly CEUL01 (sample SAMEA2622800, study PRJEB7988) | marine metagenome | isolation source: saline water (ENVO:00002010), including | reverse complement strand
ATTAATTGGATCCGTTTGCACCCACAGCAGGAGAGTGGAACGAAATAGCAAGGTCTATTACTTTTTTGACTTTAGCTTTAATTTCAGCATTTTTAACTGGACCAGTCTTTTTAGTAGCACATGCTATTATTCCTTCTGCAGTTGATTCTAAGACTATAAGTCATAAATTCAATAAACTCAGACCGATACTGTACATAATTGGATTTGTAGGGCTAGGATCAATAATTACATTTTTTTTATTAGCATTTTTCAATATTTATCCTGTACTGGAAAGAATTTATCCTAGTTTTTGGCAATAAACTGAAAATTATTGGAGATAAAAAATTATTAGAAATATAATAAACAGATTAAGAGAATTGGATAGGACTACCCCGATGTGGGTAAAAGTCTTGGTTCCTCTTGTAGGTCTAGGTGGATTAACAACTCTTGCAATTTTCTCAATTTTGCTAGCTGGACTTTTTAATGCTTGGCTAGGACAACCATTGCCTGTTCTTGGGTTTGAGCAAACTTTTGATCAACCAATAAATTTCCCTCACACTAAACATGCTTTACCTGTTGAAGAAGGTGGAATCGGTATGGATTGTACTTACTGCCATAGAACAGTTGCAAAAGCTGCATCAGCTCACATACCGGCAGTTGAACTTTGCGCTAGTTGCCATAGAGCAGTTGGAAGCTATGAAAGTGAAGATCTTATGAAACTTAGGGCTACTTCAGGGATTTTTGAAAATTCTGAAGATAAACAGGTGGTTGTAGATTCAAATGAAGCTTCACCAATTAATTGGAGAAGAGTTCATAGGCTTCCTGATCATGTGAGATTTGTTCATTCTGCACACATAAATTATTTAACTAATCATCCATCAGCTATCCAAAACGTACCTGACAGGCTTGATCTTGAAGGCAAAGAAACTGTCCCTCCTTCTCAAGTTTGTTCAACTTGTCATGGTGATGTAGCAAATATGGAAAAAGTATATCAAGTAGAACCATTAAAAATGGGGCAATGTGTAAACTGTCATAGAAAAAATGGAGCACCAACAGATTGTGCTGCTTGTCACCATTAACTAATTAGAGGTAAATATGAAAATAAACAGGAGAGAATTTTTATCACTTAGCGGGAAATCAGCTGCTGGGGCAGTTATTTTTGCTGCATGTTCAATTCCTGAAAAAGAATTAATAGTACAAAGTCCTGTTGATATGCCAGAGGACTTAGTAAGAGGAATTGATTCTTGGTATGCTACTTCATGGTCAGAAGGCGCTTCAGGTGATGGAGTTTTAGTGAGAGTTCTTGAAGGAAGAATTAAAAAACTTAAGGGAAACCCTGATCATCCTGTAAATAGAGGAGGTGCTAGATCTAATTTAGATGCCTCAATCCAATTGCACTATAATCCTGACAGATTGCATACTCCAAAATTAAGAAGATCAAAAGAAGGAATCCAATCAAATACATCATTTTCCGAGATGGATAAGTTTGTTAAAGAAGCAACTTCAAAAGGGAAAAAAATAGTAGTTGTATCTAACCCTACCAGAAGCACAGAAGGATGGGTTTCACAAAAATTTGCTGAAAGTAGAGGAGGAAGATATCTTACTTACGAGGCATTAGATCAAACAAATTTACACGATGCATTATACGAGTTATTTGAAACAGAAGAAATACCTCATTTCGATATAGCTCATGCTGATAATGTATTGTCTTTTGGAGCAGACTGGATTGAAAATTGGATCTCGCCAGCCCAATATGGACATGCACTAGGTGAATTTAGATCCGGAAATAGAGGATTTTTTGCACATGTTGAACCAAGGTTTTCTTTAACGTCTGCAAACTCAGATATATGGCTATCCCCATATCCAGGTACTGAATCCGATATCGCACTTTCAATCGCAAATGTGATAATAAAAGAAAAATTAGTTCCTGAATCCCAGATAAACGATTTTATAAATAAATTCCCTGAAGGAAAAATAGAGTTTGGATACTCTCCAGAAGATGTTGAAAAAAGAACAGGCGTTTCTAAGGTAAAAATCAAAGAGATAGCCCACAAAATTTCAACAGGAAAGAGTGTTGTTTTTGCAGGAGGATCTACCTCTGCTTATACAAATGGTAAATTTAACACATATGTTGTTTATGCATTAAATATCCTTCTGGGATCTGTTGGAAAAGTTGGAGGTCTCATCTTAAATCCTGAGGTAAGTAAAGAGAATATTGGAGGATCTACAAAATCAAACACAATAAAAGATTGGCAAGAAGAAATTGCTCAATGGAGAGCAGGCTATGTAGATACCGTTATTATTAGGGGTGTTGATCTTGTGTATACTATGCCTAATTCTTTAGATGTCAAAGGCGCATTGAAAAATGTTGAAACAGTAATATCTTTTGGAAATATAATGAATGAAACATTAGAGGCTTCAGATGTTGTAATTCCTGAAACAACATTTTTTGAAGAATGGGGATCTGAAATTCCTAATCCTCTACCAGGATATATGACTGTTTCTCTACAACAACCTGTAGTTGTAAAAGAAGGGCCAGGCGCTGCAGGAGCAATAAGCTATGTTGATAAGTTGCTAGAATTGGAACCTTCCATAAGTGGATCTAATAAATCTTTGGTAAAAAAAGTATTTGATAATGAATATAACGAATCTAATAATACGGGGTCTGTTAAAGCTGAAAATAAAAACTCTTTTATGAATGGAGTACAGCAAAGAGGTGGTTATTGGAATAAGTCCATAACTGCTGAGCAGAAAAAAATAAGACTTAATAATCCTTTTGAATTTGAAGGTAATAACAGTTTTTCACAAATAGATACTAGTCATGGTGAAGAATTTTATTTAATCCCTTTCACTAATGTGCTTATGGATGGTAAGCTTTCTAACTCTCCTCTTGCGCAGCAAGCTGCAGATGGTATTACATCTGCTGCATGGCAAACTTGGGTTGAGATAAATATCCACCAAGCAGAAGAAATGGGCATTAAGGAAGGTGATATTATTTATTTGAAATCTGACTCAGGTGAGATTAAATGTCTAGCATATCCTCATCCAGGAGTTCAGCCAGGGACATTATGTGTTCCAACTGGTCTAGGAACCGAAAAAGGAGGAAGATATTCTGAAGGTAGAGGTTCAAATGTATTAAAAATTTTATCAGGTTTAGTTGATGAACAATCAGGATCATTTGCATGGGCTTCTACAAAAGTTTCATTAAAAAGAGCTGGAGGTAACGAAAAATTACCTAAATTTGAGGGTGACGTTACTGCATTCCCAGTTGAACCAGGTGTCCCTGTGCTTGTGGTTAAGCCAGGCCAAACTGCTCATGAAGCTGAATATGAAAATCATCATAAATATCAAGAGTCACTAAACTTTAGAGAGCCTCATGGGCATGGAGATGGACATGGAGATGATCATGGAGATGGGCATGGAGATGATAAAGAAAAAAGTACTCATTAGACAGTAAGAGGAAATATTATGGTAATAGAAAAAGATAGAAGTTGGGGAATGGTTATTGATACTGATAAATGTAATGGTTGTAGTGGTTGCGTTACAGCATGTCAGGTAGAAAATAATATCCCATTAAACGACCAGAATAAATTCGAAAGAGGCAGAGTTATGTCTTGGATTAGAATTGAAAGATATTGGGAAGGCGAATTTCCTGATGTTAAGGCTAGATTTATACCTGTTTTATGTCAGCACTGTGGGAATGCTCCCTGCGAACCAGTCTGTCCTGTTTATGCAACCTACCATAATGACGAAGGATTAAATGTTCAAGTTTATAACAGATGTGTTGGTACAAGGTATTGTGCTAATGGTTGCCCTTATATAGTTAGAATGTTCAATTATTGGGAACCAGCTTGGCCTGAAGAATTTAGAAATCACCTTAATCCAGATGTGACTATTAGAAGCAGAGGGATTATGGAAAAATGTAGTATGTGTGTTCACAGAATTAATAGAGGAACTAGAAAAGCTAAAGAAGAAAATAGAGAGCTTGAAGATGGAGAAATCAAGACAGCATGTCAAGAAGCATGTACTACTGGAGCTATTATCTTTGGTGATCTAAATGACCCAGAAAGTGAAGTGTCTCAGCTGGCTCAAAGCGACAGAAAATATACTTTAATGCCACAGTTGAATACTCAACCTAATGTTGTTTATTTGGCCACAGTAGACCCATATAAAGATAAAAATTTAGGAGAAGCAAAAACTAATGAGCACTAACGAAGAACATCATTATTGGCCTCCTAGTGATCCTAAGAAGGTAAAAGAAGAACTAATTTCTAGCACCTCTGGAGGAGGAAATTTCTTGAAAAAACTTATTTGGGTATTTAGCCTTCTAAGTATATTAGGAATTGTGGGTCTTGTTGGAAAGCTCTTTTTAGAAAGTGACGATCAAACTCAATGGGGATATATAGCTGCAGTATTAGCATTTATTTTAAGTACTACTTCAGGAGCTCCAATGGTGGCTGTAGCTCCACTTATAGCCAAAGCTAATTGGGCTAGACCTATATCAAGAATAGCTCATATTATTGGTGCTGTAGGAATTGTAAATATAATAATCATGATTCCAATTTTATGGGTTCTGCCTCCATTAGTTGTAGAGGGAGCTAGAAGGAGATCTATATGGTTTGAGGCTCCAAACTACAGTCCTCATTTTTGGAATACTCTGGGTTTAATAATGCTTGCCATAGTTGGGCTTGCTTTACTTTATTCTTCAGCTTTACCAGATCTTGCAACTATTAGGGATAACTCTAAAGGGACTAAACAAAAAATTGCAAAAATTTTGGCCAGAGGATTCGTTGGAAGTACCGTTCAATGGAGTACGCTAAGAATGAGAATTGGTATGATGAGTACTTTTTACTTTTTTACACTTATTTTTGTTCATTTTATAATATCAGTTGACTTGAGTATGAGTATGGTTCCTGGTTGGAGAGATGCTATCTATCCAATGGCCCACGCAATGGGAGGTATTCAAGGGGGAATAGCATCAGTAATTATTCTTGCATGGATCGTAAGAAAATATTGTGGTTATGAAAATTATCTGACATTGAATCAATTTTGGGCTCTAGGAAGGCTTATGTTTGCAGCAAGCCTTATGTGGATTTATTTTTTCTACTCAGCATTTATCGTATTTTGGTATGGTAAGTCAATGTCAGACACAGCATGGTTAGATCTGTTGATCAGAGGGCCTATGATGTATGTTTTCATTTTAGGAATGCTTTTCAGCTTTATTTTCCCATGGTGGTGGTTAATTTGGAACAAAGTAAGAAATTCAGTCAATGGTCCTTTTTATGGAGCTATACTAGCAATTTTAGGTGTGCTTTTTGAAAGAATAAGGTTATACGTGCCCGCTTGGTCTGTAGACCCAAAACTAATTCACGATAAATGGTTATCAGTTATACCCAAAACCATATATCCGGATATATGGGACATTTTAGTTATGGTTGGAGCAGTAAGCTCTGTTTTCCTAATAGTTATAGTTGTTTCAAGATTAGTTCCATTTATAGGTATATGGGAAATACAACAATTTAATTTACTTGCAAAACCAGTAAAATATATAAAAGCTCATGGCGTTAGAGTTGCAAAGCCAGATTAATAAAGGGGAATTATGCAACAAAGAGATAATGAAAATAGACTAAGTCAAGAATATACCAATACAGTATTATTGAATGGCACCCTTCAAACTCCAAGATGGTGGCCTTACATAGTATCTGTTCTTGGGTTCTTTGTTATAGTAGGATTTGTACTCTTTGGTATCCAAATCAAGTATGGATTAGGAGTTACTGGATTAAATCGACCAATCTATTGGGGGTTGTATATTACAACATTTGTTTTTTGGGTTGGTATTTCTCACGCAGGTATTATGATTTCTGCCATTCTACGTTTAACTCAAGCTGAATGGAGAAGGCCTGTGACAAGAGCAGCTGAAATTTTAACAATATTTTCACTTGCAACTGCTCTTGTTTTTCCTCTTATTCACGCGGGTAGAACCTGGAGAATAGTTTATTGGTTGATTCCATATGATGCATCCAGAGGTATATGGCCAAATATTAGATCTCCTTTGTTTATGGATCCAATTGCAATATCAACTTATCTAACAGGATCAACATTGTTTTTATTTGTTGCGCTTCTACCTGACCTTGCAGTTCTTAGAGATAGAACTACTGGTTTTAGAAAAGGTTTTTATACTATATTAGCTCTTGGATGGAGAGGAAACCCAAGACAATGGAAAATGCAAGTTGTAGGTGGTATCCTCCTTTCAGCTTTGATGCTTCCTATATTCGTATCTGTGCATTCTATCGTTTCATGGGACTTTGCAGTTACAACTGCTGTTGAAGGTTGGCATTCAACTATTTTTGCGCCATATTTTGTCATAGGAGCAGTACACTCTGGTGTTTCTGCAGTGGTAACAATGATGGCATTAATGAGATGGGGATGGGGATGGAATGATTTCATTAGACCAGAACATTTTGATGCTCTTGCAAGACTGTTAACTGTAGTTGCAACGGCATGGTTAGGATTCACATTTCTAGAACTTTTATTTGCTCTTTATGGTCTTGACGCACCAGAAATAGCGCTTAGAGAAATGCAGATTTTTCAATACCCCTGGAATATGCTATTTTTACTTTTCTTATTAACAGGATATATACTCCCTGTACCAATGTGGATTTTCAAGCGTATAAGGACTAATATAGCTCTAATGTTTTGGAGTTCTATATTAGTAAACATAGGAATGTGGTTAGAGAGATTTTTAATCATTGTTCCAGGATTATCAAGAAGAACACCATTTGTATTTACATGGGAAGCTTACTCTCCAAGTTGGTTTGAATGGTATATATTATTTTGGTCATTTTGTTGGGTAACATTACTAATGTTGATTTTCTCTAGAGTTTTTCCATTAGTTCCACTGTTCGAGCAAAAAGAAAGTGAAGTTTTTAGCGACGATATTAAAATAGGTCGTGCGACAGTTCCTACTATATTTAGGGAAGAAGAGGAGTAAAAAAATGAAAAGCTTATTAGGTTTATATTTGGATCCAAATGACGCAGCTAATGCGATGGACGGGTTGAAAGAAGGTGGTTTTGAGCAAGGGACATTTGATGTACTAACCGGTACGCCATATCCAGAAGGAGCGTTTGGAGAACATGTTCCTCAACATAGATTGTTTAGATTTCCTGCATTTGGTGCAATAATTGGATTTAGTTTATCATTATTTCTTACAACTGCTACTCAATTAGCATACCCTTTGATCACGGGAGGAAAACCAATATTATCTATATTTGCAATGCTTATAATAATGTACGAAATGACTATGTTAGCAGCAGTTATTTTTAGTGTTATTGGAATCATATTTGAATCAAGACTTCCAAATATTGCTCCTGGAGTTTATGATGCAAGAATCACTGAAGGCTACATCGGAGTAGTAATATCTGTTGAAGACTCAGAATTTAGTAAAGCAAAAAAAATACTTGAGAAATCTGGTTCTGAAGAAATTAAAGAGGCATAAGAGTTATCAAGAAAAGTAATATGAAAACAAGTAAAAAAATAGTATTTATACTTACATTATTGTTAATAATGTTGACAGCTTGTGTTCAACAAAATAACACATATCCTGTAGAGATTTTTAGCGAGATGCATTATAACCAAGCTCAAAAATCTCAGGAACCGCCTAGGGTACCTGCACATCCTGATAGTGTAACTTTTTCAGAAATTGGTTCTGAAAAAAATTTGGACATGAGCGCTAATCCAAAAAACAGTTATGATGGGTCATACTTATATGAAGTCAACTGTACTTTTTGTCATGGAGCAAACGGAAATGGAATTGGACCTGCTGCTAGTAAGATATCTTCAGAAGACAACTATTGGTATAAAGTAACAGGTGAAAAACATAAGAATCCTGCAAATTTATTAACCTCTGAGCTTTCTAGAGATAATGCTGTAGTTTTCATCAAGGGTGGAGCTGGACTTATGCCAGCTTATGAAAACATGTTGACAGAAGCTGAAATTAGAGCAATCGTTGATTACGTTTGGGATGATTTACGATAAATTTTTCATAACGGGCTTTCTTTCAATGATTCTATTGTTAAATTCTTGCGCGTTTTCTGAGTCAGAATCACGATCAGATTTATATATAAAACTTGAAAAAGAAATAATGTGTCCTGTTTGTGATGGTCAAACATTAGATCAATCACAGTCACTTATTGCTGAAAATATGAAAGACACAATAAAGAAAAAAATTGAGGAAGGATATGATGAGAAAGAAATTAAAAATTATTTTATTTCAAGATATGGAGAATCAGTTATTGCATATCCAACGTTTCAAGGATTTAATATAGTAGCTTATTTGATACCAGTATTACTTATTATTTTAGGATTAGTAGTGCTTGGATTTTATATAAAAAAGGATAAAAAAATTAGTGAATAATTTTGGATATTACATATTAATTCTAGGACTTATATTGTCTACATACTCTGGGATAATGTTTATATTTGGGTCCTATAAAGATAATAAAGTTTTTATTAAAAGTGCTTCAAGAGGATTCTATCTATCCTTAATTATGATATTAATCTCATCTATTACATTAATTTCATTATTTTTGTTGAATGATTTTTCTAATATTTATGTTTTTAATCATTCAAGTCTAGATATGAATAGAGCTCTAACCTTTGTCGCATTCTATGCTGGGAATGAGGGTTCTTTATTATATATTTTATTTATTCATGCCTTGTTAAGTGGAATGATGTTATATTTCTCACCAAAGGGTATAAAAAATAGCCTTAGTTTTTCTTGTGGAATATTATCCTTAATAAGTACATTCTACCTGTTTGTTTTAGTTTTTTACGCAAATCCATTTGAAGTTTCTGATATGAATAATTCTGATGGTAGAGGTATAAATCCTTTACTTAGACATCCAGGAATGTATATTCATCCTCCTTTGTTAATGTCAGGTTTAGCATCAATATCTATACCTTTTGCAATATCTCAAGGAGCTCTATTTGATTCTAAAAAAAATAACAATTGGTTCAGTTTGTTAAGAATTTGGAGCTTGATTTCATGGACTCTTTTAGGTGCTGGATTACTTATTGGAGCTTGGTGGGCTTATACAATACTAGGTTGGGGAGGTTATTGGAGCTGGGATCCTATAGAAAATGTAGGTTTAATGCCTTGGTTAGTACTAACAGCTCTAATTCATTCGATAATGGTTGAGGAAAGAAGAGGCATGTTTAGACTTTGGAATATAATATTAGTTTCATTAACCTTTATACTTGCTCTTTTGGGCACATTTATAAACAGAGGAGGTCCAGTTGTATCAGTTCATTCTTTTGCAGCATCAACTCTAGGATTTTTATTCTTGGGATTTATGATAGTAATGACTTTCTTTAGTCTAATAACTATTATCTATAAGTATAAAAATATACAAAAAAATAAAAACAAAATAGAATCTTATCTATCAAGAGAATCTTCTTTCCTTCTTAATAACGTTTTGCTTGTTCTTACTTCAATAATTATTCTTTGGGGAGTACTTTTCCCAGTTGTTTCAATTTTATTTACAGGAACAGAAATAAGTGTGTCCGCTCCCTACTTTGATAAAACTGCTGGGCCTATTTTACTAGGAATAATTATTCTTATGGGTATAGGGCCTATATTATCATGGAGAAAAACTACACCAAAAGCAACCTTATTTAGAATACTTCCCTCATTTTTGCTAACAATTATTCTGCTTTTATATCTTGTAATAATAGGTATTACTAAATTTTTTGCGCTAATTTCAATATGCTCAATCTTTTTTGTTCTAACTATAATTTTTAGAGAGTGGATTGGAGGTACTAGGTCTAGAATGAAAAATTCATTAAATCCACTGTATGCTTTCATCAATATGATAATTTCAAATAGAGGAAGAAATGGAGGATATATTGTTCATTTAGCAATTCTTTCCTTAGCTTTTGGAGTCGTAGGCACAAAATTTTATGATGAAAGATTAGATACCAATCTTAATGTTTCAGAGGTAATAAATTTCAAAAATTATAATATTCAATTTGATAGTATTGAACAAGAAATAAATAGTGGAAATTCTATAACTAAAGCAAAATTTTCAATCTTCAATTCAGATAATAATTACAAAGGGGAAATAGAAGCTATGCACTCTTACTATCCAAACTATAATCAGATAAGCGTAAGGTCAGGAATTTTGAGTACTCCTATAGAAGATTTATATATTATTCCTAAAGATTTCATCGATGATACAAAAATGACAGTTAGAATAGCAGTAAATCCTCTGGCTTGGTGGATTTGGTTATCAGGTCCCATATTATTATTAGGAACTTTAGTTACATTATGGCCAAATAAACAAAAGGAGAAATGATGATAGAAATTATTTTATCTATTATTTTTATAATTTTGGCAATTGTTTCAACAATATTAATACTCAAACCCTTGTTGGAAAAAAATGAAAAATAAATTCAAGAAAATAAAAGCATATTATTTTATACTTTTACTTTTGCTTATATTTACAAAAACTCCAGTAATGAGCATTGAAGCCGATGCAAATATTAGTGATATTTTCATTAAGGAGTACAATATGTCTATACTTTCGGTAGATCAAAATAATCAGTCCCTATCGATTATTACTGCAGTAAAAATTTCAAACTTAAATGAGGAGAAATTTGTACCTAATTTTATTGATGTCGCTCAGACCGGAATGAACTTCATAAGGTTTAGTCTTCCTGAAGGTTTTTTTGATTTATATGTTGAAACAGATCTACCAAGTGGGAATCTTATCGAAATACCTCAAGGATTTGCTCTCACTTCAGAAATACCCTCAGGAGATTCAAATATAATTTTTAGTTATTATATTAATTATGATTCTTCAAAGTTTGATTTCCCTTTACATTTTCCTCATGGAACTGAGTCTTTTAAGATAATAATTCCAGAAGGTTCGGGGAAAATTTCTGGTGAAAAACTTTCTTTTGATAAAAAGGTAGATATTTCAGGAAAAACATTCGATGAATACATTGGTAACAATTATTCTAGAGGTGAATATCTAAACATGAAAATGACAAATATTCCAACAAATTTTATAAATAAATTATCTTCATCTTTAAATTTTCAGGTGGTAAATTTAGTAGTAATTATACTGATGGTGAATATAATAATAATATTTTTCGTTTTCAGATACTTTAAAAATAAAAGAAAAAAAAATGAAAACCATTAATATTAGAAACATATCTGTTTTAGCCTCATTCTTGTTTTTTATCTCATTTTTTATATTTCTAATATTTGGAACTATAAGTGACAGAGCTCCCAAAATTCAAAATGGAGTAAACACTACTATGGGAGAAGTTTCAGTTTCTGCTCCTGAAGGAACAAAATTTGAAGTTATAAATCTAAATGGGCAAAAAATAAAACTAGATGATTTTGCTGGGAAACCTTTAGTGATTGACTTTTGGTCATCGTGGTGCGGTCCTTGTATTAAGGAGGCAAGAGTACTATCAGATGGGTACAAGGAATGGAAGTTTAGAGGTGTTGAATTCGTTGGAATCGCTATCTGGGATGAGATTGATGGTATAGAAAATTTTATTGAAAATAATGATATTCAGTATGAAATTTTGATTGATAAAGAAGGTTACACTGCCGTAAACTTTGGAGTAATAGCTGTGCCCGAAAAATTTTTTGTAAGAAGTGATGGAACTTTCGCATTTAAGATAAATGGGCCATTAGATACTAAATCTTTGGATGATTACATAGCAAGACTCTTAGAGGAGGATAAAAATTAATAATGGGATTTAATTCTTTTTCAGTTGGACATAAGTTTGGACCTTATGAAGTCTTAATTGATCAAAATGCATCTGAGTTGTATTCTAAAGCAATTATAAACAGAGATTTAGAAAATCATTCTCCATTTGCTATTGTATCAACATGTTTTGGAAAGTTATTAGCTGATGTGAATTTAGAGGACGGAGCGATACACTTAAATCAATCAATTAGCTGGGAAAAAGAAATCAATGAAAAAGAAATGATTTATGCAAAACCTGTTATAGATTCTAAAAATGAAAGAAGAAACAATGTTTTCATTAAAATTAGAGTAGAATATTGTGATAAATCAAACAATAAATTAGGTGAATCAATTAGTACTATCTTAATAAACTTGGAGGGAGAATAATATTAGTAATAAATTAGATATTAAAATAACTCAAGAAATGATTAATGATTATGCGGAAGCATCGAAGGATTACAATCCAATACATATTGATGAAGAATTTGCATCAAAATCAATTTTCAAATCTAGGATTGCCCATGGAATGCTTACAATATCAATTATTATGGAATATCTATATAAAATTTATTCAAAAAAAATTATTCAAAATACTCTTTTTGAAGCGAGATTAAAAAATCCAGTATATCCAGAAGAAAGTATTCAAATCTCACTTGAGGAAAAATCAAAAGAAAAAATTAATATCATTTGTAAAAAAGAAAATGGTGATGAAGTAGTAACTGCTTCATTACAATTTAAGTAGGAGAAAAATATGAGCGAATTTGAGAGTGTTATAGCTTTAGATGCTATGGGAGGTGATTTTGGTCCTTCTGTTACTGTACCGGCAGCGATTACTGCTATAAAAGATTACGGAATCAAAGTTATATTGGTTGGAGAAGAAAAAGAAATAACAGAAGAGCTTTCTAAATATCCAGAAGAAATAGCTAAATATGTTAAAATAATACCTTCTGAAGGAGTAGTCAGTGAGGGAGAAAGTCCCGTTAATGCTTACAGGAGTAAACCAAAAGCATCAATATTTGTTTCTTCAGGATTAGTTAAGAAAGGTTATGCTCATGGAGTAGTAAGTATGGGATCTTCAGGAGCAACTTTAGCTGCAGCATCAATTTTATTTGGAACCATAGAGGGTATCGAAAGAGGATCAATTGGTGGACCAATAATTGGTTATTCTCCTGAAATGGTTTTACTTGATTTAGGGTCAAATGTTGACACAAAAGCAACCCAGCTAGCTGATTTTGCGGCGATAGGTGATCAAGTTTCAAAAATGATGTTCAATAAAAAAGAACCTAAGGTAGCACTTTTATCGGTTGGATCTGAGGAAGGAAAAGGAAATCAACTTGTAAAAGATTCTTATAAACTTTTATCAAAAAGTTCACTAAATTTTGTTGGAAATATTGAACCACAAGATTTATTTGAGCAAAAAGTAGACGTAGTTATTTGTGATGGATTTGTTGGAAATATTCTTCTTAAGACTATAGAGGGACTTGGAAAAAAGATCTCTAATGAGGTTCTAGAAAAAACCGGAGATAAAGATCTATCAGATGGGATTTCTAACAAAACTAACGTAGTTTCTGAATCTTATGGAGGAGGACCTATTTTTGGAATAAATGGAGTAGCAATAATTGGTCATGGATCATCTAAAGTTTCAACTATTGTTAGTGCCATAAACACAGCAAAGTTAACTATTCAAAATAATTGGGTTGAAAAGCAACAAAATGCTATCAATAAAATCAGATCAGAAATTAAGGAATAAATATTATGGAAGAAATACCAAGAATAGCACTAATAACTGGAGCTTCTAGAGGAATCGGACGAGCAATAGCTATAAGACTTGCTAAAACTGGCCATAAGATTGCTATAAATTATAATTCTCATAAGGAAGATGCAGAAGAAGTTCTTGATCAAATTAAAAAACTAGGTTCTGATGGAATGATTATAAAAGGGAATGTCTCTAAACTAACTGAAGTTCAGAATATGGTTAAAGAAGTAGAACAAAACTTAGGTAATATTGACATCCTCTATAATAATGCTGGCATAATTTCAGATTCTCTGTTGATGAGAATGAAACCTGAAGATTTTGATAAGGTTATAGATACCAATCTGAAAGGAACTTTTTACTGCACAAAATTGTGCATAAATAACATGATAAAGAATAGATGGGGTAGAGTAATAAATATTTCTTCTGTAGTTGGCATTAGAGGAAATATAGGCCAATCAAACTATTCAGCTTCAAAAGCTGGAATTCACTCTTTTACAAAATCTGTAGCTAAAGAAGTAGCAACAAGAAATATAACGGTAAATGTCATTGCTCCAGGATATGTTTCAACAGCCACAACAGATGTACTTTCAGACAAAGTAAAAAATGAAGTAATGTCATGGATTCCAATGCAGCGATTTGGAGAACCTGATGAAATAGCTCCAATTGCAGCATTTTTATCAAGAGAAGAAGCCAGATATATTACTGGAGAAATAATAAGAGTAGATGGCGGAATGGCAATATGATGTTTAAGGACAAAACGTTACTCATAACAGGAGGTTCAAGAGGTATTGGCAAAAAAATATGTTTTGAATTTGCAAAAAGAGGCTGTAATATCATTTTTACTTATGTAAGAAGCAGTTCTGAATCTAAGAAAATCGAAAATGAATTAATAGACCTAGGAGTTCAGGTAATTTCAAAAAAACTAAATTTGAATTCAAACGAAGATATTAGAAAATTTGTTGAATTTATAAAAAAACTCAATATAAATATAGACTTCTTGATTAATAATGCTGCATCTGGAGTGATGAAAAATTCTATTGAAACTACTGAAAAACACTGGGATTGGACTATGCAGATAAATGCTAAAGGGCCTTGGATTTTATCCAAAAATATTTCAAAATTTATGCCAAATAAATCAAGAATTATTAATATATCTTCACCTGGTTCAACAAAAGTACTAAATAATTATTTTTCTATTGGAGTTTCTAAAGCTGCTTTAGAATCTATAACTAGATATATGGCATTTGATTTAGCTTCCAAAGGGATAAATGTTAATTCAATATCTGCCTCTATGATTGAGACAGATGCTATAAAACATTTTCCAAATCAAGAAGAAGTAGAAAAAATCATCAGCAGAGAAAATCCAAAAAAACAAAAATTACTAGCAGAAGATGTAGCAAAAGCAGCTGTCATGTTATGTTCAGAAGAATCAGAGATGATCATTGGACAAAACATATTAGTTGACGGTGGAGATACACTTTTACTGAGTTAGAACCTAAACAAAGAGTTAGAGAATAAATTCTTATATCTTTTCCTAATAAGACACAAACCTACGAACTCATCTGAAAACTTCTGAACAGATAATACTGTTCCTATAAATTTTGAATTTACTTTAATTTCTGAATTGATTTCAACATTATCATTTGATCTGAACTTCACAACTTCTTTACTTACTTTCTGATAATTGTGAAGTCTAGCAATCACTTCTTGTCCTACATAACAACCCTTATCAAATGAAATCAAATCTATATAACCCAATTCAAGAGGATTAACTTTATTCATTGAGTGGTCATAATTTACATGTTCAAGCTCAATATCTACAAGATTTTTTTCTTCAAATGACATTTCTTTATATAAACTTAAATCTATCGAATCCCTTTCTGTTTCAGACATAAACATTGCATACCTATTTATTCCTTTGAAAGTCTTATCAACCGTAAATATACTAACTTTTTGAGAAAATTCTAATTCTTCCTCGTTCAAATTAGAATAAAAAACTAACTTACTTAGCTCTGGCAAAGTTTTGAATTCTACATCATCAATTATTATATGTTTTTTCATATAATCAATAGATTTTTTTGAGTTAGTTTCTGATACAAAGATTATTTTAGATTGATCTAAAACTTTGTATGAAATAATATCTATAATTGATCCTTTATTATTGGTAACAACTGTTTTTGAAGATTTTTTTTTATTTATATCATTTGTTGACATTCTATCCAAGAAAGAGATAACATCATCTCCAACCATAGAGAATACTGTGTATTTCTTATCAAAAAATATAGAATTATTTAGATTTTTTAAGCCAATTTTTTTCATCTAAATAGAAAATGAATCTCCGCATCCACAGGAAGATTTAGCATTTGGATTCTTGAACTCAAATCCTTTACCATTTAAACCATCAGAAAAATCAAGAAAAGTTCCAGCAAGATATACATATGCTTTTTTAGGGATGTAAACCTCTAAACCGTTTTGAGATATAACTTTATCTGATTCATCTGGGCCATCAACAATCTCTAAAACATATTGTAAACCTGAGCATCCACCACCCTTAACAGCAACTTTCAAGCCATATTTTTCTTTGGACTCATTCTTAGCAAATTCCTTAACCTTTTCACAGGCTTTATCAGAAATTTTTATGGTATTTATGGGAATATTAGTATTCATTTAAAACAATCTTTTTCATAAATATAAATTATTTATAAATAAATTTGAAAATTACATGTACCATTTATTATATAAATAATAAAAAAAAAATAAAAGTTTTGGTCAAGTTATATACAAGAAATGGTGATGATGGAGAAACTTATTTACTTTTTGGAAAAAAAGTTTCTAAAAATGACATACGAGTAGAATGCTACGGTGCAATAGATGAGTGTATGTCAAACCTAGGTACAGCAAAAATATTATCAGAAGATCAAAACTTAACTAGTATAACTGAGGTAATTATAAATATTCAAAGAAAGTTATTTATAATATCAAGTGAAATCGCCTGTCCAATTGAAAAGTACATAGATATGAAAAAAAAATACAGCTTTATAACTCAGGAAATGATAGATGAAACAGAAACTCAAATTGATTATTTTCAACAAAACTCTCCAGAAATAAAATTTTTTGTTCTTCCAGGGAGTAGTTTATTATCATCTCATATAGATATTTCAAGAACTATCTGCAGAAGAGCTGAAAGATTATGTGTTAAAATCGGTGAAAAAAAACTTCTAAATAATAAAAAAAATTTAATTTTGTTAAATAGGTTAAGCGACTTACTTTTCATTCTTGCACGTTTCGTTGATAGAGATAAAGAATATGTAAAAGCCTCGGAATAAATAATGACA